>Ga0315899_10004234_pt1 | contig 15536 bp, 11 predicted proteins | sample LakEriMetagenome_2_FD_203518 | JGI IMG/M metagenome (GOLD analysis project Ga0315899, IMG submission 203518) | Freshwater fungal communities from buoy surface, Lake Erie, Ohio, United States - Buoy 4 MA112 | ecosystem: Environmental > Aquatic > Freshwater > Lake | place: USA: Lake Erie, Ohio... | reverse complement strand
CGGTTCCCACATCCATCAGGAACAACAAACCGAACAAACCAGCCAAACCGGCGCACAAGGTGTAGGCAAGGATCTTGTAGGCATCGGTGTTGATACCGGAATACTTGGCCCCCTTCTCATTGAAACCAATTGCCAGCATGTAACGACCATGTGTGGTGGCATGTACCAAAACCCAAGCCAGAAGGGCGACAACAAACAGGATCCAAGCGGGCATGGGTAAACCCAAAAAATGCCCATTTTCCAGATTGAAAAACCAACCCAGGTCCTGCCTTCCCCCCACGCCGACATCGCGGCAGGCATCACGGAACAGGGCCTCACCCTCCGGCAAAGCCCCTTTCAACCAATCACCCAACTTGTCAAACCGCACCTGGGTGAGGAACTTGGCCAGACCCCGCCACAAAAACAAACCACACAGGGTGACAATAAAGGGCTGCAACCGCAAACGGGTGATCAGCAAACCCTGCCCGAGGCCGATCAGGCAACTCCCGGCAAGAACTATCAGGCTTGCCGCCACGGGAGACCAACCAGCCTCCAGGAAAAGACCGAAACTGACGGCGGACAGGCAGACCACCGAACCGATGGACAGGTCGATCCCCCCTGTCAGGATGACTAAACCAACCCCAATGGTGATGATGCCCCGCTCCCCGATTCGCCGGGCCAGATTGTTCAGGTTTTCATTCTGAAGGGAATTCGGATGGCTATAGGCCAAAAGCCCGACCAAAACCACCAGCAAACCGATCACACCGAGCAAGCGCTGGTATTGGGCCCAATTGATACTTGAATCCTGGGGTTTCATCTTCATCTCCCGCCGGGCAACGCAGCTTCCGCCGGGCTGCCAGTTGCCAGGGCCATCACCGCTTCCTCGCCGAACTCCGACCTGGCAAGTTCCCCGGCAAAAGCCCCCTCATGCATCACCAGGATTCGATCCGAGACAGACAGCACTTCCTCCATGTCGGAGGAGATCATCAGAATGCCCATTCCTTTGGAGGCAAGGGACCGCATGATGCGGTAAATTTCCTCCCGGGCCCCAACATCGACGCCACGGGTGGGTTCATCCAGGATCAGAAGCCTGGGGTTCCTCGCGAGCCATTTGCCCAGGACCACCTTTTGCTGATTGCCACCCGACAACATGCCAACCGGTTTGGCGGAATTGGGGGTTTTCACCCCCATCCCTGCGATTTGCTCTGCGACCATACGCCTTTCGGCCCCACCCAAAATGATTCCCAGACGGTTCAGCCAATCGAGATTGGGAAGCGATAGATTGTAGCCAACCCCGGTCTCCAAAAGGAGACCATGCCCCCGGCGATCCTCAGGGACCAAAGCCATCCCCATATCGATGGCACGACGCACATCGTTTGCAGGAACCTCCTTGCCTTCGAGGAGCACCCTGCCGTCCACCCTTTTGCGGAGGCCGAAAAGGCATTCGGCCATTTCAGTCCGACCGGCGCCCATCAGTCCAGCCACCCCGACGATTTCACCGGATTGAACTTTGAAAGAAACGCCTTCCCTGCCGGATTGGCCATGGCGCAGCCCTTCCACTTGAAGGACTGTGCCCTTGGCTCCGCTATCTTGCCCGGGTCGGGCTGGTGGCTTGATTTCACGGCCCACCATCAGCTTGATCAAGGCATCGTGTGAAATCTGGCTTCTATCCAGATTGCCGGCATTTTTGCCATCCCTCAACCCAATGACCCGGTCCGCCATCCGGCCAACCTCTCCCAAACGATGGGTGATGTAGATGATGCAAACGCCTTGGGCCTTCAGGTCCCTGACCACTTCCTCCAATTGGTCTGTTTCTTTTTGGGTGAGACTGGAGGTGGGCTCATCCATGATCAGAAAGCGGACGGTCATGGACAGGCTGCGGGCTATTTCCACCAATTGTTTTTGGCCGGGTGAAAGGTGGGAGACCGTGGTTCCCGGATCGAGCTTCAAACCGACCTTTTCGAGAAGCTGAAAAGCACCCTTCCTTGTGGCGGAATGGTCAATGAGCCCAAACGGTCCTCCCCAGCGAATTTCTCGGCCCAGGTAAAGGTTGTCGGCTATGGAAAGGTTTTCCGCCAGGTTCAATTCCTGGTGGATGAGGCTAATTCCCCCGGCCATGGCCTCGCGAGGGGATGGAAAGGATATATCCTTTCCATCCAGCAACAGTTGGCCGGCATCCGGCTGAACCACCCCGGACAAGATCTTCATCAGGGTGGATTTGCCGGCCCCGTTCTCGCCGATAATGGCGACAACCTCGCCCGGAAAAAATTCAGCCGAGACACAATCCAGGGCTTGCACCCCGGCGTATCGCTTGCAGATACCCTTTGCCTCGAGGGCGGGTCGCTCGGAATTGGTCGTCATTTGCCCAGGGTCTTTTTCAATTCCGCCTGGAACTCGTCGACATTATTCTTCTTGATCACCTTGTGGGCGACATCGATGATCCCACTGGCGGGCGCCTTGAAACTCCCTGGGTCCTTGGCCAGCTTGGACATGATTTTCACCGATTGGAAACCAAACTGATAGGGTTGCTGGACCACGGTGCCCACGATGGATCCGTCGCGGATCCCGTCGAGAGTGACTTCCTGTTCATCAAAACCGACGATTTTCACCTTGCCAACCCGCTTGGCATCCTTGGCCGCGGATAGGATGGCAGGGGGGTTGTAGGCCCAAAGGCCGACCATCGCCAGGTCCTCGGTGGCGGTGTTTTTGGAAAGGACATCGGCGGCGTTGTCCTTGGCTTTCTTCTGGTCTGTGCCGTCGGTGTAGGTTCCAATGATCTCATACTTGCCGTAGGTTTTGTTGTCCGGGCAGTCACGCAGCCCCTTGGATTCCGCCAATCCCTCGAGAACATCAATCACGCCCTGGCGGCGTTCCTTGGCATTGGCGGGGTCCATCTGTCCGACAAAAATCGCCACCTTGCCACCATTGGGCATGGCTTCCTTCACCAGTTCACCCACGGCCCGGCCGGCCTGAAGGTTGGCGGTTCCCAGATAAGCCAATCGACTACTTTTGCTGGCATCGTTATCCACGCACAGGAGCGGGACCTTCTTGGCGACGGCATTCAGGAATTCGGTCTGGTTGTCCGGGCTGATCACGCTGACCGAGATGGCTTTGACACCCTTGGCCAACAAATCCTCGATAATGCTTTTCTGGCTGGCGGCGCTGGAATCCTGTGGCCGCTTGAAAACCAGGGTGACCCCCTCCTCTTTGGCCGCGGCCTGGGCGCCAGCCTCGCAGATAGTCCAAAATTCGGCGGGGTTGTTGGACACGAACGCGACTGTATCACCACCCTTGGCGGAGGCCCCACCTGATTTGCCCGCCTCTGGTTTTGACCCGCAACCCACCAGGACCACAGAGAGGAAAGTAACCCCCAAAACTTGAAGTCCTTTGGGAAGGCGCAGGGCGGAGAGAGTCAGCATGGCAAAAATTCCCCAAGGGAAAGGCAGACCCGGGTCCGGTTGGTGCCACCATCCCAAAACCCAATGGTCCTAGAACCGAAGTTGAAAGCGATAGCACCAGCTTAAGGGAAGGGATGCTGACTGCAAGAGGCTGCCATGGCGGCTTGGGGAAAACAAAAACCGGCTCTTTTAGAAGGAAAAATCAAAACTCAAACCACACCCTTGACGGATTGCCGGCGAAGGTCGCGCACTTTTGCGGCGTCTTCTGGTTGAAAACCGGACCGCTTCAGGATCTCCTCACCCAAACGGATGCTATCTGTGGTTTTTAGGCCGTAACTGAGGTCAGGGGCCGCCTCAACTCCCCTGCTTTTTCTTGAAATAATGGCGGCTTCTGCCAATTGAACACCGTCCGCAGGCCCGAAAGAGCCGCCATCCCTATCCATCCCGCCTGCCAAAGGCCTCGTGTTGGCCGCCCCAGGTTTGACCCGGGTGGCAAGAGATTCCTGCTCCACCACCATTCTGCCCAACTCATCCGAGAGGAGGGCGGCCAATTCACCATCACCGCATTGTTTTGACAGGGACTCGCTGATCACCACCACTTTGGCCGCCTTGTGGCTCAGAACCAATTTGGCTTCCCCTGTGGTTTGGAAAATTGGGTGGACACCCAGGCCCGGGTTTTTGGTGATGATTTCATGTCCGATTTTAGCCACCCGAACCGCTTCACCAGCGGTCGCAGACTTTTCCCCGGGTTGGGGTGGCTTGTAGGAAAGGTTGGAAGGCAATTGCCCGTTTTCCTTCGCCTCGGAAGGAATATTCCAGGAATCACTCACACCCAGGCCCAAACACCCGGTTAGAAACAGGGCAGGGCAAACGCCAAAGGAAGTTTTTCTATAAAAACGCATGCGTGGGCTCCTTCGCACAAGGAGAGCCCATGCACCTTCCCTAACTTCCTGTCTAGGCCAAGATGTGTGGACAAACGGTCTTAATATTTCAAGACATGCGCAAAAGCACTTTCCCATCTTTCCCAGCCCGATCAGCCTCTTGGACAGCCGATCGGAAGTCTTCAAACGGAAACACTTTACCTACAGGGCTTTGCAAAACACCTCTTTTCATAGCAGCAGCAACCTGACGAAAGGTGGACCACATGGTCAACTTGCTTTGATCCTGAGTCCATTCAGATAGCCAAAAGCTTTCCACTTTGCGCATTCCAGCCATCAATTGGCCGGAATGCAGCGGAATCGGCTCACCAGATAATCGCCCATAAATCATCAAACTCCCATGCCGTCTGAGAGCGGGAATGAGGGATGCCCCAGTTGGCCCACCTACCGCATCCAAGGCCGCATGAAGTTTTTCATTTCCCAAAGCCAATTGGATTTTTTCAGTCAATTCGTCTCCGGAACCCACGATCACCTGGTCGGCCCCCAACCCTTTCAAAATCTGCCCCTGCTCCTCACGACGAACAATATTCAAGGTTTTGAAACCGAGGTCTTTCCCGAGACGAACAATCATCTGCCCGACAGCCCCGGCAGCGGCTGTTTGCCCAATCCATGCCCCTTGGGACGGCCTGAGGAGCTTCCGAATCATGACCCAGGCCGTGACGGGATTCACAAAAAAGGATGCGGCCTGTTCATCCGGGACTTCTGGTGCCAAGGGAATTGCCCGAATGGCTGGAATCACGCAATGACTGGCCCAGGAACCGCCATCCTTGGCGATAACCGCCACTCTTTTTCCCATCACACGCCAAGCCAAGGGACCTTTCCCGGCCTCTACCACTCCAACCCCCTCAAATCCGGGACAGCAGGGAAGGGCAGGTTGGCGCCCGTAGCGATTTCTGATCATCAACAAGTCTGAGGGATTGATCGGGGCCATCACCATGCGGACCCGAACCTCATTCCACCCGGGTTCGGGGAGGGCAGATTCCTCAATATTTAATCTATCCCTAGGCTCGCCCCACTCTCGAACCACTAAAGATTTCATTTGATCACCATTTATAAAAAAATATTCGAATTAAAGCCCAATTCCATGTAAAGGCAGGCAAACCCTGAGGACGATACGGGATGTAACGATCATTCCGTTTCCAGAAACAGGTCTGTCATTCATGCTCAACCGAAATTCAGGAGGTGAATGACAATGGCATTTGCCTCCCGGAAAATCCGCGGTTGGTTTTGGGTCACCCTTCTTGGCAGTGCCTGCCTTGAAACGGGTTGTTCCAGAAGATTTTACAGAAACCAGGTCGACAAGGATGTGGACACCGTGTTGGCGGGGAAGGATCACCATCCCGCCTGGAAAATCGAGGAAATGAACTATTACCCGGATCCCCGATCCCGTTTTGCCTCCCCAGGCAATCAGGACCGGCCACCGATGCCTCCCGATGATCCGGCGGCCATGCAGGATTCACCACGGCCCCAAAAGCCAGGAAAACAGGGAATTGAATACGTCGAAGGGGCCGGCTATCTGGATATGTTGGCCGCTTGGGATACCTATAACCGTGAAAACCTGAAACTCAAAAAGCGAAAAGACACCTCGCTTGCCAGTGATGATGAATCCGGCACCTCCCGGCGCGGATCGGGCTACGGGTCCGATTCCTGGGAAAGCGACAACAAATTGGCGGAGGCCCTGGGCCAACAGCCTGGCACCATTGATGTGCGCGGGGAAAAAGAAAGCCCGGGGGCCCAACCCGCCTTCCGCGTCAACCTGGAACAGGCCAGCGAATTAGGCCTGATTAACAGCAGGGAATTCCAGACCCGACGCGAAGAGGTTTACCTGGCCGCCCTGCCGGTCACCTCCGAAAGGTTCGCATTCACGGCGCAATTCTTCGCCCGTGAGCAAGCCCTGCGCGAATGGTCCGGCTCGGAATTGCCAGAAGGCCTGAGGAACCGGTGGAGGCCTGACACCGAGTTGGGTGTTACCCAAAGGTTTTCCACAGGCGCCTTGCTGGTCGCCAAGCTGGCCAATGCGACTGTCGTTGAAATGGGCAACAGTAGCACCAAGGTTTTTAGCCCGTCGGTGCTCAGTCTGGACTTTTTCCAACCCTTATTTCAGGGTGGTGGAAAAGCCGTGACCTTGGAACCCCTGACCCTGGTGGAACGCGGCCTGCTCTATGAAATCCGCTGGTACGCGCGTTTCCGCAAACAGTTTTACACCTACTTGGCAGCAGGAGGCACGCTGCCAACCCTTGGTTTGACCAGTCAGCCCGCGGTCCGGATCCCAATCGGGGCATTGCCCGGGGCAGGGTTGGCCGGGGTAGGCGAAGTGCAGGTCCCTGTTGGAACCAACGGGCCATTACCGGTGGGAGCCGAGGTTTTCCCGGCTCCAAACAACGGGTATTTCGCCACCTTGTTGAATGCTGCCATTTTGGCCAACGAACGGGAAAATGTCGAATCTTTGGCCGGCTTTTTCGACCAGTATCGCGAGTTTCAGGCTGTCGGAGATATTGCCGAACTGCAAGTGGCCCGGGTGCGCCAGAGCCTGATCGGTTCCCAAACCAATGTGATCACGGCAGAAGTGAACCTGCGTGACTCCCTGGACCGCTTCAAGGTCCAGTTAGGTGTCCCGCCCATCACCCCCCTGGAACTGGATGACGCTTACCTGGAAAGCCAGCGGGACCAACTGTTTCGATTCCAGGAGCTGACTTCGCAGGCAGCCAACGCCAGAAGGAAGGCCCGGTCCCTGGGCACACCAGACAAGCTTGGGATTCTGCGGAATGAGATGGGGTTGATCCTCGAAAAATCCAAGATCATCAGGGAAACCAAGAAGGGCAAAGACACCCTCCGTTTCCTTGAAGAGGCTGGAAAGCTATCCGACGAGGACCTGCAAGCCCGGTCGCAAGGGGCTGTAAACACACGAAGAAACCTTGAAGAAAGGAAAGAATTCCTGGCCAAAAAGGGTGAACCGTTTCCCAAGGAGGAGAATGAAAAACTCCAGGAGGCGGAACTTATCGTCTATGTCACCCGTTTTGAGCGATCCATCCGCCGCTACAAGGAAAAAATGGCCAACAAAAAGGAGTTGGGCCCCAACGACATCAATGAATACGAGAGCCTGCTTGAAGATTTCATCCTACTTTATGTGCAACCACGCAACGAATTGCTCGCCAAATTGAAAACGGAGTGGCCGGACCTTCCCCCAATTTGTGTGGAAGGAGTGGACCTCCTGAAATCCCCGCTGGATATCGCCCTGGAAAGCGGTGTGCGTTTCTCATTGCTCAATCGGCTTGATCTGATGAATGGCCGGGCTCAATTAGTGGATGCCTGGCGCCAGGTCGCTGTGGCGGCAAACGGTTTGCTGGGCGCGGTGGATGTGCGGTACAATATGCAAGCGCTATCACCTGACGATGTGGCCCGTCCGCTGGCGTTCTCGGGAAGCCGCGTCCGACACCGGTTGGCCATCAATGCCGAGGCCCCGCTGGTAAGGATTGTGGAAAGGAACGCCTACAGGGCAACCTTGTTCAACTGGCAGCGGCAACGCCGGAACCTGATGGCTTTTGAGGACACCATTGCTCTTGAGGTGAGGAGCCAAATTCGCGCACTGAGGGCCCAAGCCAGAAACTATGAGTTACAGAAGCAGATCGTGGAGCTGGCCTACCTCAACCTCGACAACGCTTTGGAAACCCTTTATGCTCCGACACCTGGAAGCCAAGGCCCCCAAAACGATGCCAATCAAGCTGCGCTTACCCAACAGCTTCTGGATACCCAAAGCAGCAAGATTCGAGCCCAAAATCAACTGTTCACCATCTGGATCAACTACATTCGGTTCCGGATCCAACTGTACCGCGATTTGGAACTGATGCCGCTGGACCCCCGAGGAGTCTGGATCGATGATATCCAAACCTGCCAATGCCAACCCGGAAAGCCCGGCGACCTCGAGCCCGTCCCCCAGCCAGGGTCAGCCGACCAGCTCCCCGCTCCACGTCCCGGAACTGGGGAGAACGCGCCTGAGCGGAATGCGGGCCCTGCCAACCCCTGAGCCAAAAACCAGCAAGGGCAAGCGCTGGCTGGTCGGCCTTGGCGGGTTGGCCCTTCTGGGGGCCATGGGTTTCGCAGTGGTAAAGTTTTTGCCTTCCCGTTCCAACGCCGACCCTTCCGACTGGATCACCCAGAAGGTCACCAAGGGCAACCTGACCGTGGCAATCACGGAACGGGGAACGCTTGAGGCCGCAGAAAACAAGGATGTGATCTGTCAGGTGAAGGCGGGCAAAGGCAGCACCATCGCCACCACCATCCGGGCGGTGCTTGTGGACGACGGCGCCCGCGTCCGGGCAGGCGACCAATTGATCCACCTGGATGACTCGGGCCTTCAGGAGCAACTCAAGGCGCAGAAAATCGTCCGTGACAAGGCCAAGAACGAGTGGAACGCGGCGGTCCAGACGCTGGAAATCACCATCAGCCAGAACGCCAAGGAAATCGCCAGCGCCAAGGTGGCGGAGGAACTTGCGGCCCTTGACCTGAAGAAATATCAGGAGGGCGACCTCCCCCAAGTGACCAACGAAATCAAGGGGCGGGTCCTAGTCGCCGAATCCGATCTGGAAATGTGGAAAGACCGCGAGATCTGGAACGACCGGATGGTGAGCAAGAACTACCGCACCGGCAACCAGGCCATGTCTGACCGCTTCAAGCAGCAAAGCTCCCAACTGAGTCTGAAAAAGGTGAAGGAGGAATTGCAGGTTCTCGAAAAATTCACCGCTCCCAGAACCATCAAGGAAATGCAAAGCAAGCTTGCCGAGGCGCAAAGCACCTACAAGACCACCCTCATCCAGGCCAGCGCCAAGGAAAAGCAAAACCGCGGTGACGCCGAGACCAAGGATTCCGTCTACAAGCAGGAGGAAAACCGGTGCGCCGAACTTGAGGACGAGATTCGCAAATGCAACATCACGGCACCCCAGGATGGCCTGGTTGTTTTCTATGTGCCGGAACAAGCCCGGTTCGGCTCCGGCTCGCAGCAATCAATCATCGCCCAGGGAGAACCGGTGCGCGAGGGGCAGAAACTGATGCGCATCCCCAACCTCGACAGGATGCTGGTGAATGTGCGCGTTCACGAGGCCATGCGGGCCAAGGTGAGGGGCGATGTTTTCCTGGGATTCAACGAGATCAATAGCCTTTTGACACTTGGAATCCGTTCCAGGCTTGGCCTGCTGGTCAACGAGGCGACCAATGTTCTGGACCGCGAATCTTTCCGGGAATTCAGCCCCATCAAAATCCGCAGCGGCCTCAAGGCCGTGGTGCGGATCGACGCCTTCCCGAACAAGGTTTTAAACGGCCATGTGAAGATCGTGGACGAGGTTCCGGCCGCCACCGATTTCTGGACCTCTGATATTACCGTTTACAGGACCCTGGTGGAAATCGACGAGGAATTAACCCCCACCTCTTCCGAGGAAATGCAACTCAAGCCAGGGATGAAGGCGTCCGTCACCATTCAAACCGACAGCAAGGTGGAAAACGCGATCCTTGTACCGATCCAGGCCATCAAGGGTAGCGCCAAGGAAGGCTTCACCGTAACCGTGAAAACCGCCACCGGCACCGAAGTCAGGCAGGTCAAACCCGGCCTGACGGATGACAAGGTGGTGGAAATCCAATCCGGGCTTGCTGAAGGCGATGTGATCATCATGAATGCCGCCGATGGCAGCAAATCCTCCTCATATAGCGGTAACGGTGACTGGAAGGGTGGTGGAAAGGGAGCCGCTGGTGGAGGCAAGGAGGGCAAAGGTGGACCGGGCGGTGGTGGGCCAGGTGGCCCGGGGGCGGGCGGGCCCGGCGCAGGTGGCAAGGGTTTCAGCAAATAACCGGCTTGGTTAAAAGGCATGAAACCGGCAAAGGAATTCCACCATGGCCAATGAAGTGCTGGAACTGGAGGACATCAACAAGTTTTATTCCGGCACCCTTCATGTTCTCAAGGGAATCGAGTTGACAGTCAGGGAAGGGGAGTTCCTTGCCCTGATGGGGCCCTCAGGCTCGGGCAAATCGACCCTTTTGAACATTCTCGGTTGCCTGGACAAACCCACCAGCGGGTCGTACTTTCTCGGCGGCCAGGATGTTTCCACGATGTCCGACGCCGAGTTATCCTCCATTCGGAGCCGGTATCTCGGCTTTATTTTCCAGCAATACAACCTGTTGCCCCAGTACACAGTGGTGGAAAACATCGAGGTGCCCCTCATTTACCAGGGAATCCGCCTGGATCACACCACGAAGAAACGGTGCGAGGCACTCGCTGAATTGGTGGGTCTTGGGCACAGGCTGGATCACCGGCCGATGCAGCTCTCCGGTGGCCAACAGCAGCGCGTCGCCATCGCGCGCAGCCTGGTGAACCGTCCCCACCTCATCCTCGCGGATGAGCCGACCGGCAACCTGGACTCCAAAACAAGCGTGGAAATCATGGTGATGCTGGCCCGTCTGAACCAGATGGGGAAAACCATCGTCATGGTGACGCATGAGAATGACATCGCCGGGTGGGCCCGGCGCATCGTGCGGATGCGCGACGGGAATATCGAATCGGACGAGGCGAACGAGCCCTGGCCACTGCCCGAGGGGGCCCCGGAATTGCCCGTTCACCTACTGGAAGGCGCTGCCTGAATCCGGAGCCTGACATGGATCCACTTTCGCTTGCGCTGATCGCCGTTCTGACCGGGGCGATCGCCTTCCTCCTGACCAGCGACAAGGGGCGTCGCGGCCTGGAACTGGCCCTGCGCAGCCTATGGCTGCACAAGCTGCGTTCTTTCCTCTCGATGCTGGGCATCATCATCGGCACCTCCGCGGTGATCATTTTGATGTCCTTCGGCGAGGGCAGCGAGAAGGATGTGCTGGATGACATCAAGCGACTGGGCACCACCAACATCATTGTCAGGTCCGTCAAACCACCTGAAGACGCGAATTCGAACATGCGGCAGCGGGTGGCAACCTACGGTTTGACCTACGACGATATGGAACTTTTCCGCACGATCCCGGCCATTACCCGGATGGTGCCGATGCGCATCTTCCCCCAGGAAACCCGAAGGGGCGCCAAGGGGCACAACAGCCGGGTGGTGGCCACCATCCCGCAATACGCGGAGGTGAACGAACTCAAGCCGGTCCAGGGTCGATTCCTCACCGAGGATGACGAGGCCCTCATGAACAATGTGTGTGTGCTGGGATCGGAAACTGCCAAAAACCTTTTCCCTTTCGAGGACCCGATCGACTCCTCGGTGAAGCTGGGGCAGTTCGCCTATGTGGTGGTCGGCGTGCTTGCGGACCGGATGCCCACCGGCGGAACAGGCGGCAGCCAGGCCGCGGAGGATTTCAACCACGACATCTATATCCCCCTTTCCACCTCTCGCGGCCGTTTCGGCGACCGGATCATGATCCGCGCCGCGGGCAGTCGGAGCATGGAAAAAGTGGACATGCACCAGATCACCATCACGGTCCAGGACATCGACAAGGTCCGTCCGGTGGGAACCATGATCCGTGAGATGCTGGCCGACGCCAAAAGGCACCCGAGGCAGGACTGGGCCTTGACGGTTCCGCTAGACCGGTTGGAACTGGTCGAACGCACCAAGGCGAACATTAGGCAAAGCCTGGGCATTTACGCGTCCATCTCGCTGCTGGTGGGCGGCATCGGCATCATGAATGTGATGCTTGCCACGGTGACAGAACGCACCCGGGAAGTGGGAATCCGGCGAGCCCTTGGTGCCAAACGATCCGACATCACCTTCCAGTTCCTGGTGGAAACCATGGTGCAAACCGGCATCGGTGGCATCTTGGGGGTGGGTTTCGGCTGCTCGTATGTTTTTGTGCACGCACTGCTGCATAGCATGCCGCAGTTCAGCTTCCTTTTCCAGGAGGGGAGTCCCAGCCCCATCCTTCACCTGCCCAGCATCACCTGGTCGCTGACCACCGCTGTGGGTGTTGGAGTGATATTTGGAATCTATCCGGCCATGCGCGCTGCCCACATGGATCCGATTGAAGCGCTGCGGCATGTCTGAAAAAGGGCAGGGGGCCAATCCCCACCCCTTTTCCGCCGATTGGGGAATTATCCTGGGTTCAGGCCTCGGGGACTGCGGATCTTCCTGGCCGCATCTGCAGAGCCGATCATTCGAAGATGTGGGTTTGCAAAAACCCACCGTCCCCGGGCACCAGGGGCGGCTGGAATGGAGGAGCGGCCCGAACGACCGGGTGGTGCTTTTTTGCAAGGGAAGACTGCATGCCTACGAGGGGCATGCGCTGTCCGCGGTGTGCCAGACGATTGAATTTTTCGCGAAATGCGGGATCAGGCGATGTCTGATCACCTGCGCTGCCGGTGGGATTCACAAACAATTGGCACCCGGGGACCTGGTCCTCGCCCGCGAATTTGTTTTTGTCAATCACCAAGACAGTTGGAAGGATCTCGCGCGCCGAATGGAAGCTGGAGCAACCATCGGTTCCATTGGATCCGACCCGAGTTTCTCCCGTTTCGCGGAAGGGTTAACGAACGCACCGCGATTGTGGCGCGGATTACATGCCCAGATGATCGGTCCCAGCTATGAAACGCCCGGCGAGGTGGAGATGCTGGCCAGACTTGGGGTCTGGACTGTCGGGATGTCATCCGGGGTAGAACTGGCAAGAGCCCGGGAATTGGGCCTGCTTACCGGTGCGATTGCCGTGGTTTCCAACCTGGCTTGCGGACTGGGATCCAAGGCCATTGAACATCAGGATGTTCTGGAGACCATGGCGAAAGCCTCAGGCAACCTGGAGCGCGTGATCCATCACCTGGTTTTGGAAACGAGCTCATTCCAGTTTGACCAGTAAGCGCGCAATCCCTGCTGAAAAAACCAGACATCCATTCCGAGGGAAAGAAGGTTACAGCCGTTTTCCAAGGCGAAGGAGGCATGGGCGGGATCCCTTGGCAAGATCCCCCATGCCACGCCATGTTCCTTGGCAGCCTTTGCGACTCTTTTGGTAGCCTGTCGCATTTCCGGATGGTCCCATTGCCCTGGAATACCCAAGGATTGGCTGAGGTCGGCCGGGCCGATGAACAGCATGTCCAATCCCGGCACGGCGGCCATTTTCTCGACCTCATTCAAGGCCTCGACGCATTCCACCTGGGCAGCCACCATGGTCTTTTGGTTGGCGGCCGCGAAATAATCCGCCCCACCGTAGGTTCCATAATTCCCGTCCACGCCGGTCCCATTGACTCCCCTCAACCCCTCGGGGTGAAAACGGGACCAACGGACAAGGTTCACCACCTCATCAGCTGAACGAACCATCGATGCCATGACACCATCCGCACCGGCTTCCAGGGGACGCATCGCAGCCGAATAATCGGTGACCGGAAGGCGGACAAAGGTTTGTATGCCCGAAGCCCGGGCTGCCCGGGTACCGTCCTCGATGTCTTTGCTGGTCCAGCCGGCGTGTTCCTGGTCAAACCAAATCGCCTGATAATTGCCAGAATTGGCGATCATTTCGACCAGTTTGGGGTCACGCAACTGCCCCATGGCGCAGCAAATAACCGGTTGAGGTCCTTTTAATAACTCGCGGAGGGAATTAGCCTTTGCGCCCATGTTTTGTCCTTATCGTTGGGGTGTTTTAGCTCGTTGTGATTGGTTTTTGCTTGGGAACAGGCAACTTATCCTACCCAATCCAGAAAAAATAACGGTTAAGACGCAAGTCTTGAACAGAATGCCGTTTAAAAGTTGAGGCAGGTAAATTTTGAGGCTACCAGTAATCATGTGGAACAACAAAAGAAAACGATTGGCCATCTTTAACAAAAAACCCAAACATTAAGATTGGCACCGAAATTGAGGTTAAAAAAATGGGATTTTTTCAGTTTTTTAGGCTGAAACCAACTCCAAAGCTACCAATAAAGCTTGATGGAGTTGAAACTCGGGTTTTCTTGACCACACCAGGTTTACGAGGGATAATGAATTGATTTAGTTGTAATCCGCCTTCTACCCATTGGTATTATTTGCTGGCCACATTACGGGGAACCGCCATGAAACTTTCCAACACGCTGCGCGTCGGTTTGAGCGCTTTTTGTTTCACTTTGGCAGGTTGGGCTGTGGTTAGCCAAACCACTTCCGCCCAGTTCCGGCCAACCATGCCTCCCCGCCCCCCTCAACCTGCTCCGATGCGTCCCCCCGTTTCCACGATTGGCGGTGGGGCAGGTGCAGGTGGCGGTATGGCCGGCATGAGCGGTGGCATGTCTGGCATGGGCATGAGCGGTGGCATGTCTGGCATGGGTATGAGTGGCGGCATGGGTGGTATGTCCGGCATGGGAATGGGCGGCATGTCCGGCATGGGCATGGGCGGCATGTCCGGCATGGGCATGGGCGGCATGTCCGGCATGGGCATGGGCGGCATGGGCGGAATGTCCGGCATGGGAATGGGTGGAATGGGTGGCATGGGTGGAATGGGCGGCATGATGGGCATGGGTGGCGGAATGGGTGGAATGGGCGGCATGATGGGCATGGGTGGTGGAATGGGTGGAATGGGTGGCATGATGGGTGGCGGAGGCATGGGTGGCGGCAATGACAACCCATATGGTGCTTACATGCCAGGAAATGTCGTTCGACCGACTGGAATGGGTGGCCCTTACAGTGTCATGCCAATCATGGGTGGCTATCAGCTAGGTATGGGTGGCGGTAGCATGAGTGGTATGGGTATGGGCGGTATGGGTATGGGTGGCATGGGCGGAATGGCAGGCATGGGTGGAATGGGCGGAGGAATGATGGGTATGGGTGGAGGTATGGGCGGAATGGGCGGCGGAATGATGGGCATGGGTGGTGGTATGGGCGGAATGGGCGGCGGAATGATGGGCATGGGTGGTGGTATGGGCGGAATGGGCGGCGGAATGATGGGCGGAGGAATGATGGGTATGGGTGGTGGATTCGGCGGCGGAAAAATGGGATTCAACGGCGGCTCAGGCCTGTAATTCGATCCAGGTTCAGAATTGCTGAAAAGGTAAGGGGCTTGGCTATTACGCCAAGCCCCTTACCTTTTCAGCAATTGGCTTTGATTCATTTAGCGAAGAGAGAGTGGGATCATTCCTTTTGCGACCTTTTGTTCTTGCGAAAAATGTTTCTGGTTTTCATCAATCAATTGATAAAAGACATTCCGTTGCCTGGGCTGAAAACCAAGCTCCCGAATCGCAGCACGAATTTGTTCCAAGGTCAGATGGTGAACCGTTCCCGCGGAAGAAACCACATTTTCCTCGATCATG
>Ga0315899_10004232_pt1 | contig 15539 bp, 17 predicted proteins | sample LakEriMetagenome_2_FD_203518 | JGI IMG/M metagenome (GOLD analysis project Ga0315899, IMG submission 203518) | Freshwater fungal communities from buoy surface, Lake Erie, Ohio, United States - Buoy 4 MA112 | ecosystem: Environmental > Aquatic > Freshwater > Lake | place: USA: Lake Erie, Ohio... | reverse complement strand
CCTGGGGGAGCGCAGCCGTCACAAAGCCCTAAGCGGTGGTGGCGCAATCGTAGGAAGTCGCCCCCACTGCCTAGGATCTGGCCCGATCGATGCCGGCCCGCCGCGATGACCCCCTCCCTCTCCAACTTCCTGAGCAGCCTCGTGTACGGAGGTTTGATCGTGGTGGTGCCGATCTCGATTGCCCTCTTCTTCATCAGCCAGAACGACCGCGTCGACCGCAAGCTCTGATCGGAAGCGGCCCTGAGGCCGCGGATAGACCTCGGGACACGACGGTCCCCGAGGGCAAGACAGCCAGGCCAGACAAGACCGGCTGCCAGGGCTCACCGGCTCAACGGCTGCTTCTTTTTCAGCGCCTGGTTCTCAGCGCCAGGGTCCCGGTGGCGAGTTCCAGTGGCGAGTCCCGGAGAGTCGTCCCGGCTCGGCACCCCTTGGCCCTGTCCCTAAAGTGAGGGCACGCTCGCAACCGCCCGGGATACCTCCCGGCAAACCCCTTGGTCAACGCCAGCCTCAATTGGGCCAGCATCGTCGGCATCGTGCTGGCGGTGGGTGGGGCCTTCCTCTATTTCATGAGGAACTTCAAGCCTGCCCTGGCCCGCGACTACGACGTGTTCTTCGCCGCCATCGGCCTGCTCTGCGGCGGCATCCTCTTCTTCCAAGGCTGGCGCCTCGATCCGATCCTGCAGTTCGGCCAGTTCCTGTTGGCCGCCACCACGGTGTTCTTCGCCTACGAGAGCGTGCGGCTCCGCGGCGTGACCACCGAACAGGCCCGCCGCTCCTCCTACTTCGACGACGAGGAAGCGGCCCCCTTCGCCCCCCGTGGTGGGGTAGGCGGCCGTAGCTGGGAGGGCGAATCCTTCGACGAAGCGGACAACTTCCGCGGCCGTATCCCCTCCCGCGAGGGTCCCGAGGAAGATTTTTACCGCCCTCGGCGCCCCAGTCGGGCCGCCATTCCCGAGCGAGCTGCCAGTCGCCGCCCCGACGATGCCGAAGGCTGGGACACCCCCAGGCGTGAACCCGACTACCGGGCCCCTGCCGCCGACCGGGATGCCCCCCCTGCCGGCCGCTACAGCGCCGGAGGGTCCCGCCAAGCTCCGGCCGATTTCGGTGCCCGCCGGCGCGACGCCGGCGAGCTGCGCCGCGGCAGCCGCCCCGTGGCCAGCGCCGACACCATGCCCCGCTCCAGCCGCCGGCCCGACGCCCCCAAAGACGGGGCCATCGGTCGAGGCCCCACAGCAGCTGGCCCGGGCAACGGCGTTCCCCAGGGTTCGCCGATCCGTGGTGGCTCTGGCGATGCAGGCCCCCGGGGTTCCGGAGTGAGCGATGCCGACTACGCACCATTGGGCGGCAAGGGCAACCAGCCCACCGCCTCCGGCAGCTATGCGTCCCGACCGCAGGCCTCCTCCAGGCCGGAAGGCAGCCGTCCAGCCTCCCGCGACGGCCGGCCCGGTCCCGGCGCTCAGGCGCGGGATAACAGCTCCCGTTTCGACGACTGATCGGATTGCGGCAACACCGTCTCCACCCGCCCGCCCCGAAGCCCCCCAAGGCCGCAGGGCGGTTCACGGGTTCGGCTCTGATGCGGAGCGTGGCGGTGACCTCCGCCCTGATAGCCCTTCTCTGCAGCGGCTGCGGCAGTTGGAGCTGGGGCCGGCGTAGCGCCGGCCCCGCCAGCCTGGGAGCCAGCAATCGCCAGGATCCGGCCCTGAGTGGCGATGGGCGGGTGCTGGCGAGCGTGGTGGAACGGGGCGGCCGCAACACCCTGCTGCTGCAGGAGCAGCCCTCGGGCCGGGAGCTACCGCTGCGCCACCTGCGTCGCTTCCAGCCGCACCGCTCCCCGTCGCTGAGCTGGAACGGCCGCTATGTGGCGGTGCTGATCCAGCAGGGCAGCCGCCGCCTGGCGGTGATCGAGGACCGGGTCAACGGCAACCTGCTGCGCTTCCCCCTACCCGGCGACCAGGAGGTGGAGCGGCTCTCGCTGGCCCCGAGCGGCCGGCGCCTGGCCCTGGAGGTGGTGCACAACGGCATCAACCGGGTTCAGGTGTTTGATCTGGCGAACCAGCTGGAACCCGACCTGCCGGCGGGGATGCTCAGCGGCGGCGGCGCCCCAGCGGCGGCGGGGCGCTAACGCATGGCGATGGCACCCCCAGGCCTCGCCCGCTGGGCCCGCAACCTGGGGGCCAGGCCCCTGGCCGTGTTGGCGCCGCTACTGCTCAGCGGCTGCACGGGCACGCTGCCCGCGCCGATGGGCGGCCTGGACCGGCGGCTGGAGGCGATCGGAAGCAGCCATGCCCCGGCGCTGAGCGATCGCTGGTTGGCCCTGATCGGGGGCCGTGGCGGCCGCGAGCAGGTGGTGCTGGTGGATCTGGAGCGCCAGATGCCGGTGCCTCTGCCGGGCCTCAACCGCCCCGATGCCCAGCCCCTGGCCGTGGCGGTGGATGCGGCCGGCGAGCGGCTGGTGCTGGTTCGGCAACTGGAGGGCCGCACCGAACTGGTGCTCTACCGCCGCGCGCTGATGGCCCTCGAACCGATCGCAATGCAACCCCCGGGCGTACCCCGCCGGATCAGCCTGCGGGCCGACGGCCGCGAGCTGGCGGTGGAGGTGAGCCGCGGCGGGGTGTGGCAGGTGGATTTGATCAAAATGCCGTGAGTCCGCAGTGCCAACGCATCGGCCAAATCTGCCGAGCCGTTGGTTAGCTGATCATGATGCGAACGCTGATGATGTTGTTTCAAAACGACCGTGGCTACCCGGCGGCGGCGTTAGGGGATCTCCGGCCCACCACGAAACCACAACCGCTGGCTGAACGGATCCACCACCAAGGTGCCGTCGTTCACGAAGCTGGCGCCGAGTTGGGCGGCGGGTTCGCTCCAGGTGCCGATGCCGCCGCAAGCCTGGATCGCCGCCGGGCTGTCCTTGAGGAACAGGGTCACGCCCGGTAGCCGGCGCACCGCGTTGCCATCGCTGCCCACCAGCTCCACGACGCGGCCGGAGGCCAGGCGATAAGCCAGCACCCGCTCCACTTCACCGCGCACGCAGCTGCTCAGGTTGAGATCGGCGCCGGGCTCGCGGATCAGGGGCATGCCGGCCCTCTTGAGCCGCCGCAGCAGGGCCCGGTTGATGTTCATCGAGGGAGGCCGCAGGCCATCGGCGAAGCCGGTGTCCACCTGGGCCACGGCGCCCACCGATCCGATCCGCAGCGGGATCGTGGGGATGTTGGGGCAGCCTCCGCGTCGTGGTGCCGCCGGGCACCGCAGGGCGGCGCCGCTGCTGCCGTAGTAATCGCGGCTGGAGAGCGGTAGGAAGCCGGCCCGGCGCAGCTCGCCATCGCTGCAGAAGCCCTCCGCTGTGGCGCGGCGCAGCAGGCCGTTGGCGTAGTCGAGCGTGATCACGTGAGCGCTGAGCAGGTCGGTGCCGATCAGCCCCGCCTGGGGCAGCGGGCCGCGGATGCCGCTGTGGTCCTGCACGCTCAGCCTCAGCGGCGCCCACGGGCCGAAGAAGTCCACCCCCGCGAAGCGGTCGGCGCTGCCTGGCTGCGGCACCGGTCCAGCCGCGCCCCCTGCACCCACCGCGCTTTCCCCACCGCCGCTCCCCGAACCATTCGCCACCTTCCCCGCCGCATCCTTCAGAAACGTGCCTGGGGAGATGGCGCTGCCATCGGCTCCCAGATCCACCACGAAGAAACCCGTGTGCCCCTGCACCCGCACCGGCGTGTAGGGCATGCCGCTCGCCATGATCAGCGAGCGGGTCTCACCCTGGCAGGCCAGCGGCTCCTGCGGCAGTGGCCGCGCCCTCAGGCCCAGTTGGGTCCCGGGGGCCAGCACGAGCAGCAGCGCAGCCAGCGCGCCCAGGGTGAGAGGGATGAAACGCATCGATCCATCCTCGGCGGGAACGGGGTGGACCCTGGTTCAGGCCCGGTTCAGGAGCAGGTCGTCTTCGGGCCAGCGGGCATCGGCGGAAACGCCCATCAATCAGCCCCACCAGGTGGCTGGCGATGCCCAGCGCCTAGCCCGTTATCCGAGCTGTTTTCACCAGTCCTGAAAGCTTTTTTGGCCTCCAGCTTGGTCACCACCTTGGCGATCGAAACACCTGGCCAACGCGGCCAGGTTTTGCGGACCGACTCACCGATCAGGCGCACCGCGGCTGCTGCCCGCTGATTACAGCCATGGAATCAACCTCCCTTACGATCCGCCCGGCGATGGGAAGGTCCCAGTCCGTTCGCCGATCCGACCCTCGATGCAACCTGCCGCGCCCACGCCTGACCAGCCGCAGCAGCAGCTCTCGCGTTGGCTGCTGGCCGCTGTGGTGGCCGTGGTGCTCGCCCTGGCCTGGCTCAGCACCACACCGATCGGCACGCAACTCACGGCTTGGCTCACGCCGCCCTCCGCGGCAGGGGATCAGGCCATCGCCAGGGCTTTTCAGGCCCAACGCAGTGGCGTTCAGGTGGCCAGCGATGGTGTGGTGGAACGGGTGCTGTCCGACGACAACGAGGGCAGCCGCCATCAGCGCTTCATCCTGCGGCTCGATTCCGGCCACAACGTGCTGGTGGCCCACAACATCGATCGCGCCCCGCGTCTGCGGGCCCTGAAGCCCGGTGATCGCGTCGCCTTCTTCGGGGAATACGCCTGGAATGCCAAGGGTGGAGTGATCCACTGGACCCACCACGATCCGAACGGCCGCCATATCGCCGGCTGGTTGAGCCACAACGATCAGCGCGTGCAGTAAAGGCCTCCTGACGTGCCAGGGCGCGGTCTGGATCAGTGGCCTTGATCACTTGATCAGTGGCCTAGATCAGCCCCGCCAAGGGCGCGGCAAACGGGTCGGTGCCGCTATCGGAAACCACGAGATTGCCGCTTGCATTGGAAGCGGATCTGTTGCGCGCACCCCTGAAGAACACCTCATCGCCGGTATCCCTGATCAGCCCGCTCGGCCGCAGATCGCCGAAGCCATCAACGACCCCATCGCTGAAGGCAAGGCCAATCCCGCCATTGCGAACAACAATGCCTCGGCTGGTTCGGCTCTCTGGGGATCCCTCAATAACACCGCCGCTGAGGCCGCCATCGATTTCCACATCGGCGAGCAGCGGCGAGCCGTTGCCGTTGCCCGTGAAATCGGAAGCGATTGGCTTGGGATGATCAGATCCATCATCAGAGCTTGAGGAGGGTTGTTTCACCACCACCCTCGAGGAGATCGACCGCTTCGCCGAGGAACTGATCGGCGCCATCAGCTTCCTGCGGGAGCACATCTGATCGGCGCCTCAGGCCATGGAGTGGAGCCCGATCGCATTGCCTTCCGTGTCCACCAGGATCGAGATGAAGCCAAAGGGGCCGATCGACATCTTGGTTTGCTTCACACTGCCGCCAGCCGCCACGGCCCGCCCCTCCTCGCTGATGCAGTCCGCGCTGCTGAAGTAGGCCAGGGTGCCGCTGCCTCCTGAGGGCACACCTGGCATGTGCACCAGCGCGCCGCCGGCGCCCCATTGGCTGGATTCGGAGGGGAAGGCCCACATGGGGATTTGGCTCTCCAGCTTCTCGAGCTGGAAGCCAAACACCGCCTCGTAGAAGGCCTTGGCCCGCTCCAGATCCTGGACGTAGATCTCTACCCAGGCAAAGGCGTTAGCGGCCATGGGAAACGTTTGTGTAGCTGATGTTGAGCTTAGGCATCCCTCCCGGTGTCGCCCAGCACGTTGTGCCCGCCGCAGCCGATCCTTCAGGATTGGGGCACTGAAGGGGTGACCCATGAACATCGACGGCAAGGCCTGGCGCACCATCGGTCTGGAGGCGGGTGGCCGTTCGGTGTGGGTGATCGACCAGACCCTGCTGCCCCATCGGTTCGAGACCCGTTCCCTGCGCTCCCTGGAGGAAGCCGCGGCGGCAATCAGCACGATGGTGGTGCGGGGCGCCCCCCTGATCGGGGTGACCGGCGCCTACGGCCTCATGCTGGCCCTCCAGCACGACTCCTCCGATGGCGCCCTGGCGGCGGCCTTCGAGCAGCTCAATGCCACCCGTCCCACCGCCGTGAACCTGCGCTGGGCCCTGGAGCGGGTGCGCGATCTGGTGGCGCCGCTGCCGGAGGCGGAGCGGGCCGCGGCGGCCCAGGCCGAAGCCGCCGCCATCGCCGAGGAGGACGTGGCCATGTGCGATGCGATCGGTGAACACGGCCTGGCCATCTTCCGGGAGCTGGCGGCGGCCCGGCCCCCCGAACGCCAGGGGCAACCCTTCAACGTGCTCACCCACTGCAATGCCGGCTGGCTGGCCACGGTGGACTGGGGCACGGCTCTCGCGCCTATTTACAAGGCCCACCGCGCCGGCCTGAAGGTCCATGTGTGGGTGGATGAAACCCGCCCCCGCAACCAGGGGGCCAGCCTCACCGCCTACGAACTGGGCCAGGAAGGGGTGCCCCACACCGTGATCGTGGACAACGCCGGCGGTCACCTGATGCAGCACGGCCAGGTGGATGCGGTGATCGTGGGCACCGATCGCACCACCCGCCGCGGCGATGTGTGCAACAAGATCGGCACCTACCTCAAGGCCCTTGCCGCTTTCGACAACCACGTGCCCTTCTACGTGGCCCTGCCCGCCTCCACGATCGACTGGACCATCGACGACGGCGTGGCCGAGATCCCGATCGAAGCCCGCTCCGAGCGGGAGGTGACCCAGATCCAAGGGCAGCTCACCTCGACGGCGGGCACGGCAGTTGGCGGGGGCGAGGCGCCGGGCCATCTGGCCACGGTGCAGCTCACACCCACCGGCTCCCGTGGCTTCAACCCGGCTTTCGATGTCACCCCCGCCCGGCTGGTCACCGCCCTGATCACCGAGCGCGGCGTGGCGGCGGCCAGCGAGGCGGGATTGCGCGGTCTGTACGCCGGCTGATCCCGCGCCCTATCAGGCTCAGGCTGGCCTGCCGCCCCGCCGGGAGCGGGTTGACCATTGGCCAGGGCGGCATGTCCGATAGCGACTGGCCTGGGTTTGCTTCACAGCCTGAAACTGGAAAGATCACCCTTCAGGGGGACTCAAGTCCGATGAGAAAATTGCAGCATGGCTGGGTTAAGTTGCGCCATCCCTTGCGGGGATTGTCATTCAATGGTTGCCCTCCCCTACACAGAGGCTCAAGCGGCCAGTTCCACCAAGATCGCCCCGAAGCATCATTCGCCGCGCCGGGTCACCATCACCGTGCCCTATGCCCTCTATTGCGAATTGCTGGCTCGTTCCGATCAGCAGGGAAGGAGCCTCAGCAATCTGGCGGCTTTCCTGCTTGAAGCGGCTATCTCCAGTTCTTGAGGTGTCTTGCTGAGGTTTCCGCTTTCGTTCCCGTTGTTGGTTTTGATCCCTTAATCCGGAAGGCTCACGAGGGATGCCCGCAGGGCATTCACTACAGCCTGAGTACGATCCCGGGCCTTTAGTTTGTGCAGGATATTCTTCACGTGGGTCTTCACGGTTTCCGGCGTGATATTTAGGCTTTCGGCGATCTCGGCGTTGCAGGCCCCATTCACAATCGCCTGCAGCACCTGGATTTCACGAGCGGTGAGTAGGCTCTCCATGGCCCGGGTTGGCTCTGAGGACGTCCATCCAGGCGGGGGCTTTATCAGGCCCTCCTGGTCGGGATTCGGTGTGACTGTGTCGTTCTGGCAGGGCAGGATTTTGCCGGGGTTTTGTTCCAATTTCACTGCCTCCCGGCCGTGGTGGTGATTGCGGTTGGTCCTTGATTGGATTCTTCGCGCTTTACTGTTCCTGTAGGCTGGTCCGCACCAGGGGAACTGAGCGGCTTTGGGTTGACTATTCTAGCCCCTACTTGCAGCATATTAGCAAGATGCTGTTGCCGTTCTTTGGTTCGGTTGTCCGCTCCTTTGCTGTTGGTGCAGAGTTGGTGCAGAGTTGGTGCTGAGTTGTCGTTGTGCTGAAGTTGTCGTTGCGCTGAAAGTGTATTGATATTGTATCGATGTTGTGGGGAGGAGGGGCGCCGCCGTGTGCTGGCTGAGAATGGGTTGGCTTCTCCATCTCGCGCCCGATGACCCCGGCCCTGCCCGCCAGTTCCCCGCCGCCCAACTGGGTGGAAGCGAACCATCCCCTCGGCTGGCTGATCAACCGGGTGCTGGCGGTGGAGCCCCTGCGCCAGCTGTTGTTCTGGCAGGCCCGGCGGCTGATCATCCGCACCGCCGAGGGCCGCGGCATCGCCTGGCGCCAACGCCGGGACCTGTTGCAGGCAGCGGCCGAGCCCCTGCTGGCGATCAGCACCAACCCTTCGGCGGCCGTTCCCGCCTACTACCGGGCCCGCTTCCACGCCTACAACCAGGGCAACCTCTGCTGGGCCGCCGCCTGCGAGGCCGAGCAGGCCACCGATTCGATGGCCCTGCGGGTCTGGCCCGAGGAGCCCGATCTGGCGCCGGATCTGGCCCAGCGGCGCCTACGCCGCGCCATCTTCAGCGCGATCGAGCCGAGCCTCACGGGCCCCGTGCAGCGGGTACTCGATCTGGGTTGCTCCGTGGGCGTGGGCACCTTCGCGTTGCGGGAGTGGCTGCTGGAGCGACAGGCGCTGGCAGGCGGCGGCGCCGGAGGAGAAGGCGGCGTGGCCTGCGCAACGGCCGAGGACTCCTCCGCCAAGGCGAGCGCCCAAGGTTCTCGGCAAGCCCCGACCGTTCTCCCGTTGGTGGAGGGGCTCGATCTCTCGGCCGAGATGCTCGCCGTGGCCCGGGTGCGGGAGGCCGAGGCCCTCGCCGCATCAAGCCTCGCTGCCCTCCCGACCGCAGCCGCGGGGCGTAGCCCCGGCTCAGCCGGCCCTGATGTGCCATCCCCGCGAGAACCATTTGCCCCAGCGGCCTCCGGCACCACCCTCCCCCCGATCACCTGGCACCACGGCGCCGCCGAGGCCACCGGCCTGCCCACCGCCACCTACGACCTGATCACCCTCCAGTTCGTCTGCCACGAGCTGCCCCAGAGCGCCACCCGCGCCGTGTTGGCCGAGGCCGCCCGCCTGCTGCGGCCGGGCGGGGTGATCGCCCTGGTGGATCAGGATCCCGACTCAGCGGTGATCCGGCGCCTGCCCGCCCCGATCGCCACCCTGCTCAAGAGCACCGAGCCCTATCTGGAGGATTACTTCCGGCTCGATCTACCGGCCGCCCTGCAGGAGGCGGGCTTCCAGAACGTGCGCCGCACGGCGGCCGATCCCCGCCACCGGGTGCTGGTGGCTACGCGCTGAGCAGCGGAGCTGCCCGAAAACGACGGATCGGTGCGGCCTGGCCTGGTCGTTAGGTCGGGTTGGCCATCATCTGTGCCGCATGGGCGGCTGCGGGGCCGCCGACGCCCTCCCACCCCTCCAACACGATCTTCCCCAGGGTGCGGCCCCCCTCCAGCAGAGCGTGGGCCCTCGCCAGATTCTCCGGGCTGATCGGCACCAGGCAGGTCGTCGCGGTGCTGCGGATCGCCCCGGCCTCCACCAGCTCCGCTAACCGCTCCAGGATCCCTCCCTGCCGCCCGCGGTCGGCCGTGCGGAACTGGGGGCGGGTGAACATGAACTCCCAGTGGAAGCTCACGCTCTTGGCCTTGAGCAGGTTGAGATCCAGGGGCGAGCGGTTGCCCACGATCGCCACGATCGCCCCCTGGGGCCGGATCAGTTCGGCCATGGCCTGCCAGTAAGCGTCGGTGTCGCTGAAGTTGGCGATCGTGTCCAGCTCCGCCAGGCCCAGGGCCGTCAGCTGGGGGGCCAGCGGTTGGCTGTGGTCCACCACATGGCTGGCGCCCATCCGCTCGCACCAGGCCCGGCTTTCCGGCCGGGAGGCGGTGGCGATCACCACCAGGCCGGCCCGCCGCGCCAGCTGGATGGCGATCGAACCCACCCCACCGGCACCGCCCAGGATCAACAAGCTGCGGCCGGCATCGGCTCCCTCGGGATCCAGCCCCAGCCGCTCAAACAGCGCCTCCCAGGCCGTGAGCCCGGTGAGGGGCAGGGCCGCCGCTTCAGCGGCGCTCAGGTTGGCGGGGCGGTGTCCACAGATCGGCTCCTCCACCAGCACCCGCTCGGCGTTGCACCCCGGCCGGCTGATGTCGCCGGCGAACCACACCCGATCGCCCGGGACGAAGCGCACAACCGCATCCCCGATGGCCTCCACTACCCCGGCGGCATCCCAGCCCAACAGCCTTGGCGGCGCCCCGGACCCGGGTCCCGGCAGGCCGGAGCGCACCTTGGTGTCCACCGGATTCACCGCCCATGCCTCCACCCGCACCAGCAGGTCGTGGGGGCCGGGCAGCGGATCGGGAAGCTCCACCAGGGCAAAGGCCTCTGGAGCGCTGCAGGGAAGGCCCCCGAAGGCTGCAATCGCTTTCATGGGTGGCCTGGGGTCGTTGCTCTCCATCGTCCCCGATGGATCGAGAACGCCTGCGCCCGATCCACCGGGAGCGGCCTCCTTTCCGACGCTCTCTGGCGAGCGAATGGAAGGGCCTCTGCCCCCCGGCACGCTTCAGGGGCTGGCGAGCACAGGGGCCGTGCACGGCCGAGGGGCAACCCTCACTACCGCAGGTTCGGGTGCGCTCGCCGCCCGCTTCTCACCAAGCCTTCGCCTGGCCGGAGGCCTGCTGCAGGGCCCGGATGCGGGTCTCGAGCGGCGGGTGGCTGGCGAACAGGCGCAGGAAGCCCGGCGGCTCGTTGATCTTGAGCGTCGCCAGGGTGGGTTCATCGCGGGGATCCTGCAGATTTTCCACCCCCCCCAGGCTCTGCAGGGCCCCCACCATGGCTCCTGGGCTGGTGAGTCGGGCGGCGCCCGCATCGGCGCGGAATTCGCGGTGCCTGGAGAACCAGGCGGTGATCAGGGAGCCGAGAATCCCCAGCAGGATCTCCAGGGGCCAGATCAGCAGCATCGTGGGCGGTGGCGCCATGCCGCGGCCGTCCTCCCGGTCGCCGCGGGGCAGCAGGAACAGCACCGCTCGCGAGAGGAACATCACGAAGGCGTTGATCACCCCCTGCAGCAGGGTCATGGTCACCATGTCGCCGTTGGCGACGTGGCTCATCTCATGGGCGAGCACCGCCTCCAGCTCCGCGGGCGGCATCCCCTTGAGGATGCCCGTGGACACCGCCACCAGGGCCCGGTTGGGGGAGGGTCCGGTGGCGAAGGCGTTCCATTCCGGTGAGCCGTAGATGCCCACTTCGGGCATCGGCAGACCGGCCTTCTGGGCCAGGCCCGCCACCGTGCCATGTAGCCAGCTTTCAGCCGATCCGCCGCCCTGGCCCACCAGCTGGATGCCCATCATCCGCTTGGCTGATTCGGCCGAAAACTGCAGCGCGATCCAGGCCCCCAGCACGCCCCACACGAAGCTGCCCACCAACAGGGGCAGCAGCGGCAGGTCGGGGGGCAGCAGCCCGATGGCGGTGAGCAGGTTGAGGATCAGGGAGATCGTGAGCACCACCGCCAGGTTGGTGATCAGGAAGAGAAGGGTGCGCAGGGCCATCGCGGGTTGGGGGGCAGGAACGCAGGGCACCGGGGCGATAACGCTCCGGGGAGACTGACTGGGGCGTTGGGAGGGGTCTCCGGACGCCATACCGTCTGCGGAAAAGGTAGCGATGGCAAGCCAATCTGCTGTTTGTTGATTGAAGTCTTCCCGCCTCGCTGGGCGATGGCCTGCTCCTGCGCTCCCGGTTGAGCGCCAACCCATCACGGTCCCATCACTGCGTTCCATTTCGGAACCCGCCGTCCCACCTCAGCCAGCTCGGGCACCGGTCCCATCCCTGGCGCGCCGGCAACAGCTGCGACAGCATTCGCTTAGGACATCGCACAACGTCGGCATGATCCGTGAGCACGTGATGCCCGTCCCGCTGCGCCGCTCGCTCGGCCCGGTTGTGTCGACGCCGCAGGCCAATGGCGCCACCCCGCCAGCACGGCCCCGGCTGGTGGCCCTTACCCCTGGAGTCCCTTCCGGCGGTCTTGAGGCTGCTGTGATCGCGCGCCTGCTGGAGGGAGATCCGCTGGGCGACTCCCTGCTCGACACCCTCGCCATCCTCACCGCTGAAGCCCTGCAAGCGGTGCCGAACGGTGCCGCAGGCTCCACCGCCGCCGAGGTGCGCGGCGTGGCCGCCCGCATCGCCACCGGCCTGGCGGTGACCTTGCTTGAATCCGACCTAGCCGAGCGCATCACGGCCCGGCTGGCGGAGGAGGCACCCTTCGCCGAGGGCTGGCGCTCCTGCCCGGAGTAGGCCCCGGCACCCCAGCACTCACCAGCACTCAGCAGATCCGGTCCACTGGAGCACCCTCTCCATCCGCCCCCGGGTGCCCGGATGGGCCGATCAGTCGGTGCCTGGCGGGACTGGCTTGAGGTGAGCGGCCCCGGCACCCGTAGCCTCAGCGGCATTGACTCCGGCCGCCCATGTCCGTGCTCAACCGCTGGTCCGATGCCGAGGCTGCTGCCGCCGTGGCCCACTACGGCGCCCAGGGCGTGGCCGAACCCCTGGCCCTGCGCACCTACTCAGCCCGCCTGCTGGGTGCCGACCCGGATCTGGTGCTGCACGGCGGCGGCAACACCTCGGTGAAGACCAGCGTGACCGGCCTGCTGGGCGAAACGATTCCTGTGCTGTGCGTGAAGGGTTCCGGCTGGGACCTCGGCACGATCGAGCCACCTGGCCACCCGGCGGTGCGCCTGGAGCCCCTGCGCGCCCTGCGGGCTCTGAAGTCCCTCAGCGATGAGGCGATGGTGGCCGCGCAGCGCAACAACCTGATCGATCCGGCCGCCCCCAACCCTTCGGTGGAGGCGCTCCTGCACGCCTTCCTGCCCCACACCTTCGTGGACCACACCCATTCCTCGGCGCTGCTGGCCCTGGCCGATCAGCCCGATGCTGCGGCGGTCTGCCGCCAGGTGTTTGGCGAGCGGGTGGTGCTGGTGCCCTACGTGATGCCCGGCTTCGCCCTGGCCCAATCCTGCGCTGATCTCTACGAGGCGGCCGCCGAGCGGGCCGCCGCCAGCGGCGTGGAGCTCGAGGGCATGGTGCTGCTCAAGCACGGCCTCTTCTCCTTCGGATCCACGGCAAAGCAGAGCTACGAGCGGATGATCGAGCTGGTGCGGCTGGCCGAGCAGCACCTGGCCACCGGAAACCGCCTCAGCCAGCCGACGGCGGTGCCGGAGCGCCCGGCTCCTGCGGCGGCGCTGCTACCGCGCCTGCGCGGTGCCCTGGGCCGGGCCGCCAGTGCCGCCGGTGCTCGCTCCCACTGGCTCCTGGATCTGCGCTCCACACCCCTGGCCCGTGCCGTGGTCGACGACGGCCGCCTGGCCGACTGGGCCCGCCGCGGCGTGGCCACGCCAGATCACGTGATCCGCACCAAAGCCCACCCCCTGGTGCTGCCCGCCGCCCCCGCCGCCGGCGACAGCGCCGCCCTGGAGGCCTGGAGCGCCGCCCTGGCGCCGGCCCTGCAGGCCTACGCCGCTGACTACCAGGCCTGCTTCGAGCGCCAGAACGCCCGGGTGGACGGCATCAAGAAGCCCCTCGATCCCCTGCCCCGGGTGGTGGCGATCCCGGGATTGGGCCTGGTGGGAATCGGCAAGTCCGCCGCTGAGGCCGCCGTGACCGCCGACATCGCCGAAACCTGGGCCACCACCCTGCTGGCCGCCGAGAGCATCGGCCGCTTCGAGCCGGTGGGGGAGAACGACACCTTCGACATGGAGTACTGGAGCCTGGAGCAGGCCAAGCTCGGCAAGGGCGCCGAGAAGCCCCTGGCCCGCACGGTGGTGATGGTCACCGGCGGGGCCGGCGCGATCGGCGCAGCCACGGCGCGCGCCTTCGCCGCCCAGGGTGCCGATCTGGCCGTGCTCGACCTCGATGGCGAGGCGGCTGCGGCCGTGGCCCGGCGCTGCAGCTCCCGCGCCCTGGGCCTGGCCTGCAACGTGACCGATCCGCTCCAGGTGCAGGAAGCCTTCGCGGCGGTAGCGGCCCACTTCGGCGGCCTCGACATCGTGGTGAGCAATGCCGGCGCCGCCTGGGGTGGCCGCATCGCCGAACTCCCCGAGGCCGATCTGCGCGCCAGCTTCGAGCTCAATTTCTTCGCCCACCAGCATGTGGCCCAGGCCGCTCTGGCCCTCTTCCGCCTCCAGGACACCCTCCCCAGCCCCGCGGGTGCCGGCGAGGGAGTCAGCAGCCGTCTCGGCGGCCAGCTGCTCTTCAATGTGAGCAAGCAGGCCCTCAACCCCGGCCCCGGCTTCGGCGCCTACGGCACCAGCAAGGCCGCTCTGCTGGCCCTGGTGCGTCAATACGCCCTGGAGGAGGGCGGCGCCGGCATCCGGGTGAATGCGATCAATGCCGATCGGATCCGCTCCGGCCTCCTCACCGACACGATGATCCGGGAGCGTTCCGCTGCCCGGGGCCTCTCCGAAGCCGACTACATGGGCGGCAACCTGCTGGGCTCGGAGGTTCGCGCCGAGGATGTGGCCGAGGCCTTCGTGGCCCTGGCCCGCCTGGAGCGCACCACCGGCGCCCTGCTCACCGTGGATGGCGGCAACGTGGCGGCGATGGTGCGTTAGGCGCTGGATCCACCAGGGCCCAGATCCCGTCTTCCGTGCCTGGTCAGCTTGCCTGGCTGCCTGAGGAGAATCGCCGCGCCAGGGTGAGAGCCAGGCCGCTCCAGAGCAGCACCAGCACCAGGCAAAGACCACTCCAGAGGGGCAACCCCAAGCGGGTCACGGCCAGGGGAGCGACCACGGTGATCACCCCCCCGGCGATCAGGGGCTGGAGCAGCAGCTGCTTGATTGAGAAGGCCGGCAGGGCATCGGCCTGGTCGTGGGGGTCGGCCATGCGGAGGAGCAGCAGGCCGCTGGCTGCCACGCCGGTGGCCTGGCCGAATTCCAGGATGCCCCGCTCAAACCATGGGGCGGGCAGGATCCGCGGGCCCAGCAGCAGCACCACCGCCAGGTTCCAGGCCAGACCTGCAAGGGCCAGGGCGGTGAGGGGAATCCAGTCCTGGGCGAGCAGCGAGAGGTCGAGGCAGGCGGTGGCGGCGGTGATCAGCAGATCGGCGGCGAGGGTTGCCACCAGCCCCTGGATTGCACTTGAGGCCACCGAGGCGTTGCCGCTGCGCTCCAGCACCAGCCGCACCAGCAGCGAACCGATGATCGCCAGAGGAAACACCGGGAAGGCCTTGATCACGGCGGCAAAGCCCCCGCCCAGAGCGCTGGCCCCCCAGCGCAACCCCTCCAGGGCCAGCCAGCCGATCCCCACCGCGATCCCGGCCAGCGCCAGGTTCACGGCCCAGGCAGCCAGGCTGTGGCTCAGGACGCCGGTTCCGGAGCCTTGGGTGTTCGGGGATTCAGAAAGGACGGAAGGGTCAGGCAAGGAGCCGGCCGGTTCCGCTGGCGATCCCCCATCCTTGGTGTCCCTGGTGAAGGGCATGGCCCCTCCCCCCATCAGCGATGGTGCTGCGGCGGATGGAGGATCCGCTATCGGAACCCCCCCGCTCGCGCCAGGGGGGGCGGTGATCCCGGCCGCGTTCAGGGCCGCCGCCGCCGGGGCCGCCGTCGGGGCCGCTGGGGCCATGAAGCTTGCCTCCGGCTCCGGGGCCGCAAAGGCGGCGTTCATGCCA
>Ga0315899_10004231_pt1 | contig 15539 bp, 12 predicted proteins | sample LakEriMetagenome_2_FD_203518 | JGI IMG/M metagenome (GOLD analysis project Ga0315899, IMG submission 203518) | Freshwater fungal communities from buoy surface, Lake Erie, Ohio, United States - Buoy 4 MA112 | ecosystem: Environmental > Aquatic > Freshwater > Lake | place: USA: Lake Erie, Ohio... | reverse complement strand
ATAAGGTCGATTTTCCTACATTAGGTCTACCAACAATCGCTACTGTAAATCCTGACATACACGTTATTGAACTGCAAAGATAGCGTATTTTATGCTGTTTTATGGCATAATACAACAGCAAGTATCGACGATGTATAAATTTATTTTAAACTACAATTGGATTTAATTAGATTTGCTATCTTAAAATAAAATAAAATACTATGAAGCAATTACTTCTATTGGTCGCTTTTTGTTTGTTTGGATTAACATCATTTGCGGCAGTTGGCGACACTACTTTTGTTCAAGGGAACATTGTAAACTTAAATTATTACAACAATTTTGATAGCACCGTTGTCTTCCCTTCAGGAAATAAAACCTACCAGAAGATTATCATGATTTTTACGCTAGGCAAATATGTATGTCCAAACAACCCCCAGTATTGTGCTGATTGGGATTATACCGTGCAAAATTTCTTAATGACTAAAACAGGTGACACCGTAGAATTAGGAAGACTTATAACGCCCTATGCTAATACCTCATATGCCAGATTTCCAATGACATGGAAGCAACGCTATACTTTTGATGTTACCGATATGTACCCTCTATTAAAAGATACTGCAAAAGTTCGTATCCACTATTCAGGCTACTCTGGTGGCTTTACAGCTAATATTACCTTTGCGTTTATAGAAGGTACGCCTCCTAGAAATGTATTAGCAATAAACAAACTGTGGAATAGAAGCGTACCTTTTGGAAATGCAAATAATCCTATAACATCAACTATCGCTCCTGTTACTATTACACCTCCGACCGGCACTGTTTCTTCAGCTATGAAGTTTCTCATCAGTGGGCATGGTTCTGATGCTAATGGTTGTTCTGAATTTTGTTCTAAATATTATGATGTTTTAGTAGATGGTAATGCTGTAGCGCATAAAGATATTTGGAGAGCAAATTGCGGTTTAAATCATTTGTATCCGCAATCAGGTACCTGGATTTATGACAGGGGCAATTGGTGTCCTGGTGATAAAGTATTTGATTCTTATTTCCCATTAACAGGAATGTCAGCTGGAATTTCAAAGCCTGTAGATATTGAATTTGAAAACTATCAAATTACTAGTCCGTCTGCTTCCTATACCATTTCTGGTTATGCCTACCATTATGGAGCATTTAATAATGCTTTAGATGCATCCTTAGAAGAAATCATAGCGCCAAGTAATCATGAGATTAATTATAGAGAAAATCATAGAGTAGGTAATCCTGTTGTTAGAGTTCGTAATATTGGTGGAAATACCATTAACTCTATAAAATTTGAATACAAAGTATTAGGAGCCAGCACAGGTTTGTATACCTATGTATGGAATGGTGCATTAGCGCCATTAGCAGATACAGTTATTGAATTACCGGAAAATTATGATTTGAGAACAGCTCCTTCAGGAACAAATTCATTTCAAGTAAGTATAGTAAAAGTAAATAATACTGATGATGCCAATGTAACAAACAATAGTTTGACGGTTGATTTTACTGCAGCTCCTGTTTGGGAAAATAAAATTGTAGTTAAGTTCAAAACGAATACAGCGGTAGAAACTTCTTATACCATTAAAAATGCTGCAGGTGTAATAGTGGCAGAGAGAAATGCAGGAAATTTAGCTCCAAACACGGTTTATACCGATACCGTAAATTTGCCACCAAGTTGGTACGTTTTGGAAGTTACTGATGGCGGTTGTGACGGATTGAAATTTTGGGCTAATGCTGCTCAAGGGGTTGGCTATTTTCAAGTTTTTAGAACTTCTATTCCTATTCAATTTTCTTTGAAAAATTATTTCTCAGGTGATTTTGGTTGTGGATTTAAACAGTATTTTTCAACTGCTTGGCCTGCTCAAATTCCTACGCTTGTAAATGAAACTATTCAAATGGAAGCGGTTCCTAATCCAGCTAATAATATGGTGGAGTTGAGCTTTAGCAATATTAATCAAGTAGCAGGATACCTTTTAGTAGTTAATACAATGGGTATGGTAGTAGCTAAGCAACAAGTATCCAATACGCAACATTCGTTTTCCGTTGCAGATTTAGCAAATGGAATATATGAATTAATATATGTAAATGATCAATCTGGAACAACAGCAAAAACTAAGCTTGTTGTAAACCATTAAGTATAATAGATTTTAAAAACAAAAGCCTGCATGCGCAGGCTTTTGTTTTTTATACCTATGCTAATTGCTGTATTAATTGTAATTTTGAAGCTATGAATCCTCGTATTGAGAAACTATTGAATTATTTGAAGGAAACTCCCCAAGATGCTTTTTTAAATCATGCTTTGGGATTAGAGTATATTAAAGAAAATCAATTAGAAAATGCTTTGGCTTGTTTTGAAATAAACCATTCCATGAATCCTAATTATATTGGTACGTATTATCATTTTGCCAAATTGCTGGAAACGTTGCAAAAAACAGATCAAGCAATTGCTGTATACGAAAGAGGTATGGAACAGGCAAAACTTCAAAATGACCAACATAGTCTTAACGAATTAAGAGCTGCTTACGAAGATTTAACCTTTTAAACATGTCATTATCTAGCGCTTTTCTAAAATCATTTGATGCTTTACCAACTACTTCAGACAAGGAAGTATTTTTACTTGCTGTCAGTGGAGGTGTGGATTCCATGGTATTGGTCAACTTGTTTTTACAGCAGGGTATCGCTTTTGAAATAGCTCATTGTAATTATCAATTAAGAGGAGAAGCGTCTCATTTAGATGAGGAGCTAGTTCGCGATTGGGCTCAGCAGCATGCTATTCCATTTCATGTTCAACGTTTTGACACAAAAACAATTAGTGCTGAGTTGAAGAAAGGCACTCAAGAGACAGCGCGTATCCTTCGATACGATTGGTTTCGTTCTTTAATGCAAAAACATCAGTTTAAAGCTATTGTTACGGCTCATCATGCCAATGATAATGCAGAAACAGTGTTGATGAATTTGTTTAAAGGAACGGGTATAGATGGACTAACGGGCATGCAAGTATTTGCTCATTCCATCTTTAGACCTTTGCTATCCATTTTTAAAACGGAAATTGAAACTTATGCACTAGAGCATCAGATTCCATACAGACAAGATGCTTCTAATCTTTCTGATGACTATACCAGAAATGCTATTAGATTAAATGTAATACCTACTATTGAAAAGCTATTTCCATCTGCAATGCAGGCAATTAATACCAGTATACATCATTTAAATGATGCAGCATCCATTTATCATGATCAAATGGATCATTTCAAAAAGAAATTGTTGTTTGCTAATTCAACCGAAACTAAAATTCCAATTCGATTATTGATCGCTCAGCCCGCATACTCAACTATACTATTTGAATTATTGAAGCCCTATGGTTTTAACTCTAAGCAGCAAAAATCCATATTAGAATTATTGCAGGCGCAGAATGGTAAAATGGTTTTGTCATCAACGCACAGAATATTTAAGTTTAATCATCACCTTGTAATTACCCCTATAGAACAAGATCAAACTCGTTTTTATGTTATTCAAGAAGGTGACGAAAAAGTACATTTAGATAAAGGCTTATTGGATATTTCTATTCTGCAAGGTCCCATGAATGCTATACCCAATGAACTTCATACTGCATATATAGCTAGGGAAAGTCTCGAATTTCCTTTGCTATTGAGACATTGGAAAGAGGGCGATTATTTTTATCCTCTTGGCATGAACAATAAGAAAAAGAAACTCAGTGATTTTTTCATTGATCAAAAAGTGCCGATGCATCTAAAAGAAACAACTTGGGTATTAGAATCTAATCAGCGTATAGTTTGGATTGTAGGAATGCGTTTAGATGAACGTTTTAAAATTAAAAATTCAACTACTGCTATTACCAAAATTGCATTCAAAGCTCAATAGCTTTATTCGTGGTGATAAGGTAGATTGTTTAAAATACTATAAGACCTATAGATTTGTTCTGCTAATAACAGTCTTACTAATTGATGAGGAAATACTAAGTCGGACAATGACCACATTTGTTTAGATGTTTTTTTAATTTCATCGGTAACTCCATAGGCCCCGCCAATCAATAATACCAATGTTTTTACTCGTTGATTCATAAGTTGTTGTAATTTTTGGGCCCATTGTAGCGAATTTAATTTCTTGCCGGTTTCGTCGAGCAAAATTAAATAATGATGTGTTTGTAATTTCTTTAAAATATACTCTGCCTCTAATTTTTTGTTTTTTTCAGCATCTTGAGAAAGTTTGCTTTTGGGGATTTGGATGATTTCTAACTGAATACTAGCGTAGGGTTTAATTTTCTTGAAATAATTAAGAATACCCACTTCAATATGTGGGTCATTTTCTTTTCCTACTGACCAGATTTCGATATTCATAAATTGTTTAAAGCAAGTATGAGCTTGCTGCTCGTATGTGATATGATGCGTAAATGTAAACTTTTTTCAACAAATTGTTATTAATAAAAAATGCTTTTCTAACTTTGCGTAGTTCTATCACATTTAAAACTTAAAACGTGCAATTATCAAAATTAGCGGATACTTTAATTGGTTCTGAAATTGTAAAATTAGGAGGAGAAATTCGAGCGCTTCAACAACAAGGTGCCAAAATTTATAATTTCACTGTAGGTGATTTTGATCCTAATGTTTTTCCCATTCCAACTTTGTTGAAGGATGAAATTATTAAGGCCTATCAAAATAATTTTACCAATTATCCTGCTGCAGAAGGAAATTTAGACCTACGCGAATCTTTAGTGGAGTATATCCATGAGTTTTTTAATATTAGCTATACTACTGATGAATTATTGGTAGCTGGTGGAGGTAGACCATTGATTTATGCTATTTTCAGAACTATTTTAGATAAAGGAGATACCGTTTTATATGCGGTGCCATCTTGGAATAATAATCACTATACGCATTTTGTTGAGGGCAAGCATGTTCTTATTCCAACGGATGCTACAACTAAATTTATGCCTACGGCTGAAGGTATTTCTCCATTTATCAAAGAGGCAAATTTAATTTGTTTATGTTCGCCACAAAATCCAACTGGTACAACTCTATCTGCTGAAGAGTTAAAAAAAATATGCGATTTGGTATTAGCTGAAAATCAAAGAAGAGGCGATAATCAAAAACCGATTTATATTATGTACGATCAAATGTATAGTCAACTTACGTTTGATGCAGTAACGCATTCGCATCCTGTAGGTGTTTGTCCAGCTATTAGGCCTTACACCATATATTTAGACGCCATCAGTAAATCATTTGCTGCAACAGGCGTTAGGGTAGGATGGGCTTTTGGTCCTTCTGTAATAATCTCTAAAATGAAAGCTATCCTTACTCACTTAGGCGCATGGGCTCCGATGGCAGAGCAAAAGGGTACTGCTGTATTCTTGAAAAATAAGGAAGCGATTGTAACGTATATCGATTCTTTTAAAAAAGAAATAGCATATCGTTTAGAAGCTATTTACAAGGGCTTAATGGATTTGAAACTTCAAGGTTATGCTGTTGATGCTATTGCTCCTGAAGCAGCTATTTACCTTACTATTCAATTTGATTTAGTAGGAAAGCACACAGCCCAACAAGTGCTATTAGAGAAACAAAGTGATGTAACCAGTTATCTACTTAAAGAAGCCGGATTGGCTATTGTACCTTTCTCTGCTTTTGGTGCAGAGGCTACATCAAATTGGTATCGTTTAAGTGTAGGTACTTGCAAAAAAGAAGATATTGAAGCAATGCTTGCTGCATTGAGCAATGCCCTTGCAAAGCTTCAATAATTTTTGTATTTTTATAGGTCAATCGAGCTATAGGCTCGTATAATTAAAATTAAAACATTTTATGGCTAATATTATAAGAAAGGAAGACGCTTTAGAATATCACGCAAAGGGAAGACCCGGTAAAATTGAAGTGGTTTCTACAAAAGAAACAAAAACGCAGCGAGATCTTGCATTAGCCTATTCTCCTGGAGTGGCAGAGCCTTGTATGGAAATACATGAGAATCCTGAAGATGTTTATAAATATACGGCAAAAGGAAATTTAGTAGGTGTAATTTCCAACGGTACTGCGGTTTTAGGCTTAGGGGATATTGGTCCTGAAGCATCTAAACCTGTGATGGAAGGTAAGGGTATTTTATTTAAAATATTTGCCGACATTGATGTCTTTGATATAGAATTAAATACTAAAAACATTGATGAGTTTGTAAATACGGTTAAAATACTAGAACCAACTTTTGGTGGTATTAATCTCGAAGATATCAAAGCGCCTGAGTGTTTTGAAATTGAAGAGCGATTAAAGAAAATTATGAATATCCCTATCATGCATGACGATCAGCATGGTACGGCTATTATTTCTGGTGCAGCTTTATTGAATGCATTAGAATTAGTAAACAAGAAAATTGAAGATGTAAAATTTGTAATTAGTGGTGCAGGTGCATCTGCTATTTCATGTTGTAAGATTTATATTGCCTTGGGTGCCCAAGCTAAAAACATGTATATGTTTGATAGTAAAGGGCTCATTACAAGTGATCGTGAAGAGTTAGATGAGCGAAAAATTATTTTTGCCAAAGACTGTGCAAATATTAGTTTAGAAGAAGCTTTTGTAGGTGCTGATATTTTTATTGGATTATCAAAGGGCAATGTGGTTTCTAAAGAAATGGTTCAAGCTATGGCTGAAAATCCTATTGTATTTGCATTAGCTAATCCAACTCCGGAAATTGCTTATGAAGAAGCAATAGCTGCTCGCCCAGATATAATTATGGCTACGGGTAGAAGCGACTATCCTAATCAAGTGAATAATGTACTAGGTTTCCCTTATATTTTTAGAGGTGCTTTGGATGTTCGTGCTACCACTATCAATGAAGAAATGAAATTAGCTGCTGTAAAAGCTTTAGCTGAACTTACCAAAAAACCAGTACCTGATATTGTAAACGTTGCGTATAATGAAAAGAGTTTGCAATTTGGACCAACATATATCATTCCAAAACCAATAGATCCTAGATTGTTAGTTACGGTTGCTCCAGCTGTAGCTAAAGCAGCTATGGATAGTGGTGTTGCTAAATATCCTATTAAAAATTGGGATGCTTATGAAAATGAATTGTACAAGCGTTTAGGATCTGATGATAATTTACTACGTTATATCATTAATAAAGCTAAACAAGCACCTAAGCGAGTGATTTTTGCAGAAGCAGAGAATTTAAAAATTCTAAAAGCAGCACAAATTGTAAATGATGAAGGTATTGCAATACCAATTTTATTAGGAAAAAAAGAAAAGATTAATGCGCTAATTGAAGAGCATGGTTTACAGTTAGAAAATATTCAAATCATAGATCCAAAATGCGATAGCATGGAAGATAAACGATATGAATATGGACAAAAGTTTTTTGAAAAGCGTCAGCGTAAAGGGTATAATTTATATGAAGCTAAAAAAGTAATGCGTGAGCGCGCTTATTTTGGCTCCATGATGTTAGCTAATGGCGAAGCAGATGCATTGATATCCGGTATTACCAGAAAATATCAAGATATGCTTAGACCTGCACTTCAAATCATTGGTATGAAGAAGGAAGTGAAAAGGGTAGCAGGAATGTATATGATGCTTACCAAAAAAGGGCCTATCTTTTTTGCCGATGCTTCGGTTAATTTCAATCCAACAGAGGATGAATTAGTTGACATTACTGTTTTAGCGGCTAAAGAAGTAGAGAATTTCAATATTAAACCAAGAATTGCTATGCTGTCTTATTCCAATTTTGGAAGTAGTGATTCTGCTGAAGCAATTTTAGTTAGAAATGCTGTAGCAAAATTAAAAGCTACTCATCCTGAGCTTATTGTTGACGGAGAGATGCAAGCAAGTGTGGCTTTTAATCAAGAATTAATGAAAGAGAATTATCCATTCTCTGCATTAGTTAATGAAACGCCTAATGTCTTTATTTTCCCTAATTTATCTGCTGGAAACATTGCATATAACTTATTGCAAGAAATTGGAGGAGCCGAAGCTATTGGTCCAATTTTATTAGGACTAAATAAACCTGTACATGTATTGCAACTAGGAAGTACCGTACGTCAAATTGTAAATATGGTTGCTATTTCTGTTGTGGAAGCACAATTGAAGAGTTCAAAAAAATAATTTTTATGAAAATAGCTATAGTAGGCGCTGGTGCTGCTGGTTGCTTTGCTGCAGCTAATCTTTCATTAAGCCCTGAGGATGAAGTGGTGCTGTTTGAAAAACAGCACAAACCCATGCAGAAAGTAAAAGCATCTGGAGGTGGACGATGCAATGTTACCCACTCCTTATTTGAAATACCTGCATTGGTTAAAAAATATCCGCGTGGAGCAAGCTTATTAAAAAAAACCTTACATCATTTTTCTCCAAAAGATACGATTGCTTGGTTTGAAAACAGAGGTGTTCCATTGAAAGCAGAAGCTGATGGGAGAATGTTTCCCATAACTGATGATGCTCAAACGATCATTGATTGTATTTGGAAAGCCATGCATCAGAATAAAGCCCACATTAAGTATAATCATACCCTAGAGGCTATAGCATGTAAAGAAGGCAAATGGCATTTGTCCTTCAAAAATGAACAAGTTTATATTGCAGATAAAGTACTATTGACAACGGGTGGCTTCCCTAAAGATGAACAATGGCAATGGTTACGCAATCTCGGATTAGAGGTTGTTGCACCTGTTCCATCGTTGTTTACTATCAATCTGCCCAAGCATCCAATTACCAAATTAATGGGCTTAAGTGTAGCAAATGCACAAGTGAAATTATTGGGCACTAAAATATGTGAACAAGGTCCTGTATTAATAACCCATTGGGGTTTGAGTGGTCCTGCAGTTTTGCGAACTTCTGCTTGGGGCGCTCGTGAATTGGGTAATTTAAATTATGCTTGTACTGTTCAAATTAACTGGTTGGGTGACATTAATGAACATGAATGTCGATCCATCTTTCAAGATATGCGTTCGCTTCAAGGTAAGTTGTTAGTACAAAGTAAAATTCCATTTGATTTGCCTAAACGTTTATGGCATTTTTTATTAGAACAAGCAGGAATACTTAGTGAAGTACGTTGGGCAGATATTAAATCTGAACCGCTAAATAAGTTCATTCAATGTTTGTGCGCTTATAAAGTCGCTATGCAAGGCAAAACAACCTTTAAAGAGGAGTTTGTTACCGCAGGCGGTATCTCAATTAATGAAATAAATGCTGCAACTATGGAATTAAAAAAGGTACCTAATTTATATGTAGCTGGTGAAATTATAGATGTTGATGGTATTACAGGTGGATTCAATTTTCAACATGCTTGGAGCAGTGCTTTCATTGCTGCAAAAGCAATAGCTTCAATCTAATTTTGCTTTACATCCAATATATCTCTTAGGGTATTACCTAAGATATGAAAAGCATATACTAATAACATAATAGCAAATCCGGGAAGCAGTGCTAAAATAGCTTTATCGGTAATGATTAGATTGTATTGTTCTTTAATCATTAATCCCCACGATGATTGCGGTGCTTGTATGCCTATGCCTAAAAAGCTCAATCCAGCTTCCACTAATATAGCAGATGCAAAATTACTAGCCGCCATTACCAAAATAATACTACTACAATTGGGTAATAAATGATGATACATGATTCGCCAATTAGATAAGCCAAGTGCTCTTGCTGCTGTGATATAATCATTTTGTTTAAGACTCATGACGTGGCCCCTAATAAGTCTTGCCGTACTTACCCACATGCTACAACCTATGGCAATAAACAATTGCCAAAACCCTTTCCCAATACTCAATGTGATAGCAAATACTAATAGCAATGTGGGTATTGCCCAAATCATACTGATGATAAACTGAATGACCTTATCGGTTATGCCACCAAAATATCCTGCAAGCATTCCCAAGCTTATGCCTAATAGTAAAGTAAGTACTACACTAATAATACCAACGGCCAAACTAACTCGGCTACCTAAAACTAAACGAGATAAGATATCTCTTCCATATTTATCAGATCCAAGTAAATAGTGAATGGTTTCTGTATGCTGACTTAAAATATAGGCTTGCTTCTCTGCAACGCTCAATGATTGTTTTGAAGTTGGTAAAATAGTTTGATAATTTATTTTAAGCGTGTCTTCAAGAGTTTCGTCGATATAATGCTTAAGCATTATATCATTTTCCGAGAAGCTGATGCTATTGTATGGGATATAGGTCCATTTTGCTTCTTCGCCATACCAAAAGGTACTCCAAACGCTTCGATTTGTATTATTTTTTTGAATCGGTATTTTAAATACTGTTTTTTTAAAGCCAGGAGATTTTGCACCTAATTCCAAAATCATTTTGTTGGCATCAATTGATTTGTCTGGAATAATAGCTTCTGCAAATACAGCCAGTAATAGCGTACAAGCTATCACTAGTAAGGATAGTTTACTTAATATCGATGCTTTATAAAGTTGTTTGATTATTTTCAAGCGAACTATTTAAATAAATGTTGATCGACCATATAGATAAAAGCAGTCATGGCAAATGCTCCTAATTTTAGCTCGCGGTGACTTACTTCTTCAAATACATCGTTGTTGGTATGATGTACATCGAAATATCGTTGAGGGTCGGGTAGCAAACCAGCAAGGGGTGTATTAAATTTCTTAAGTGGACTAATATCTGCGCCGCCTTCATCCTTGTCAAAATCATAAATATTATAAGGCTCAAATAATGGTTTCCACGATTTGCAAATTGCTTTTAAGGAATCGTTCATTTCAAAGCCAATACCCCTTGGAGAAAATCCTCCAGCATCACTTTCCATTGCAAAAATAGCTTGTTCTTTTTTGGCTACTAGAGAATCGGCATAAGCATTACCACCTCTCAAACCATTCTCTTCATTCATAAATAATACCGCACGAACGGTATGAATAGGTTTAATGTTTTGTTGTTTTAAGGTTCTTATTACTTCGATGCTTTGAACGCAACCTGCACCATCATCATGAGCACCTTCACCTACATCCCATGAATCTAAGTGGCCTCCAAAAGTTATAATCTGTTTTGGATACTTGCTTCCCCTTAATTCGCCTATAACATTATAAGAAAGAACAGTATCAATGATTTTACAATTAGAAATGAGTTTTGCTTCTACACTGCGTCTAGCAAGTTCTTTTTCTAATCTATCAGCTGTTTCGTTGCCAATGGCAATGGCAGGAATAGGTTTAGCATTTCTGTAGCCCATAGCACCCGTATGAGGATAATCATCAGCACCTGTAGAAATTGAACGGATGATAACTGCTGCAGCCTGCTTCTCAGAAGCCATACTCGGGCTTTTCCAACGGTATTGACCAGCATCGCCATAGCCTTCAAACGTGTTTACTAAGTCTTGTTTAAATTTATAATTAAAGAAAACAATTGCACCTTTAATTTGTGAGTTATCCAATTGTTCAAATTCTGCAAAATTGTGCACCATGATGATTTTAGCATGAAGAAGTTTGCCATTAGTGCCTTGCGAATTACCCAAGGATAACATAGGAACTGTTTCAAACTTATTGGTAGCAAATTCTAATTGTAATTGTTCTTTACCTCTAACCCAATGCGGTACCATAACGGGCTGTAAATAGGCAGTATCAGCTCCTGCTTCTTTCATTTTTTGTAAGCCCCATGCTACAGCTTTTGCTGCTGCTGGAGATCCCGATAGTCGATTTCCAATACCTTTGCATAATGATCTAAGATCGGAGTAGCATTTGCCATTCCATAAAATTTCGTTGGCAAATTGTTTAAATTGAGCAGCATCTTGTTGAGCCCAAACAGTAGGCGTAACTAATAATGCCAATAAAAGAATTCTAATTGTTTTCATACCTATAAAAATAGGAAATACCTTTTGTATTCTAAGTAAGTCTGGCTTATTTTAATTAAGCGAATTAGTGTAACTTTGTAGCCTCATTAAAATTGAATCATTTGAAAATTGGAATAGTTTGCTATCCTACATTTGGAGGAAGCGGTGTATTAGCTACAGAATTAGGAATGGCTTTAAGTCAGAAAGGGCATGAAATTCATTTTATCACCTATCAGCAGCCTGTTCGTTTGTATTTTCATCCTAATATCTATTACCACGAGGTAAGTGTGCCAACCTATCCATTATTTGATTTTCCTCCTTACGAAACTGCTTTAACTAGTACTTTAGTAAATGTTATTACCAATAATAATTTAGATTTATTGCATGTGCATTATGCTATTCCGCATGCATCGGCTGCTTATTTTGCTCGTCAGATTTTAAAAAAGTCGGGTAGAGATATTCCGTATATTACTACTTTACACGGAACGGATATTACGCTAGTGGGAAGAGATCAAACCTATGCTCCTGTAGTGGCTTTTTCCATCAATGAATCAGATGCCATTACAGCGGTATCTCATAATTTAAAAGATGAAACCATTTCCTCTTTCCCTATTGAGAAAGATATACATGTCATTCATAACTTTATTGACATTAATCGTTTTTACCAAAGCGATAAAGATCATTTTAAAAAAATGTTGGCTCCCAATGGAGAACGCATTTTAGCTCATGTTTCTAATTTTAGAAAAGTAAAGCGTGTAGAAGATGTTATTCATGTATTTCAGAAAGTACGTGAGAAAATGCCATGTAAATTATTGATGATTGGTGATGGTCCGGAACGACCAAATGCCGAAGAGTTGAGTAGAAGTTTAGAAGTTTGTAATGATATACGATTTTTAGGAAAGCAAGAACAAATGGATGAGATATTGAGCATTTCAGATTTATTCATACTAACTTCTTCTTACGAAAGTTTTGGTTTGTCGGCCTTGGAAGCCATGTCTTGTGGTGTGCCTGTTATTTCTACCAATGCAGGTGGCTTAGGAGAAATTAATGTTCATGGATTTACGGGTTACCTAAGCAATGTTGGTGATGTAGAAGATATGGCAACGCATGCTTTTTCTATATTAGAAAACGAAACCGTGCTGAACCAATTCAAAAATCAAGCGAAAGAACATGCTATGAAATTTGAAAAACAGTTCATTATTCCTCAGTATGAGCAATTATATAATGAGGTGGTACAATCTTATAAAAAGGCTTAATTAGTCTCGCTTATCAATTCTTCCCAGTATTCAGCTGCTCTTCTGGTGTGGGGAATTACAATGCTTCCGCCCACTATATTTGCAACTGCAAATACTTCATACATTTCTTCCGTGGTTGTGCCTACTTCATGACATTTACCAAGATGATATTTAATACAATCATCACATCTTAAAACCATGCTAGCCACTAGGCCCATTAATTCTTTTGTTTTTACAGAAAGGGCTCCTTCAGCATAAGTATGTTGATCCAAATTAAATAAGCGATTGATAACTTTATTTTGTTTTCCTAGAATGACTTCATTCATTTTGCTTCTATATGCATTAAAAGCTTCTACTTGTTTGCCCATATATTTTATTTAGATTTTAAAATTAAAATAATAATTTACAAAAGCTTATATTTAAATTGAAATTTTAAATGATGTTGTCGAAACTTACAAGGAAAAAATCCATACTGTCTTTACAAAAAGATATTGCTACAGGCACTCAAGAAGGTGGTATACAAGATCAAAAGAGAGTATTGAATGTTAGGGATTTAACATTGATGGGTATTGCAGCAGTTATTGGTGCAGGTATTTTCAGTACCATTGGTAAAGCATCATTTGATGGTGGTCCAGGGGTAATTTTCTTATTTATAATCACAGCTGTTACCTGTGGGTTTACCGCTTTATGTTATGCAGAGTTTGCTGCTCGTATTCCAGTATCGGGTAGTGCATATACTTATTCTTATGTGGCATTCGGAGAGTTAATTGCATGGATTATTGGATGGGCTTTAATACTCGAGTATGCTATAGGTAATATTGTTGTAGCTATATCATGGAGTGGATATTTTACCAATGTGCTTTCGGCTGTGGGTGTTTATTTACCAGCATGGATGGTTACCGATCCCAAAACGGCTCATGATGTGTATTTGCAAGCTGTTCAATCCCATGCAGATTTGAGTTCTTTAGCTTGGACCCTAGCGCCTCAAATAGCTAATTTCAGATTGATTTTTAATCTGCCTGCTTTCTTGATTGTAGGTTTTATTTCGATTTTAGCTTATATCGGAATTAAAGAGAGCAAGCGAAGTGCCAATGCAATGGTTATTGTTAAACTTTTAGTGCTTTTATTGGTTGTAGTGGTTGGTTATTTTTATATCAATACGGATAATTACACGCCTTTTTTCCCTAATAACTTTTCAGGTGTATTAAAAGGGGTATCTGCTGTTTTTTATGCCTATATTGGTTTTGATGCTATCTCAACTACGGCAGAAGAATGTAAGAATCCTCAACGAGATTTGCCTCGAGGAATGTTGTATTCTTTACTTATTTGTACGGTTATCTATATCATAACAGCTTTGGTTATCACGGGTATGGTTCCTTATTATAAATTTGAGCACGTAACTGATCCACTTGCTTTTGTATTTAATTATGTAGGGCAAGAAAAACTAGGTAAGTTTATTTCTTTTAGTGCAGTTGTAGCCGCTACAAGTGTTTTGTTGGTATTTCAAATTGGTCAGCCTCGTATATGGATGAGCATGAGTAGAGATGGCTTATTGCCAAAGGCTTTTTCTAAAATGCATAAAAAATTCAAAACGCCCTATATTGCTACCCTTATAGCTGGTGCTTTTGTGGCTATTCCATCTTTATTTATCAATATCGATATTGTAACCGATTTAACGAGTATAGGTACCTTGTTTGCATTTGTAATTGTTTGCGCTGGTGTTTTAACCTTAGCGCCTGCATTGCCTGAACAACGTTTTAAATTACCGTACATTAATGGACAAATTATCTTGCCGGTATTATTTGCGGTTTTTATTGCAACATTTAGAGATCGTATAGTGCATATTGCTGAGGCTCATGATTGGTTATTCCTATTATTTCTGATAAGCACATGTATTATTACACTGTATACAATTGCAAAGAAATGGTCGCTGATACCTATCCTAGGTTTATTGTGCTGTATGTATTTAATGATAGAAATACCAGTTAATTGTTGGAAGGTATTTATAATTTGGATGTTGATGGGTTTGATGATTTACTTTTTATATGGGTATAAAAAAAGTAAACTTAATAATACTAATGCCTAATTATTTATAATTGTTATAAAAGGAGTTTAGTCTACTTGTTAATTGGCTATAGATTGGTTTAGTAAATTCTATAAATAGATCTTGAGGCATAGGCGGCATGAGTTCTCTACCTTGGCAAAGATTAATTTGCTCTTTTGTAAGTGCCTTGCTATCTCCATTATAGTTTCCCCATCTACAAACCCATGTATAGCTTCCTGGGATTTTTTCTGTTAGCAATGTTGAATTGCTATTGGGGGATGATATACTTAAATTTAGTAATCCTGAAGATAATACCGATTTCTCAAAAGATCGTACACTTGCTTTTGCAGATCCATATACATTTTGTTCTCTACCATTGATAGTTGTTGTGCCTATAATCACAGAATCCTTTCTAAATTCTTGATTGTTTTCTTTTACATAAGTTTGTCCTACAATAAAATCATCGAAATAGATATCGATAACTTGATCAGGTACATCAAT
>Ga0315899_10004230_pt1 | contig 15539 bp, 8 predicted proteins | sample LakEriMetagenome_2_FD_203518 | JGI IMG/M metagenome (GOLD analysis project Ga0315899, IMG submission 203518) | Freshwater fungal communities from buoy surface, Lake Erie, Ohio, United States - Buoy 4 MA112 | ecosystem: Environmental > Aquatic > Freshwater > Lake | place: USA: Lake Erie, Ohio... | reverse complement strand
ATCGCACCCCGCTTGCGAAGATGGACTTCCAATCGAAATCGCCTGGCTTGAGCATTGCTCCAGCTTCGTTGGCGCGGTTGTAATAGACGACCGGAGGACGGACGCCTTGGCCTCGATCGCTGTAGACCGTAGCGATGTTAGGACCACGAACTCCGTCGTGCTCAAAGTGCTTGTAAAAGGTTTTGACCCCCATCTCTTTGACGCGGGTTTGGACCAACTCGCCGATGCCGTAGTTGACCATTGCGGTGGCGACGGCGGTATTCAAGCCGAAGCAGTCCGAAAGGTTTGCCGCGACGTTGTACTCACCACCAGAGACATGCACATCGAAACCGCGAGCCTTTCGAAAGGGGATGATTCCAGGGTCGAGTCGATGGACCAGGGCCCCGAGCGAGAGAAAATCCAGTGCACAGTTGTCCTTACGAATCGCGAGTTTCGCCATAGTGAATATCGATCTCCTGAATGAGGGTTACCCTGAATGAAGGTTACTTGGAAAAGAATAAGTTTCGTTTAGATCGTCGTCGCCGAGAAGCCGCCATCGACCACGAGGTTATGTCCGGTGACGAACGACGATGCGGACGCTGAGGCGAGAAAGACCGTCGGTCCTGCGAGTTCGTGCGCGTAGCCGAATCGTGCGACAGGGGTGTGGGAAATGATCTGTTGTCCGCGAGGAGCGAGACTTCCGTCGGCGTTGTAGAGCAAGTTCTTGTTTTGGTCTGCTGGGAAAAACCCTGGGCTGATGCAGTTAACGCGGATCCCGCGTGGAGCCCATTCGCGTGCCAGGAACTGGGTGAAGTTAATGACGGCAGCTTTGGCCGCCGAGTAGGCCACCACACGCGAGAGAGGTACGATTCCCGACATCGAGGCGATGTTGATGATGCTTCCAGTGTTCCTCAGCAGCATCGATTCGCCGAAGACTTGACTCGGCAAAACCGTGCCTCCGATGAGGTTCAGGTCGAAGACATCCTTCCAGGCATCGAGCGAAAGTTCGCAAAAATCTTCTCCGGGCTGAAGCGTCGCGGCGGCTTGATTTCCCCCGGCGGCGTTGACGAGAATATCGACAGGTCCCATCGAGTTTTCGATATGGTCGCGGGCCTTGGTCAGCGAGTCGCGATCCAGAGCATCGGCCGAGACGAAGATCCCTTCGCCACCCTCGCGGCGGATGTCTTCGGCCCGCTCCATGCCCCGTTGGGCGTTGCGCCCCAGGACCGCTACGCTGGCGCCTGCCGAGGCCAGCGCATTGGCCATCGCTCCGCCGAGGGCACCGGTCCCACCGACGACCACAGCGACGCGGTTTTCCAACGAAAAAAGACTTTCTAAACCCATAGTGGCACTCGACTTCGGCGATTGGGACTCGTGGAGATCATCGGGGCTTTATTGGATGCAAATCCAGGGCCGCTGGCAAGGCCGTTTCGGCCAAGTTTTCTCTGATCTTCGCGCAAGATCCACTACCTTTGCGTCTTTGCACCTTCGCGTCTTTGCGTTCCTTTCTTCCAACAGGCCATACGTGCGGTCTTCCCCCTCACCCCCCCCCGCCCCCTACTCCCCCAGCCAAAGCCCTGGGGGCGAGGGGGAGCCAAGCGGTTTAGGGGAGGTGCGACGGTATTGTGGTTGATCGATCATAGGGTGAGTGGCTGTTTGGTTTAAGCCCGGAGGGCGGCACATGGACTGCCGTTAGCGCGTAAGCCACCGGACTTGGGGAATCCCCTGACACCTTTTTTGATCATTGCGCAAGATCCTCTACCTTTGCGTCTTTGCACCTTCGCGCCTTTGCGTTCTTTTCTTCCAACAAGCTGGGATCTCTGCGCAAGATCTACTACCTTTGCGTCCTTGCACCTTCGCGCCTTTGCGTTCCTTTCTTCCAACAAGCCTTACGCGCGGTCTTCCCCCTCACCCCCCCCGCCCCTACTCCCCCAGCCAAAGCCCTGGGGGCTGAGGTTAATGATTCGCCAAAAGCTAAAATTCGTTTAACCCGCAGCCAACGGCGAGGAACTTAACCAAGCCCGCCAGCAGGTCGCGTCTGGGCTAGAGCCGGTGTCGCAGTCGCTGAGTTTGGCCTGTGCGCGTACTTACCACTCACATCAAAAACGCAGCGGGAGTATTGATGATGCCGTCGGTTTGTTGCTCATGCCACATTGCTTGGCAAATCCCACACTCAGATGAAAACACCTAAAAAGCTGCCTAAAACGCACGCAGATTTTCGTCCGTCCATTTTCATCGACTACACAGTTTTCGATATAATCCTGTCTTGCCCCCCGAAAACATGCCTTACCCACCACCCCCTCATGAACCTCGCAAACCGATTTTTGCGGCCTACCGATTGCTTCCTCGTTGCCTTTGATATCGTCTCCTCATCTCAGAATTTAGCAAACCCGAACGGTCTAGCACGGGATCGCCGAGCACTTTTTGAAGCGATCAACCAAACCGCATTGGTTCGACAATGCACACGTAGTGAGAGTCTCGTCGGCCAATTCCTCGGAGACGAGTTCCGATTGGCCTTCCCCACGACCTATAACGGTGTGTCGATCAGTGGGTCGGCGGTCGTCGAATTCATCGATGATGTATTCGAAAAACTTGAGAATCCAACGTTAGGGTATGCTCCGGTCATCCGCGCCGCTTTAACTAAGGGTCCCATACGCAGCATGGAGTTGCGTGGGTTTTGCTACCTCTCGGGGGGATTCGCGCTTTCAGAACTCTCAAACGCCTATGGCTCGGTCGACGGCAAAAACAATCTGTTGATCACTAAACTTGGATTCGACTGGTTTCAGCAAGTATCCGATCGAGAAAACGGGTCCCTCTACACCAAAAGCTACACTCACCGAGATGTTCCATCACCCTACACCGGTCCGGTCGATCACGATTTAAACAGCTTCGTCGTCATCGCGATCACCAATGAAGACCGCGTCGTCGATCAAGCACTTGTAGATTTCGCCAACGCCTGCCTCGAAGGGTTCCAGCCTGCACGCATTTCCATCTCGCCATCGAGTATTCTCTTTGTTTTCCAGGAAGCCAGTTTTTCGAAGAGCAAGGACTTCTTAGCCAGTATTCGGAATCGAGCGACAGTCTACCGCGATCATTTGCAGATCGCCGCAGCAATCGCGTACGGACTGGGACTCGAGATCGAAGAAAAAGATTGGTTGCCCAAAACCTTTGAATCGGGCACAGCCATCCAGCTTTGCAGACTCTTGGCCAAACTGCCTCTAGGGGCCCTTGCCATCCCCGACGATCCTGCCCAACTCGAACTCTTTTCGCCGTTGAGCCGACAGTTAAAGGAAAAACTAGAGATTCCAGGCAAGCGCAATGAAGTGTTCAAGTGCGTAATCGACCGATCCTACTTCCCCAAAAAGGATCCGCCGAAGACGCCCCCCCCGCCACAAGACCGCTATGCACCGGCGGACTTCAAGAAGCAGTGCCAAGCCCTCTTCATCGCCAAAGAGTGGCCCGAACTGCTCGATCTGCTCGACCAAAAAACAAAGCAGATGGGTAGCACTAGAAGAGCTACAAACCTACAAGGTGCCGTCGTGATTTTTCGATCAGACTACGAATCGATCCGAAGCCAATCACTCGACGGTTTTGTTAGTGCGGTCGAAGAACAACGACTGCTCGTCGCTCTTTGGTCCCGTGTCCTGATGCTCATCGATGATATCGACGGAACTCCCTCGGTTGTCATAGAAAAGAAACACAGGGAAATCACGGCCAAAAGTAATCAATCAAGAAGTCCGGATTCGAATGACTCTTTAAAGGGAAACGGTGTTGTCACATCCATCGAATTCACTCTCGATAGACCGCTCGGTGAGTTCGACGAGTCTGCGTTTATGTCCGCTTTTCGACAGTGTACCGGTATCGACGCTAAGAAGATTCGTATTGCTTCAATTCGCCCGGGTAGCACGATTGTTCGTGTCGAAGGAGATCCGGATGTGTTGCAACGAGTCGTGGAACAGTTCGTTGACTCTAAAGAAAAACTGCACCTTTTCTGCCAATTAACAGGTCTTACATCTCTTCAGTGGGCAATTAATGGACGTTCTTATAAACTGGATGTACTTCAGGCGAATGAATTGACACCAATGACACGATACACGAATACAGACGATAAAGACGCAGGTCGAAATACGATATATACAATCGGTATTATCACAGCTCTAGAGAAGGAATATGCGGCAGTTAAGGCATTGCTGAAGGATTGCAAGGCGGAAGAGAAACAGGGGCGTGGTGCTGGCAGACGATACGTTGGGGGTAAAATCTCATCAATTTTAGGTGGCGAACACAACGTTATACTGGCACTTGCCGATATGGGAAATAACGTGGCAGCTACAAGAGCAACTTTGTTACTTAACTATTTCCCAACTATAGAAACCGTTTTGATGGTTGGAATCGCCGGGGGAGTCCCGTCCCCAAGAAAACCAGAAGATCATGTACGATTAGGTGACGTAGTGATTTCAAATAAACGGGGCGTCGTCCAGTATGATATGATCAAGTTGAAAGAAATTCGCGCGTGCCCAATTCCACCAAGTGCGGAAATGATTGAAAGCGTAAGACTCCTAGGTGCCGAGGCTCTACTTGGAGAGCAACCTTGGAATACGCATATCGAATCGAGCTTACGTTCAATCGGGAGCGAACGTCCTGCTGATACTACTGATATACTATTTGATTCGAACAATCCAGAAATGAAAATCGAACATCCCGTCGATCCAAAGCGAACTGGGGGGCTTCCCCGTATCTTCTTAGGTCCAATTGCCTCTGCAAACGAATTGCTTAAGGATCCAGTCAAACGAGACTTACTTCGCGATCATTTCGGTGTAAAGGCTATTGAAATGGAAGGCTCTGGCATCGCTGATGCAACCTGGATCAGTGGAAAGGGTTACTTAGTCATACGAGGTATATGTGACTATTGTGATATCCACAAGAACGACGTTTGGCAAGAATATGCTTCTGCCGTCGCTGCGGGATATGCCGTAGCCCTGATCGAATCAATGCCGAGCCCCTTTCCTGTAGGTGCAGGCCGCATAGGTGCTAAAAGACCATCGCCATCAAAGGGAATTTCTATACCCATCCCGGAGAGAGGCACCAGCACAGTAACGCACAATTCCGAGATTTCCTCATCGCAGCCTCCTGTTCCACCCAAAAACCCCCTCGGATTCTTTCGCCTACAAGTCGAAAACCTGCTCAAAGGTAACGATGAGGTCACGAAAAACTTCTATAAGCTGCTAGCCTCAGATGAGGAAAGAGTGAAATCCGACGTCGTAGCGGATCATCTTGTGCGCTTGGACGATTCGAATACCACGGAATACCCGTTGCTTCGTCTGAGAAGATTGATGAAAAAACTTTCAGATCAGAGGCTTATTTTAGATCATTCCTACAGGACTGTATTCGTTTCTATGATGGATATTCTTTCCGTAGCATCTTTTCCCGACGAGGATCGCGATCGGATGGAAAATGCAATGCTAGAAGTGTTGCGATCAAATCCTGAAATTGGATCTAAAGTTCAGTTAACTACGGCTCTTCCTGAAGATGTCAAACGGTTGCTAATACTAACCAGACTAAAGCTCGCCTCCCAGAAATTTGATGATTTCGCGATTGACCGGATACTAAATAATGATTACCAAGAAGGCGAATCAGGAAGCCCTCTGTTTGAGATTGTCAGGCCCGTAATTATTCCTGAGCCCTTTATTCTTCCCCCAGATGGTCGGTCGATTACCAGCTACTATGCAGAAAAGATTTTGGAGACCTTTAATAGTACCATGCCGCGGACGGACTTTGAGGGGTGCCTGACACACGAACTCAAGGAAAGAAAAGGATTAGAGGGTGATGGCGAGGTTATCGCATTGCTTCTGTCCAATGAGGCGTCGAAAAATGCTCAGATACTTCAAAAGGCATTCCCTCTTCTTCTCGTCATTGTTTTACAGAGAGAAAATGCGCTTCGATATGACACGGTACTTCTAGATCGAAATGAAATCGAAAAAATGCTTAAGAAGATGTTGAGGAATCCACAAAAATGATAAGCGATTGACTCGACGCGTACTGTCATTAGTGTATTGGCTTGATGCCTGTAGGTGGCCCCAAAGAGTTCCTGCAAAGATTCCAAAAAAACTAGTTTGAATCATACCCCTCACCACACACCATGAAACCACTACCGATCCGGCTCCCGAGTGGGGCAGAGTTTAAGCACCTGCTCGATCCTGTCCACGAACAAGCCATCCGGGGCGCGGCGGCCGCGAACCGTCCGCTGCTCGTGCGCGGGGAACCAGGGCTCGGCAAATCCCAACTGGCCTACGCCGCCGCCTCCCTCCTGGGCCGAAAACTCATCTCGTACACCATCTCGGCTAGCACCGAGGCCCAAGACCTCTTGTGGTCCTTCGACGCCGTCAAACGACTCGCCGAATCCCAAGTCGCCGCGCAAATGCTCCGAATCCTACCCGATGCACTTTCCCCGAAAACAGAGAAAGCTTCATCCAAGGACCCCTGGGCCGATGCCGAAAATCGATTGCGAGACAAAATCGATGTCAAAAAATTCCTACTCCCAGGTCCCCTCTGGTGGGCGATCGATTGGGAATCGGCAAATAAAGCCAACCACGAACAACTGGCCCCCTCACCTGCCTCGGTGTCGGAATCCGCGGATGACTGGAAACCCGAACAAGGGATCGTCATCCTGATCGATGAGATCGACAAGGCCGAGTCGAGTGTCCCTAACGGCCTGCTCGAAATCTTCGGTGCCCGGCAATTGCAACCACCCGGGTACCCCGATCCGATCGTCTCGAAACCCAATACCAAATCTCCACTGGTCATCATCACGACCAACGAAGAACGGATGCTCCCGACGGCCTTCATCCGCCGTTGCTTCGTCCTGGAACTCGAACTCCTGCCCTGCGTCGACAACCAAGGCAACAAAGCCATCGATGATAAAAAAAAGGCTTTCATCGATTATTTCGTGGCACTGGGCAACGCCCACTTCGATACCCAGCTTCCCAAAACACTCTACCAAGAAGCCGCCGAGATGCTTTTCGAAGACCGTTGCGAAGCGATACGCAGCCAAGCCATCTGGAGGCCTGGGCCCGCCGAGTATGTTGACTTGCTCTGCGCCGTGAAAGAATGGGAAGGGGAGATCGATGTGACCAAGGACTCCCCCCCGCCTCGCTCGAAAGCTCGCCGTACCAAACGCTCCGAAAAAGAGTACAAGGAGCTATGCCAAAACCTTCGACGCTTCGCACTCCAAAAGAACGTTTCAGGTCGCTAAATGAAGTCCCATCGTCTCTCCTCGAAACGGTCGGTCATCTGGCGAGGCGATCTGATCCGAACCCGCCTCTTTGAGTCCGCTTATTCGGACAACCGCCTGGACGTCCTGCCGCTGATCGATAGCCTTGGCTTTACCGCCGAATTGCCCGCCGAGCCGCCCGAGACCAGTCGCCTGCGCATGGAGAAATTCCGTAAGGATCTCGTCGAGTTCAATCGGTTAAAAAAAGAAACTCCAAGCAACGAATTAGCGCAACCACCGGTCACTCCCACGCACAACTGGACTCCAACGCGGTTTCGATCCCCGCCGTGGAAAGCCCGCAGCCAGGACCCGGAGCCTGAGGATCTAAGCCAAACCGAGAATCCAAACGGAGTGCCGGTGGTGCGAGTTCCGCTTCGTCCGCTGGCGACTTGGCCGCAGCTTCGGAACCGACTCCAACCTATGCTGAGTCGGACCGTTGTCACTCGGAAAGTCGATGCAAAGAAACTCGTAGCGATGCTATGCCGCTGCGAATCGATCGCCAAGCTACCGAGGGTTGAGCGCAAGCGATCGCCTGAACAAGTCCATGTCATCGCCGATCGGAGCGATCGGTGCATTCCTTTTTTTTCTGATCAGCAGCTCGTCGCCAAGCAGATCGGTCGAGAGCTAGCGCGCGATCAGTGCCGATTCTCCGTCGGTCGGCTCCCTCATGTGCTCGACAAGAGCAATACGACGCTGCGAACGCAATTTCGACGTGGCTGGACCGAGACCGAGGAAGACCTTCGCAACGAAGAGCCCAACCCTCAAAGCACAGTTCTCATTCTTGGGGATCTTGCGGTTCTAGAACGGCACAAACCCCAGGAACGAGCCTCTTGGGTGCATTGTTGCCGTCGATGGAGGCAACGGGGTGTGAAGATCTATGCGCTGGTTCCTTATGCGACCGACCAGTTGCCTCGGGAGTTTGCCGAGTTGGTCGAGCCGATCGCTTGGCAGGGCAACGGGATCGAGTATGCGAGCGACCAGCGGAGGGAGGATCTCCTGCGAGCAATATTCGTGCGATCGTATCCGGCCATGCAGCTTGAGCCAGCGCTCTTACGTGAGTTGCGAACAATGGTGCCCGATGCGATGGACGCTTCGCTTGAGTCCGACATCTGGCAGCACGATTGGTTGGCCAGCAACCACGTCGGTGGCGCCAGGAACGATCGGGTCGACGTCAAGGAGCGTTTGCAGGACGAGTTCGAACGTCTGGAAGATGAAACGAGGCGCTGGGTCTTGAGCATACAGCGTCGATTCCGCCAGAGCGCTGGTTATGGATCGCTATGGCAATTGGAGTTTCTCAATCAGACGCTTCGTACGCGAGCGTTGCTCATGGAGTACAAGCAGGACACCGAGGCCATGAGCCGGACGCTCAAGGAGTACGAAGCGTATGTGCTTAGGGATGCGATACCGGATGACAAGCACGACCAGATCGCATGGTATTCGAGGCGGGCGAGTGAAGCGGCACTGGACGATGACTTGGTTGGGAATTCGGTACGTCGCCTTCAGCGAACCTTTCAAGAGAGCCAGGGGCTCCATCCGGCGACACGGATCGACGAGATTAGGAGCGATGGCATCCAAAGGTCCGTTGGTCTGACGGGGCGTTTCGACAAGATTGAGGCGAGGGTGATCCGAGGAGGTAGCGAGGTCGCTTCGGCTGGCTCGGATCGGGTGACGTTGCGATTAACATCACCGGTGATTGAGATTCAGGTTCCTGAGTTGGATGCGGTTGCCCGCAGGGAGCGAGACTTTTGGAAATCGGGTGTTAAGCCCCAGTGGGTGAGCGATTACGGGACGGATTCGTATGGGGCTTGGTGCGAGTTCCAGGCCCCTCGTCATGATGGCAAGGGGATGGTTACGCAGCGCATGCGCTGGATCAAACCGGGCGAGTTCATGATGGGCTCGCCAGAGGGTGAGGAGGGTAGATGGGACGATGAGTCGCCTGCGCATTTAGTGAAGCTTACCCAAGGTTACTGGATGGCAGATTCCCAGGTGACGCAGGAACTGTGGATGGCAGTCGGTAGTGGTAAGAATCCGAGCGATTTCAAAGGCGAAAACAATCCGGTGGAGAATGTTTCCTGGGAGGATTGCCAAGCTTGGTTTGAAAAGCTTTGCGAGCATCACGAATCTCTCCAGCCATCGTTACCGACCGAGGCTCAGTGGGAGTATGCATGCCGCGCCGGTTCAACGAGTGCGTATTGCTTTGGGGATGATCCGAAGGAACTGCCCAAATACGGTTGGTTTGATGAGAACGCCAAGGATGAAACGCGCCCGGTAAAACAACTCCAGCCGAATGGCTGGGGATTGTACGACATGCATGGCAATGTTTGGGAATGGTGCAGCGATTGGTACGGCGATTACGCTGCGTCCGCTCAATCGGATCCTACCGGTCCTACCAAGGGCGCGGATCGCGTGATACGCGGCGGGAGTTGGAACAACTCCGCGTGGTATCTGCGCTCGGCTTGTCGGCACAGGTACGACCCGGGCCTTCGGTACGGCTCCCTGGGCTTCCGCCTCCTGAGTTCTGCTCTAGGTGCCGAGCCGAGCGAGGGAGCGATGCTGCCCGTCGCGGAGCAGGGCACAGAGCGAGCGAGGCCGGTGCAGGTCCGAGTGAAAGACCAAGAAACGGTACGAACCGACAGGTTCTGGAAATCGGGAATCAAGCCGACTTGGGTCAGCGACTACGGCAAGGATGACTACGGCCTTTGGTGCGAGTTCCAGGTGCCACGGCGTGATGGCAAGGGTATGGTCACGCAGCGCATGCGCTGGATCAAGCCTGGCGAGTTTATGATGGGCTCTCCAAAGGGTGAAAAGGGTCGAGAGAATGAGTCACCCCAGCATCCCGTGACGCTCACCCAGGGCTATTGGCTTGCCGATTCTCAGGTGACTCAAGAACTGTGGACATCCATTGCGGGTAAGAATCCTAGTAGATTCCCCGGAGATACCAATCCAGTCGAGCAGATTTCTTGGAACGTATGTCAGACGTGGTTGCTTAAAGTACTTAAGAAAGTACCCACTTTGCAATTGTCATTACCGACTGAGGCACAGTGGGAGTATGCATGCCGAGCCGGTTCAACGAGTGCGTATTGCTTTGGCGATGGTCCTACGGAGTTAACGAAGTATGGTTGGTTCGATGAGAATTCGGAGCGTCAAACACACCCAGTTAAGCAGCTCCAGCCCAATGGCTGGGGTTTGTACGACATGCATGGCAACGTCTGGGAATGGTGCAGCAATTGGTACGGCGATTACGCTGCGTCCGTTCAATCGGATCCTACCGGTGCTACCAAGGGCACGACACGCGTGATTCGCGGCGGGAGTTGGTTCAACTCCGCGCGGTATCTGCGCTCGGCTTGTCGGGACAGGGACGACCCGGGCGATCGGGTCGTCCTCCTGGGCTTCCGCCTCCTGAGTTCTGCTCTAGGGGCCGAGCCGAGCGAGCGAGCGATGCTGCCCGTTGCGGAGCAGGGCACAGAGCGAGCGAGGATCGTCTCGGCCGAGCCCGCTTATGAGTTCCTGCGCTCGGTGGATTTGGATGCGACGGGCGATCGTACGCCCGAGGAAGAGTTCTCGGAGATGGAGGTCAACGCGTATTCAAGCATCCGCGTGGTGAGCGACCAGGAAGGGTACCAGTTCGATCGGCTTGAGAAGCCTTCGTGGGCCCTCGATTTCGGAAGCGATCGCTATGGGCTCTATGCGACGTTTGAGGTCAAGCCTGTGCGTCAGCGGATGCGTTGGATCCCGCCTGGAAAATTTGTCATGGGTTCGCCGGCGGAAAGGGATTATGGACGAGGTGATGAGGGACCGCAACATGAGGTGATCATTACCCATGGGTACTGGATGTTCGATACACCGGTTACGCAGGGGTTGTGGACAGTGCTGATGGGTGATAACCCGAGTTGTTTTCAGGATCTCGAGCGACCGGTGGAGTATGTCCGTTGGGAGGATTCGGTTGGTTTTGCGAAGAAACTCAATGCGCGTTTGGCAAAAGATTATCCATCTATTGGTAAGGGGCTCGTCGATGGATGGGAGCGTTTGCTGTTTAGGTTGCCGACAGAGGCCGAGTGGGAGTATGCGTGTAGGGCCGGAACGAGGGGTGATACGTATGCGGGCGATTTGAATTTAAAATCGAATGATGAAACCAAATCTGAAATACTTGATTCGATCGCTTGGTACGGAGGGAATTCTGGACACAAGTACGATCTGGAGAAATCTGAAAAAATGACTTGGATGGTGGATCTTCAAGCCGCGGAAAAGGAGGGTGGCAGTCGCAAAGTGGCTCAAAAAACGCCCAATCCTTGGGGCTTGTATGATATGTTAGGAAACGTCTGGGAGTGGTGTCAGGATTGGCATGGCCTGTATCCAGCCGAACGTTTGGTAGATCCTACTGGTCCAGCGGAGGGCACGGCATGCGTGATGCGCGGCGGGAGTTGGAACTTTCCCACGTGGTCTCTGCGCTCGGCTTGTCGGCTCAGGAGCGTCCCGGGCGATCGGCTCAACTTCCTGGGTTTCCGCCTCCTGAGTTCTGCTCGTCAAGCGACAGTGTCGGGGGAGCAGGTGTGAAGTGTGAAGTGTGAAGTGTGAAGTGTGAAGTGTGAAGTGTGAAGTGTGAAGTGTGAAGTGTGAAGTGTGAGGTGTGAGGTAAACAGCCATCGAGTTAGCCAAGATGAATAGCTCGATATTTGCCTAGGGCGAAAATTCGTTTAACCCGCAGCCAACGGCGAGGAACTTGACCAAGCCACCCAAGGTGCTGCGTTTGGGCCCGAGCAGGTTAGGGGCGCGTCCTTACATTCTGGTTTTTTGGTAGGGTGGGTGAAGCGGGCTTTGTCGCGCATCCCATCATCGAGCAAGGCAAATCGCCTGACACCTTTTTGATCTCTGCGCGAGATCCTCTACCTTTGCGTCTTTGCACCTTTGCGCCTTTGCGTTCCTTTCTTCCAACAGCCTTACGCGCGGTCTTGCCCCTCACCCCCCCGCCCCCTACTCCCCCAGCCAAAGCCCTGGGGGCTGAGGGGGAGCCCAGCGGTTTGGGGGAGTGCGCATTCGGATTGTTTTTCGTAGGGTGGGTGAAGCGGGCTTTGCCGCGTAACCCACCACCGAGCAAGGGGAATCGCCTGACACCTTTTTGATCTTTGCGCGAGATTGCCTACCTTTGCGTCTTTGCACCTTCGCGCCTTTGCGTTCCTTTCTTCCAACAGCCTTACGCGCGGTCTTCCCCCTCACCCCCCCCGCCCCCTACTCCCCCAGCCAAAGCCCTGGGGGCGAGGGGGAGCCAAGCGGTTTAGGGGGCGCCAACTCTCCCCAGCCAAAGCCCATGCGGCTCACAAGGAGTCAGGAGTTTACCATTCGTAGGCGGTGTTCAACTCCCCGCCGTTGCGGGTGCCCAAGGCCTGAAGTACCGCCGGTTCGATGCGTGACGGCATGAACCGAACCCCACCATCTCCATACAACGCGTTGATTCCCCCACTATGGAAACTGGAGAACCCACCCATGATCAAACTGCCGCTGTCGGGATTCGAAGTGGTCGTCGAGGGTATCGCTTTGAAACCTTTTGGAACCGGATCGATCCCCGCATTGCGCAAGGTGGCTCGGGTTCCTGACATCCATCCTAAATCTCCTTGCTCGGAAATCTTCTCGCTGAGGAAAATCGTATTCGAGGAACCGTCGGCAATATCGCTGAACTTGGTCCGGCTCCCTAGATAAAACACCCCGTCGTTCTGGGTGTCCAAGGGGACTTCGGTACCCGAGTAGCATACTGCATACGTCGATATCCCTATATCATCGCTGTCTGGACCCATATTGCTTGAAAGCGGATAGGAAGGACACACAAATGAAGCGATCTTAGATCGGCGCGCTGGAACATTCGCAGCATCGTAGACGCCTTTGGATTGGTCGATCGAGTTGTAAAGGAAGGATTGCTCGATATAAGGGAGAATCTGCACGGTCCAACTGATATGTTTTCCGATCGGCTCGTTGCGGATGGGGCCCGAATCGTTGATCGTACCGCTGGGAAGATGCTCGGCGGCGAACTCGAAGTTGTGCATCGCCAAGCCGTTCTGTGCGATGTTGTTCGCACAGGACATCCGACGGGCTGCCTCCCGTGCAGCTTGGACTGCCGGGAGCAATAGGCCGACGAGAATGCCGATGATCGCAATGACCACGAGCAACTCAACGAGGGTAAATGCAGCTCGGGTATGCCTGCGATTCGTCAATCTTTTCTTCATCATTCTTTCTCCTACCAGTGGACTTCCTATCGGTGGACATGGGTTTGTTTTGTTGAAACGGTGTTTTTCAAACTAGCGATTCGGTTCGACTTCAGGACTAGCACTCAACACGATGTGTCGGGTGCGTTGGATTCTCTGAGGGGACTGGTTGAGTCCCCCCAAAGAAGCTTGCACAATCGCGATGGCCTTGCCGTCCTTGCGCTCCATCCGAATGTCGACTTTGGTGACCAAACCCGTGCTCGGATCTTGAAGGTCGAGCCAGACCTCACCGGCGTACTCTCGGTTCGACGCGAACATCGAGGCGGCTCGGTCGCAACCGGCCTCGCAGAGCAACTGGGTTTGGATCATGTTTCGCTCAGACTTGACGGCCTGGCGATGTCTCAGTACAGATCGGATATTCGTGGCAGCTAAGCTGGTGAATATGGCGACCGCGACTAGGGCGACGATCAGGGTCGCCCCGGATCGCTTGACTTTTCTTCCGGCTCTCATGGGGACACCTCGTTTGCTGTTCCTGTCGGTTCGGCTTCGATGATCCGATAGCGAGGATCCATTTTTTTGCCAACGACTCGCAGTCGTGTGTTGATCACTTCTCCAGCCGGATTGAGGGCTTGGACGACCAAGGTTTCGGGTTCGAAACTAGCTCGGTAATCTTTGCCGATTTCGTAGCGATCGGGTCCGATCGGCTTGGCCGACGGATCGTCCTTAGGGATGACTCGTCGTTGGACTTGCCCTTCGAGGGATTCGTAAGTGACTTCTTGGCTGGGCAGCCTCAGCACGACGAGACTTGGGGAGCGGTGCTCGAATTGGTCGGCCTTGGACACATCCTCTCGCCATCGGCTTGCAAGCTGACTGAGTTCGCGTTGCAGATTGGTTTGCTGCTGCATCGATTGTGTACAATGCATCGATCTTTGGATGACGGTTATGCCCAGGAGCATGACCATCGATGCTGCGGCGAGGCTCGAGCAGAGCTCCACGAGCATCGAACCTTTGCGTCGGTTTCTCATGGCAAGACCTCCTTGGTCGACACCCATCCGGTCAACTCGACTGAGGTGGGCATTCCAGGCCTCTGCCAGTGAATCTTCACGAGAACCTTAGTTCCGCTTGGGTCGTCAACCCGCTGGACGTCGAGCTTGCCATCAGGCAAAGCACTTGCGACGTCCTCGGATAGCTTGACCTGCGCGATGCGTTGATCGAGTCCATCGAGCCCCCCTGCGCTGAGCCATCCGATTTGATTGGCCGCCTCGTGCAAGGCCAATTGGTAATGCTTGGTGTCTTTGGCGACCCCGAGCAGCCGATAGTTCAGTCCGACAACGCCCGTGATCACGGCCCCCAGAAGCAAGGCTGCGACGACGACTTCAATCTGCATGAGGCCACGCGCTTTTTTTCGGCACCTGCTGTTTGTTTTCTCTCGGTTCATGCTTTATCTCCAGTTGGTATCTGTAGCCAGCGCGGATACCAATCCGTACAAGCTTTCCAATACCGCAGAGGTGATCCCAAGTACGGTGAGTCCAAAGACGGCGATCGCAAGAGGATGCAATAGCGATTGCCATTTGGCCCAGCGGTACTGAATGGGCGAAACTCGGGCATCTGCAAAGCTCCGCAAGACCCAGGCTTGGTTCTTGGCCGACTGATCGACCAGAGCCTCTTTCTCTTTGTGCGTCAGCAAACCGACCGACTCCAGGGCAGCGATCCCATCGGATCCTTGCTCGATTTCGTTGCGTGCTACCAAAAGGTCTTTCCGAACACTCGCGTCGTGATGGAACTTGGCCAGCGTCGAAAGTGTGCCGCCTATAGGACGCCCAAATTCGATGCTATTGGCCAACATACGAAGCAATGCACTGTGGGTTTGCTGGGAATTCGCGGGCCGCCCCAACAGTCGCCTCATCCAATTCTTTAAAGTCTCCGACCAGTTTAAAACGAGTGCCAACGCGGTCAATCCGAGCGAAATCATGGCGGGGAAGATCGCGTAACTCAGGACTAGCTTGAGCTTGTTGTATCCAGCTCCTCGCAAATCGAACTCTTCCATCATTCTCAATAGCGTCGGGACGATGAAGTAGTTGAATAGACCTAGCAGATAG
>Ga0315899_10004228_pt1 | contig 15551 bp, 8 predicted proteins | sample LakEriMetagenome_2_FD_203518 | JGI IMG/M metagenome (GOLD analysis project Ga0315899, IMG submission 203518) | Freshwater fungal communities from buoy surface, Lake Erie, Ohio, United States - Buoy 4 MA112 | ecosystem: Environmental > Aquatic > Freshwater > Lake | place: USA: Lake Erie, Ohio... | reverse complement strand
AATACATGGCCAAGGAAGTAAGGGATCTTTTAAATGATTTGAATAATAAATTTTTAGAATACCTTACCAATGATCTCGTTGACAATGGTTTTCAAACAGAATTGAAAGAATGGTTAACTCAAAGTTACTACTCTTCCTCAAATGAGTATGCAAAGGAATGTTTAGAGCATTGTTTAACTGTGAATCATTTGTACGGTAGAAAATTAAAACCATGGACAGATGCCGCGTTAAAATGCTACGATAACTTTTTACTTAAACATATTCAAGTTGATCGCGGAGAAACGATAAAGAAAATCTCGAAAGACTTGAAAGAACGAGATGTCTATAACCATCTTGTTGAATTAGGAGGAACACTTCTGGAAATTGGTCAGGCTTTCAATAACATCTATCAAACGCGCAATGAATTTCATCACATTCAATACGTGGATGACGCAAGTGGAAACCGAATTCCAAGACGAATGACGAATAGCGCTTACAACCAAAAACGCGATTTGATAATCGGATGGTTTAAGGATGCGTTGGGTAATTTGAAGGAGATTATTGATAGTAAGGATTAATAGTCGAAAAAAATATAAATCAGAATGGCAAACGAACATATATCAGACTATTTAGAATATTACTCAAAATTAGAAATTGAACCAGAGTTCGCCGTACTTATACGTGGACCTTGGGGCTGCGGAAAATCATGGTTCATCAAAAATTTTCTTAAAGAAAAGAATCTAAAACATTTATATGTTTCATTGAATGGCATTTCACATATTAAGGAAATTGAGGATTCAATTTTTCAACAAATTCATCCTGTTTTGTCTTCAAAAGGAATGAAAATTGTCGGAAAGGTTTTAAACAGCATTATTAAGACAACTTTCAAAGTTGACTTTAATGGGGATGGAAAGGATGACGGTAGTATAACTTCGAGTTTACCAGATGCTGACTTTGAAACATACTTTAAAAATGTCGATGAACGTATCATTGTCTTTGATGATTTGGAAAGATGCCCCTTGCCTATAAAGGAAATAATGGGTTACATCAATCAATACGTAGAGGTTAATGGTCTCAAAGTGATTATACTAGCAAATGAATCAGAGATAATAGCACAAGATAATTGTGGGGAAGTCTATAAAGAAATAAAAGAAAAAGTAATCGGAAAAAGCTTTGACGTTACTACTGATTTCGAAGTCGCCAAAATTGATTTTATTGAACAACTAAAGAATCAAAAAATTAAAGATTACCTAAAAGAAACCTTTATTATTCAAGAGACATATAATGCTGCGGCATACAACAATCTGAGACACTTAAAACAATCACTACTAGATTTTGAACGATTTATCTTATTGATTCCACAAGATGCTTGGGAAAAGAAAGGGCTAATTGATCATTTGCTTAGGCTATTCTTAGCTATCTCTTTTGAACTTAAAAAAGGTAAACTCATTGAATCTGAAATCATCTACTTATTTCAACCTCCTTTATTTAAAGAAGATGCTAATGATGTAAATCCCTTTCGTGAAATTAGAGGTAAGTACCCAGTAATTCAATTAGATATACCGATAGGTTCTAATTTGCTAAGAGATTATTTTATAAATGGGATACTGAATGAGGAAAGCACTGAGAGATCAATTAAATCTAGCTCATATTATCAAGATGAAAATACCCCCTACTGGCAAAAACTTTTTTACATGTTGGATCTTGAAAATGAAGAATATGTTTCACTCAGGGATAAAGCTCTAGACTTTTTAGAGAATAAATCAATTAAAGATAAATACGAACTTCTCCATGTTTCAGGGATATTAATCAGTTTGGCTAATCAAAGATATATTGATTTATCTGCTTCAGATGTCATACAAAAATCAAAAGATTGTTTTGATGAAATGAAAAGTAACGGCTCATTTAATGTTACAAATGTAGAAAACTTCCCCTCAACATATAGTCAAGGCATAGAATACTCTGCGATTAAAACTGATGAAATGAAAGAACTTTTGGAATATGCTAGGAAAATCACAAAAGAGTCGATAGAAGAAGATTTTCCAACTAAAGCAAAAGAATTATGTGAAACATTAGCAACATCCGTTCAAGATTTTAATGTCCTTATTAATATCACTAATTCTCGCAAAAATCTTTATTATGAAACTCCCATATTCAAATATGTTGATCCAAAAATGTTTCATGACACTGTCCTTAGTTTAAAAAATAAAGATAAGAGATGGGTTGCTTTTTTTATTGAACAGAGATATTCCCCTGGACGATTTAATTCGAAGCTTTTTGATGAAATTGAAACGTTAGAGAAAATTAATGAACTTTTTATAGATTCTATTGCCGATCTTCAAGATATTGAGAAAGTAATAATTAATAAACTTATTGAATCAATTGAAAAGTGTATAGAAGAGATAAAAAAAGAAAATGTTAGATAAAAGCTGTTTAAATATGATTGCTTTGCTGCAAAGTGTTAGATGATAAACGACAATTCTTAGTGGTTTTTATAATCCAATTCAATTGTTAAGTAAAAAATAAAGGTAATTATGTCAAGTTGGTATAATAAAAAAGAAGAGGAAATCATACAGAGATTAAAGAACACTTTAGAATCTGAAAGTTTACAATTCATTGGAAAATTTACAAATGTTGAAGAAAAGGATTTTGGCTTTTTTAAAGATGTTCGATCAGTATCAGGAGTAAGAAAATATTATCCAACGAACGAAGGTGAGCCAGATGATTTCAACAATAGACCATTAGCGGTATGGTCAAAAAAAACCATTTTATTCAACAGTGGTAAGAGTAAAATTAATCTTGAAGAAGGAAAATGGTATAAATTTTACGCAGTCCCGGCGCAAAGCCAACTTCGGTTAAAAAATAGAAATCCATTTTTATTGCAAACTGATTTATCCAGAGCAGGTGATATAAGCCTATTTAGGGGAAATGAATTAATAGAAAATATTCAAAGAGATTCAATTAACACTCCAGAATCCGTAAAAGGGAAACTTACGCGTTCAATTGAGGCTATTTCCAACGAAATTAACACACAACCAGCAACATTCATTTTTGAGTTGATTCAAAATGCAGATGACTATCCCAACGAGGAAAAATATGTTAAAATGTTATTTGATATTAAGAACCCATATTTGGTTATTAAACATAATGGAAGTCTATTCGATGTAAATAATGCTGTCGCAATTTGTGACATTAATGAAGGGGATAAAAGAAATGAAGTTGAGAAAATTGGTTTTAAAGGTATTGGCTTCAAATCAATTTTTAAGGATTGTAATCTTGCTTATTTGAAATCTGGAGAATATTCATTTCGCTTTGATGAAATAAAATGGCGTAACGAAGGGAGGAAATTGTTTTGGCAAATTACCCCTATTAATACAGAAGAAAAGGAATTCCGAAATGTATTACAGCCTTTTAATAATGTAAACTTAGTAATAAAACCAAAGGAGCTGAGGCAGCTTAATAACTATAAGGTTACTTTGTTGGAACATTTTAAAGATGAGAGGATTTTACTTTTTTTGAGAAATGTTAAGGAGATTGATTTTGTTTTAAATGATGACTCATTTAGTATTTCAAATACAGATGATAAATGGAAGATTTTAAAATCAAAAAATATTTTAGTTCAAGAAAGTATTCGTGAGGAATTGAACAGAGGTATAGCACTTAATGATAAAAGAATTCCTTTAAAGTACCAAAATATTGAAAAAACCGAAATAGGATTTGGCTTTTTAGTTAATGAAAGTGAAGTTAAAAGTGTTGAAGATGCAACAATTTATGCTTATTTACCAACGAAAGTCAATTTAGGCTTGGGATTTTTACTAAATGGGAATTTCATTCCTGATGGGTCACGTACGCATTTGCACCAAGATCTGACTTGGAATAACTTTTTATTTGAAAAAGCGGGAGAACTATTTCCAGATAAGATTATTAAATTGATTGAGAGTAATTTAGATAAAGAAAGTATCCTAAATCTTATTCCCAATTTCGATAAACTAACAGACATAAACGATGATGAAAAAATTCAATTTATAGAGGCATTTAAAAAAGGGTTCGATAAAAAGATTATAACATCCCAATTTATACCATCAAAACCAGGATCTTTAGAAACGCTTTCTAATGTTTTAATTGATGAAACCGGGTTGTTTGAATTGTTAGGCGATGAATTTTCAAAACTAACTGGCATATCAGAAAAATTAATAGATGGTAATATAGGCGAAGCAATTGAAAAAATAAAAAAACTAATAAGCCAACATAACGTAGGTGTAATATATAATGCTAGTAGATTAAAAATTGATATTAAAACAAAGCTTCAAGATTGGTTAAAAAAGCCTACAAATAATTTCAAGTTTATAGAACATATTAGTTCTAATGAAACACTTAAAGGTTTCTTGAATACAGAAGAAATTGTTTTATCAAATGGTAGCGACCTATTTAAAGCACCTGATATTTTTTCAGAAGTACCAGAAGAGTTAATATTTCTGTCACCTAAACAAGTAAATAAAGAAGTTTTACTTTCGATTAAAGATAAAGAAGTAAAAATTGAGTTTAAGATATTTGAACCTATTCAATTCTTTAAGGATAGTATTCTCGATAAAACTGAAGCTTTAAATACTAGTCTTAATAATGAAATTAATCTTCTTCTCTTTTGGGAATTTATATTTAAGAACTGGGACCTATTTGACAATGAAAAAGAAAAAGAAATTTTAAATAGTTTAAGGAGTATCCAAATATTATGTAAATCAGAGGCAACTGAGCAGCTTTCAAAATGCGTAATCTCAAAATCTTACTTATCCGCTGAATTCAACTTGTCGAATGAAATTGAAAGTACCGTTAGAAGTATAATTGAAGATGCTCATTTTATTTCTGAAAAGTATATTTTAAAAAGCGGAGATGAGATAAAGTGGCGTAAAATATTTAATCGACTTGGAGTAATTGGAGATTTACAAAAAACTGTTGATGATTTACTCCCTAAACTTTCAAGTATAAATGAAGAAAATCACTTTATAATTACGAAACAAATCTTTAAGTATTGGAAAGAAAATAAAGACAAAGAAACAAGGTTAACCGAATACCAAATAGAGTTAATTAAGAATAACCTAAAGTTAAAATCTATTGATAACATTTATCTTGAAACTTCTAAATGTATTATTTCAGATCACTACCAAACAAATAAAATTATTGATTCAACCTTAACTGAAGTTTGTCTGATTAACCAGATTTCGTCAGAATATAGTAATACCCAAATTTTAGAATGGAACACATTCTTTAAAGAAATAGGTTGTATTTCTTTGGATGAAAAGCAACAAGTTTTAGATGCAAAACTGTCGTTTATTATTCTGAAACAAGATGATTTTCAAGAAATTCATTTTGAATACATAAAAGGTATTTATAATTTATACAATTCAAGAAACACGAATGGTTTGAATTTTGATTTTGTAAATACTTTATCGAAGGTGAAATTAAAAACTTTAGATAATGAGCTCAAAAATCCAAATGAGATTCATCTTTCAAGTATTTATAAGCCCAAACTTGACTTAGAAATGGATGACAAAATAGGTCAAGAAATTCATTTTTTAAGTAAAGAATATTACGAAAATAAAATACCAACTAGATTCCTAATAAAAATGGGGGTTTATGACAATTTTAAATTTCTCCCTTTAATAGATAAAATTCACATTGATAAGTTAACCAATATTAATTATTTGCAAATCTTTCTGAGTATGAAAACATATTTAGAAAGATATAGTGTAATAAGCAGAAATTACTCCCATCAACAAATACGCAATGTTACTACGTTAAGAAATCACATGATTCTTAATTATGATTTTGTTTATACTAATCTTCAATACTTGCCTAATTTTTGGGAATTCATTTTGAATGATGATTATGTTTTAAAGAAATTAGCCATTAGAACTGATTTACGAATTTGGGATAACAACATTTATCCTAACGATAACTTTGTTTTATACCAAATTAAAACAAATGAAACGGTTCTTTCTGATGGGAATTATAAAAGACCAAAAGACTTATATAGTCGCAAGTTAATGAAGTATTTAGAGATTAATGAATACTCTGATATAGATTTTTCCTTAGTTTATGTTGATGATGAAAAATCATTAACATTAGAAGAATTAATTGGTATAAATCAAGAACTTAGCGCACAACATATACTTTCTCTTCTTTCAAAAGACTCCGTCTCCTTATCGGAAGAGGAAATAATTGATTTAAACATAGTTGATATTTTGAAGAGGTCTCAACTTGATTTTCAACAAATCAAAGGAGTAAAATTACCTAACTCACTATTTCAATGGAAACCAATTGAAAAATTGTTTTTTTCGAATGATTCAATAATATTATTATCCCCAGAACAACAAATTCACGATATTTTTCTTGACTTAGCCAAAGATTTTGGTATTAAAGAATTATCAAATGAGAACTTGGATTTAAAAACTGTTCCAGAACATCCAACTTTAAAAGATGAAATTCAAAGTTTTTTTCAGGAAAAAGCAAAATTTCTTGCCTTTAAAATTGATCAGACAAATTGGAAAGAGATAGAATTGAATATTATCGAGAAATTTTCCTTATTTAAATTTCATGAGGTAGACTCTGTGTCCAAGGTTTTTCCAAAAGATGAGCCCATTTATGAACAAATTTTAGATATATATTTCGATGAGAATAAAAAAGAAATATACTACAAGGGGATATGGAAAACTAATAAAAGTGTTAAAGAGTTTCTTAGCAATCAAATACAAAGTGAAAAAATAGAAAATGTTTGGTTTGATAATATCATAAATAGGTGGGATGAACGAAAAATCATTGAAACTTTGGTCGATATGTTTGGTTTTGTTCCGGATGATTGGGTTACAGATAATGAGGAAGATGAAACAGAATCTCAAAAAGATGATGACTATATCGATCCATTTTGGTCGGCACTCACTGATAGCGATATAGAGTTCATAAGGGATATCATAGGAGGAGAATACGAATTAAACGAGCAAATGGATTCTAACTTAGCAGCAAAAATAAAAACGTTAATGATTATCAGAAGCGATTATTCACAAGCTGAAATATCAGATGAAGGTTATTTTTTAAGAGCTGGTCTTGATGAAATAATAGTTCGATCTGCTCAAAGAGGTTTGCTATTCCTAGATTTATACCATTGGAAAAGGCTTGGAGAGAATAATGTTAAGTTAGCAATTCATACAAATAACCAAATAACCTTCTTTCGAACACAACAAGATTTGTTTGATTTTGCTAAGCCAATGAATAAGTATGGGATTATGAAATTGCCAATTTCTTATTCGTTGGCTGATTTTAATTCCGTAGGAAAAGTAAGCGAAAATGGCAAATGGCATTTTGTTATAATTGTTAACGAAAACACTAAAACGGCAGAGAGCTATAAAGAAGTGATGAACTTGGACCGATATAATTTTTAAATATGAAGCAGCTTTCCAAGGAACAACAGGTTAATTTTTATGAAGAAGAGATTAAAAAAATTCTTTCTGATTATAAGGCCTATCTTGATTCTAAGTGTGTTGATTTAATAAATAAGGTAGAGCTATTTATAGGCATTTTTGAATTCGTTGATGATTTAAGAAGTCAAGTAATATTCTCCTTTCCAAAGGATAAACTTCCAAAAACCAAAATTCCATTAACTGCTACAAAACCGAAATCTGTTGCTGTAATTGATTCTAATTTTTATGATTGCAGTTACAGTCATTATCGTAAAAACTTTGTGGCCAACTTTAGCGAATGTTATGGTGTGTATTATCAGGAGCTAAATGGCAAATTCAATGTAGGATTTAGCAACTTTGACCTAGAGTTTTTAAATTCCCTTTCCAAGGGTGACAAAATTGTGTTTGGCATTTCTGATCCACCATTAAAATATTATTTCAACCTTATTGAAATCACCAAAAATGCTGAGAAATCTCAAAAAGCAAATGAAGTAATATCAGGTACATACCATTTGAATAATTTCAAGCCAGTTCATATAGATGACTCCCTAAACTTAATTGATCAGTACAAATCAGAATTAAATAAAGAAGATACAATTATAATACAAGGTCCTCCCGGAACTGGTAAGACCTACTTTATATCAAGATTACTTGAAGTCTTAAACAAAGAGAATAAAACCGCACTTGTAGCAACCTTGGCAAATAGGTCATTGATTGAATTAGCAAAGAAGTATTTTGAAATAGAAACGGCAAATAAAACAGTTGTTTATAAATCCAATCTTACATTAGAAGAATCAAAGGAAGTAAAAGCCTTAAAGCCTATGCCTAAAGATTTCCTAACTGCGGCAGGCAGTATTTTGCTTACAACTTTCTACAAAATGACAGGAATAGCCGTAGAAAATATTGGTAGGCCTATATATGACTATATTATTTTAGAAGAAGCGAGTCAGTGCTTTCTCGGAACTATAGCTGCCGCCAAATTACTTGGAATAAAAGTAATTTTAGTAGGAGATCCTCTTCAGTTACCTCCAGTAATAAATCAAGATAAATCGGGAAACATCTCCCCCAATATTGACTTGATGCTTGAGTCTTTTACTTACTATGCATCCACTATAAATTGCCCGAAATTTAGGTTTACTACAACCTATCGTTTTTCTGATAATGCTTGTTACCAAACAAACACATTCTACGAAAACAGCCTAAAATCAAAATTCGATATTCAAAAAAGGAATGAGATTTTTTCAAAAATACCACCTCTATACAACAACAAAGGCGGCTGCTCATTATTCCACTACGATTCAAAAAATTTGAGAGGAATTTACGAGTTGCTTTTGAGTCAGATAAATACCTTGCTTCAAATAAACCCTGAGTTTGAAATAGCAATTTTATCTTCAACCAAAAAGGGAGTTAAACTGCTCAGAGATAACATACTGCATAAGTTCGATGATAAACAAGGCCAAATTCTCATCAATACGGTTGACAGCGTTCAAGGACTTACTATTGATTTCTGTTTCTATTTTGCTTTTTCTGATGGAAGTCCAGCGTTTTCATTTAAGTTAAATCGTTTCAATGTTGCCACAAGTAGAGCAAGATATTGTACATTGATTCTTTTGGATGAGGTTTATAAAATAGTACCGCCATACAAAGGCCTTGTAGCAGAATTCATTTCAAAATGTGAAAAAGACATATCCGCTTTTACCCCTCCAACTGTTATAGATTTAGGCGATAACGGCACTAATATATCAAAATCACCTGGCCTAAAAGTTATTGATAAAATTGACCTCTCTAAGTTTGAAAAACCAAAGAAAGAAATCATCCAAGGAAAAGAAAACATTTATATTATTGATACAAATGTATTTGTTGACTACCCGGATATTATTTCGAAGATTGACAAAAAATACAGCGTTGTTTTATCTGCAAAAGTTATTGACGAGTTAGACTACTTGAAAATATCATTAACCGAAGAACAAAAACGTAATGTTCAGAAGGCGTTGAGATATATAAACGAGAGTATTGACAAACGCGGTATCAAAATGGAAATTGCAGATGCGTCTTTGCTTCCAGAGGATTTCAATAAAAAATCACCTGATAATTTGATTTTATCCGTCGCATTAAAATTTAATGAAGATAATCCGGTTGTTTTGACCTCGGACAATGGTTTGCAGATAAAAGCCAAAGGTCTCGGATTATCGACTATCAAGCTGAAAGATTTTTTAAAACAATTAAAATACTAATAGCGGCAATCGCCAGAATTTTCCACCATGTCCATCACCAAAAATGCCCTACTCCGCTACAAGACCCTCGACCGTTGTTTTCAGAATGTTGGAAGAAAATACCTATTTGATGACCTCATTGAACAAGTGAATAATGCCTTATTAGAAGACGACCCCAAAAGCAGTGGAATCAATACGCGTCAGTTGCGGGAAGACATTCGCTTTATGCGCAGTGAGGCCGGGTACAATGCCCCCATAGAGAATAGCATTCATTCAGGGAAAAAACATGCCTATTATTATAGCGACCCTTCCTTTTCGATCCATAATTCGCCATTGAATGAAACCGAAGCGAAACAATTGAAAAATGCCTTAGAATTACTACAACGCTTTTCAGGCGGACCGGGTTTTGAGTGGGTCGAGGAACTGAATATCTTGCTAAAAGATAAGTTTGGAAGCAGCGATGAAAAGGTGATTTCCTTTGAATCCAATATCGATTACTCGGGTAAAGCCCACATTACCCCGTTGTTTAATGCCATTGTGCAGAAAAAAGCACTTAGCGTACGCTATGCGCCATTTAACGGAGCCCCCTTTACCTTGAACTTTCATCCCCATTTTTTGAAGCAGTATAATAACCGGTGGTTTGTTTTTGGGCTCAATGAATTATTGGAAAACCCAACCTGGAATATGGCCTTGGACCGCATTGAGGAAATAACGGAACTCACTACCCCCTACCGCCCGGGAAACATCAACTGGGATGATTATTTTTCTGATATTATCGGTGTGACACGATTTGATGGCGCGTTGGAAGAGGTGCAGCTGCTCTTTGACCCGAAACGCGCTAAATACGTGCAAACAAAACCCTTGCACGAAAGCCAGAAAGAAAGCATTACGGAAGAAGGCTTATTGGTACGCCTGCAGGTGGTACCCAACCCAGAACTGGAACAGGTTATTTTGTCATTTGGAGAGGAAGTTAAGGTACTGCAACCGGAAGCCTTAGCTACACAAATTAGCACTCGGGCACATGCGATGGGGAGGTTGTATTCTTGAAAAAATCGCCAAAAAAAATAATAATTTTGAATGACTAAAAGCGTTAATATAAAACGTTATACTTATTTTTATTAATAAATTTTACAACTTTAGAAACCACGTATAATGAAAAACTTATTATTTAGCGTTTTTTTATTTTTATTTTTTGCTTCTAATGCACAGAAAGGAAGTTATTATGGTAATCCCGCCGATGCCTCGGATTTTTGTGCGATACAATTAGACATAACTAGTTCCTTTACAACTAATCTTGAAGCTCAAATTGCATTAGATAAAATCATAAATGTTATAGGTATTTCACAAAGGTTTGCAATATATCAATGCAATGGAATTGATAATTGTCAAGCAGTAACAATTCGAGGAATTAGATATATATTTTATGATTCCTATTTTATGAAAAATATTTCAACAAATGCAAATAGCTCATGGACAAATCTTTCAATATTAGCCCATGAAATAGGTCATCACATAAACGGACACACAGTAGATATCTTGACAGTTATGACAGGTAAAATAAAATCACTTTCGCTATATGACAAAAGACAGCAAGAATTAGAGGCAGATGAATTTTCGGGGTTTGTTTTGGCTAAACTAGGGGCTACTCTATTTCAAGCTCAACAAGCAATTAACCTCAGTGGTTTTGATGGAGACGATACTTATTCAACACATCCAAATAAGACAAAGAGATTGATGTCCATTGAAAAAGGTTTTAATAAAGCTAAAAATGAAATAACTTGGACTCTAGGTTCAACAAATTCTTCTAATGTTGAAGCAGAAAAATATTTCTATTTGGCATTAAATAATCATACTTCAAGCAATCCAGATTTGGAATATGTCATTAATAATTACAACAAGGCAATCAATTTAAATCCAAATTATGATTGGGCATATAATAATAGAGGAATTGCAAAGACAACCCTAGGACAATATTACTCTGCTATTGAAGATTTTAATACTTGTATCGCAATAAACCCTGAATGCGGTGAGGCATATAGCGGACTCTCAAAGGCCTATTTTATGTTAAAAGACATCAACAAGTCTTTAGAGTTTATCAATTTCGCGTTAACAATAAATCCAAATTCAAGTTTATTCTTCAATAACAGAGGTGGTATATTTGCGGCAATCTCGAATTATAATGCTGCAATTTATGATTACAATAAGGCAATTGAATTAAACAACAACAATACGCTTGCATATTTAAATAGAGGTTTATCTAGAGGAGCAATAAATGATGCCCAAGGAGGTATTTCGGACCTTGATATAGTTACTTATCGTGAACCTCAAAATGCATTTGCATATAATATGAAAGGTTTAATGAAAGCTATGATAGGTTTAAATTATTGCAACGATTTTTATATTGCATGTCAATTAGGTAGTTGCACAAATTATAATCAATACTATAAATATTGTCATTAATAATCACTGAGATTTTTTAATTCGTTTAATCTCTTTTTTTCATTAATATCAGGATAGGGATTCTTTAAAAGTACTTCAACCGGAATACTTAGCTGCACAAAATAGCACTCGGGCACTGGCGTTGGTAGGGTTGTATGAATGATAACTTAAATGTATCAATCAAAAATGCCTGATATGAAATATGACTTAATTTTTTCTTTATTTAAAATTACATTCGGATTACAAGCTCTTGTCGCGTGTGAAGTATAATATTCTATATTAATATCATCATTGTTGAATCTTATTGAATTCAAATCTAAATCGGTAAATAGAATATCATCAAATAAATCGGAATCAAGGCAACTATGCATTTCTGGAATCAATTTCTTCAGTTTTGAATTTAACAGAGCTAAAAATTCACTTCTCTTAGATGCAATAATTACAGACCCATTTGGAATTCTTTCACCACTTGATAAATCATAGATATGTGTCTCAATATAACCTTCGAGATGTGCCCCACCGTAAAAACCTTCAACTCCTATCTCATAAATAATAAATTTACCATTGCAGCGAATCAAATCTATACTCATGAATTCGCTCAAATTTGAATCCTCTTCGTCGGTTGAAGACAGTGAATCTATAAAACGGTTATGCGCTTCGTATATGCTAAGTAAACTTGCACTTATTTTTTGAGCTACTAAATCAGATGCACTGTACTTTTTTATTTGACTCAAAATAAATTCGACTTGTTTCCTCAATTTGTCTTCATCATCTGATGAATCCGATGTGTTATTTTGAATTGAAATTAATTCACTCACACTATCCTTTAATTGATTGACCTCATTATTTAATTCAATTATTGTTGTTTTGCTAATTGCCAGCTGAGCTTTTAATGCTACAATTTCTAATTGATATTTATTTATTAATTCAATAGAATTAGCATTTCTCTTATCCAATTCTACGATCATAGAATCATATTCCTTCGATGTAGCAACCGCATTTATTCTTTCAAATTCTAATAATTTCCTTAGACTGTCATTCTGCTCGGAAATCTGAATAATAATTTCCTTTTTGCTTTGAGAAAAACAAGATGCATTCAAAAAAACAAGCATTACCAGAACCTGAAAATAATTCATCATACCATTGAGTTTATTGAATAATAATATTTTAAAATTACATAAAAATTACAATCTTTTTCCTATGCACATATACTGCACTAATACACCCTAGCTTTGCATTGAAACCAATAAAAAAGTTCAACGCATGATCATCAATCAATTGTACCCCACGTATTTTCAAAAATCAAAATTGTTCCTTTACCCTTTATTGGGATTACAACGCGGACTCACCGCTCCCGAAGAAGTGTATTTCTCCTGGGAAGGAAAATATGCGCCCGAAGATCAAAGGTTAATATTGGTATATAACAAGGAGTCGGGTTCACTCTACCAAGAATTGAAAAACACCAAGCTTGCCAAACACCGGTTATTGCTAGAAATCATCCCAACCATGCAAGATCGAGAAATTTATGTGTTCGATTTTTCATCGTATGCCAGCGACTGGGATCACCTCATTGCAGGCCGTTACAGTAAATTCTCCCAGAAAACAAAACAAACTGTGCTCGACTACTTCGAGCGCTACAGCGGAAATTATATCTATATGCACAGTTTTTTATATCCCAACAAATGGTTCAAGCGTTACGCTGAAATCTTGGACGTTCCTGTAGAACTTCTGATAGAAGTGGGCGAACTGTGCGACAAACCCGATTGGAAGAAAGAGCTTTTCACCATCCATGATTTCTTCCTAGAATATTCAAACATTGAACCGGAAACTTCTGAATACGTTCCGACACCTTCATGCAAACGCTGCAACGACCAAGGGTTCATTCCAAAGTATAGCCACATCTCCAACGGCGTTTGCTTTAAATGCTATGGGCGCGTTAAAAAACAAAAGGAAGCAGCCAATCAAGGTCAAGGCAATGCGTGATCGTTGGGTTTGGAATGAGAAAAGCTGATTGAAGAAATTGAATTTAAAAAAGTGTTTAATTGGGTAAGAAAAAAACCATCAAATTGAACAATTACATAGGTTAATTTCTCCTTTGAATAGAGATTTTAGCAGTTAATGCTAGCGATTAAAGTTCTAGCGATGGAGGGGATGTATGGTCGAGAAGGAAAATAAAATTGTCGTTAGATTTTTTTTAGCGATTCTGAATGAGCTTTCTCATCTAACCTTTTCATTTCCTGTTTATGTTCTCTATTCTCTTTTTCTTTTGTTTTGTTTTGATAATCAAACTCATCTTGTTTTCTCCGAATGTCATAATAATCAATATGAATTTGACTTGGAGAATAAAAATTTTCAAATCTTTCTGATTTATTTGCAGAATTGTAATATACTTTAATTTCTTTATCGTCTATTTTATAAGAGCAATGACCTTCACTTGGAGCTTTAAAATAAGAGCTCTCAGGTTGGCCATATTTTTCGCTATACAACCTCGTTATTCCCATATAGTCAGAATATTGAATACCTGAGTTTCCTGTTGATTCAGCAGCAGCAAGCAAAAAAATACTTGAAAGCGAGTTTATCCCATTTAATTCTGAATAATTAAATTGAATTTCAAATAATGTATGTTCTATTAGAACCCTAAACGATTGAGCATTATCTTGCCATAACAAATAATAATTATTTGAATTAAATTCTACAAAAGGACAATTCTTTTCCAATAACGCATCTAAACTAAAATCACTACAGTACTTTACATAAGTTGAATCATCACCAGAATCATATACAATTCCACTTATTATTTCTTTTTCAAGCAAATATCTGGTGACTTCTGTTGCCTCTTTTTTTGACATACCAACCCAATAAGACAAAAAGAGAGGATCATTATTATTAATTAAAACTTCAACGGATTCATTATCTAGAAAATAAGAGGTTTTTTCATTTTTATTTTTAAAGTCATTCCGATTTTTGTTTCCGGTATTGCAGGAGGAATTCATTATTATAACAACAGCAAAAAAAATGACATTAAACAGTTTTAGAGAAAAAAACATAATTATTTAAAATTGAATAACATTAAAATTATAAAATATCATCTAAATAAAACTGTAAAAATTATCTAAACATAAATTAAATGCTTAAAACTTTCCTATGCACATACACTGCACGCATAGCGCGTAGCTTTGTATCGCAAACCCCGCAACATGAAAAACTTTACCCACTACACCCCCAACACCGTTTTTGAATTTGGCCAATACAAGGGCATGACCTTGGACCAAATTGCCCGAGAAAATGCCTCATACATTTAAAGATTCGCAAGAAATATTAAAAAAATTTAATCTCAAGGCAACCACTCAACATCTCATACGATTACTATGCACAATCCAACTTTTCACGAACACCCGAGGCTCACCTGCAATTGCTGTGTGCTGTTTGCACGCTTGCGCGTTTAAATGCGCTTCGCAGGCATGTTCTG
>Ga0315899_10004227_pt1 | contig 15553 bp, 13 predicted proteins | sample LakEriMetagenome_2_FD_203518 | JGI IMG/M metagenome (GOLD analysis project Ga0315899, IMG submission 203518) | Freshwater fungal communities from buoy surface, Lake Erie, Ohio, United States - Buoy 4 MA112 | ecosystem: Environmental > Aquatic > Freshwater > Lake | place: USA: Lake Erie, Ohio... | reverse complement strand
GAACAAATGAGCAACGAGTCGCTGGAAGCCCGAATCGAAAGGATGTTGAAAAAAGCCCTTTCCTGAAGTTTTGTGTAACAATTTACAAAGGTTTTTATCCATTATCCCTTTGATTATTGATAAAAATGCCCCAATTTGCATTTTTTCATGAGAAATTCGGCCTTTTTAACCTTCATATTCTTCGGTACTTCGCTGTTTGCCCAGACCGATACTCTGATTGTTCCGACAGACACCACCGCAGCTGCAGAGGATTTTTCCATGTATGATAACCTGGTTCCGGAGGAAAGTGCTGCAGCTCCCTGGGCGAGTACCAAGATTTTCGATCTTTCACCTCAAAAACTCATCAGCATTGGGTATGATGTGCAGGGTGCGTATGACATTAGCATGAAAGTAATGCCTTCGTTCCCCAAGGTAGCACCTGATACCACCGGTACCCTTTACACCAAAGGCAGTCAGGGGCTGAGACTGGGCTTCAATATTCCCGTTATATCCAAAAACCGCCTTACCTGGACCATTGCGGGGAATTATCTGGCCAACAATTACAGAGGAACGGATTACCCAACCACAATGGTCCTTCGAAATACCGATTATCTCACCAATGCGTTGAATCAGGGGTTAACCAGTGCCGGTCTTGCCACTACATTGTTTGTTCCGCTGGATGCCAAACGCTTTGTGCTTGCGCAGTTGCAGGGCGATGTGAACGGGAATTTTGGAATAGGCGAGGTTGGAGATTACCTGGGTAAGACCCGGGTTTCGGGCGCCGTAATCTATGGAAAGCGGCCGCATGACCGACTGCAGTGGGGTTTGGGTATTTCGCGCACCTACCGGGTTGGCGAACTCAACTATGTACCGGTGCTGTTTTATAATTATACCTATCCCAACCGCAAATGGGGGATTGAAGCATTGTTTCCCGCAAGGGCAGCCGTTCGCAGAACCTTCAATTCCAGAAACCTACTGTTGTTTGGTTATGAACTGGAAGGGCAAACCTATTTTATGCGCTCGGCTATTGCCAATAGAACCGATTCGGAGCTACGCCGCGGGGAAGCGAGACTGCGCTTTACCTATGAAAAATCCCTTTCCGGGTTCATCTGGATGAGTCTTCAGGCCGGATACCGCATCAATACTGCCTTTAACTTAGATGAAAAAGAGTTTTTCCGTGGACCCGTTGGCAAGCAGCCCTATCTCATGGAAAACAAAGCGGGTAATGCCCCGTATATTATGTTCTCTATTAATCTTGTAAGTCCTTAACTATGAAAAAAATACTGTATTTATTCGCCGGAATGCTGATGTTCAGCGCCTGCGGCAAACAAACCAAAGACAATCTCACACTGGATATCACCTTTCGGAGTGAGGGTCCTTTCTTTGAATCTTCACCCGAATCCCTGCAGCACCAGCTCACGGATGAACTCACTGTTTTTCTGAAAAAACACCATGCCACAGAAGCCAATATTGAAGGGGTAAAGCTGATTTCAGCCGGATTTTCCACCACCGATTCTACCGGATTTGCAGATTTTGGAAGTCTTACCCTCAATATGATGGCCGGTGGCGACAGCAAAGCCAAGGAAATTGCCGTTCAAAACCCGATGTCTGCCCAAAATACTTTTAGTGCACAACCGGCGGGTGATGCTGATCTTGCCGAGCATTTCAAGAGCAAAGAGAAATTTTTGGTATGCGATTTGACTCCAAAAAAAGACAGGGAAGTGCCTTTTGAACTGAAGGCCCGGTTAACCTTTGAATTTACCTTAAAAGACTAATCTATATGAAAAAAATCAGTATTGTAATGGGCGCCGCACTGATGTGCCTGCTCATGGCTTTTGCCCCCGCCAATGGCGACCGTTTGCTGGGTGTATGGCAATCCGGAAGCGGAAAGGCCGGTGTAAAGATTGAAAAAATCGGCACCAAGTATTACGGAAAAATAGTTTGGCTGAAAGAGCCCGTAGATCCCGCCAATGGTAAACCCAAGGTGGATAAAAACAACCCGGATGAAAAAATGAGAACCGTACCGCTGAAAGGTTACCGGATTTTAAAAGACTTCAATTACAAAGACAATGATGAGTGGGGTGACGGTACCATCTACGACCCTGAAAATGGCAGTACCTACAAGTCTGTTATCAAAATGAAGGATAACAACACCCTGGACATCCGCGGTTATATTGGCGTTCAGGCGCTGGGAAGAACCGATACCTGGAAGCGGATGAAGCTTGGCAAGTAACCGTTTGTTTTAATACGCTCTTTCTTTTCGGCCTTCCATGAAATACAGGAAGGATCGATTCGCTACTTTGGTGCCGCCGGGAGTAGGGTAATTGCCTGTGAAATACCAATCACCTTCGTGTTTGGGTGACGCTTTGTGCAGGTTTTCTACGCTCTGATACACGATTTCAAGCTCAGCATTCAGGTCGGCAGGGCGCACCATTTCCCCTACTTTCAGACTGATTTCGGCATCACTCATACCGGCATATAAATCCTGAATGATGTTGCGCTGTTCCTCAGCAGGTTTTATTATTTCGGCCTTGGCTTTTAGGTAAAGCTCATCCAGCAAGGATTCCTGCCCTTTGTCTTTCAGGATATGCACTGCTGCCTGAAAAGCGGCAAAATCGCCCAGGCGGCTCATGTCTATGCCATAGCAATCCGGGTAGCGGATTTGAGGTGAGGAGGAAACCAGTATGATTTTCTTGGGTTTTAAGCGGTCCAGGATGCGCAGAATGCTGGTTCTGAGGGTGGTGCCCCTCACAATGCTGTCATCCATGATGACCAAGGTATCGGTTCCCGGATTTATGGTGCCGTAGGTAACATCATACGCACCGCCCACCATCACTTCCCGGTCATTGTCGTTGGTGATGAAGGTGCGCATTTTGGCATCCTTCACGAGGATTTTCTCTCTGCGGGGTTTCCAGTCCAGGATGCGTTTTAATGCCTCACCATCGCTTGCTACATCAATTTTGGCAATGGCTTCGGCCTGTTTTTCGCGGATAATTTCGTGTACCCCGTCAATTAGTCCATAAAATGCAGTGGCGGCGGTATTGGGAACGTATGAGAACACGGTATTTTCAAAATCGTAGCCGATTCTGTCGCTGATGGTATGGCTGAGCAGTCTGCCCAGTTCTCTACGTTCGGCGTATATATCGGCATCGTTGCCACGGGCAAAGTAAATGCGCTCAAAGGAGCAGCTGCGTTTGGCTACCGGCTCCAGAATATTCACTTCGGAGTATTCGCCGTTTTTGCGCACCATCAGGGCATTTCCGGGGCCAAGTTCGCGAATCTCTTCTATTTTGGTGTTAAACACCGTCTGTATGGCACTGCGTTCTGAGGCAGCCACCACCACTTCATCATTGGCGTACCAGAAACTGGGGCGTATTCCGGCGGGGTCGCGCATCACAAAGGCATCGCCATGTCCGAGCAATCCGACCATGTTAAAACCGCCATCAACATTTTTAAATGACCGTTTCAGCACGTTCACCAGGTTCATTTCCGTTTTTATTTTATCGGTAATTTCCCGGTTGGTATGTCCCTGGCTTTTGAAAATACTGAACAGGCGCTGGTTTTCTTCATCAATAAAATGCCCGATTTTTTCCAGCATCAGCACGTTGTCGCTTTTCTCTTTGGGCTGCTGTCCCAGGTCTATCAGGGTCTGGAAAAGCTCATCCACATTGGTAACATTATAGTTGCCGGCCAGCATCAGGTTTCTGGCCATCCAGTTGTTTTGGCGCAGAAAGGGGTGAATATTTTCCAAGCTGTTACCACCGTATGTGCCATAGCGCAAATGCCCCAGTAGCAGTTCGCCCGCGTAAGGATACTCCTGTTTCAGGGCGTCATCATTTTTTCTGATGGTGTCGTTTAGCCGGGCATATTCATAGGCCACTTCATCAAAAATATCGGTAACGGCAGATTTGCTGGCACTGCGTTTGCGGGCCAGGTAGCGTGCACCGTATTCCGGATCCAGTTTCACCACGCCAATGCCGGCGCCATCCTGGCCCCGGTTGAGTTGTTTGGTCATCAGAAACTGCAGTTGTCTGAGGCCGTAGAGGGGTGTTCCGTATTTTTCGCGGTAATAGCTTAGGGGTTTTAGCAACCGAATGAAGGCCACACCACATTCGTGCTTAATGGGATCGCTCATGCCCTGATTTAGTGATGCAAAGATAGGGCGAATGGGGGATTGTTAACAGCATGATTTTGGTGGGGGCTACCCGAAGTCGGGAGACTTCGGGTAGCGGAGACTTCGGGTAGCGGTTAAAAATCTACAAGTTCATAATTCACGCTGCGTCCCCCTTCTTGGTTTTGTCGCAAAATACCCTTCTCAATTAAATCTTTAATATCTCTTAATGCCGTATCTGTTGATGTTTTATTAATTTTAGCCCATTTCGAACTTTGTAATTTGCCTGTAAAATTCTCAAAGAGCATATTCAATACTTTTTTTTGTCTTTCGTTAATTGATGTGTTTTCGTGGCGTCTCCAGAATTCTGCCTTTCTAAATATTTGTTTGGTAGTGCTTTCGGTTGCCAACATTGCGTTTTTAAGACAATGCAGAAACCAATTAAGCCATTCGGTAATATCATTAGCGCTGTGTTGCACTTTTTGTAATACAGCATAATACAATTTACGCTCTTCCAATATTCGGCCTGACATGCTATAGAAGCGATCACCACTTCCTTCGGCGCGTGCAAGCAGCATGTCTGTGAGCGCGCGAGCAATGCGCCCATTTCCATCGTCAAAAGGGTGTATGATGATAAACCAGAAATGCGCTATAGCTGCTTTTATTACCGGATCGAGGGTGTTGTCATTATTAAACCAGGCAATAAACTTCTTCATCTCTGCTTTTACAAATTCGGGCTTTACTGCTTCGTAATGTATTTTTTCTTTGCCCATTGCGCCGGAAACGACTTGCATTTCTCCTGTGCGATAACAACCCACTTCTATTTCATAAGGTCCGCTATATCCTGTGGGGAAGAGTGCTGCGTGCCAGCCAAAAAGACGTTTTTCAGTTAGTGGTAAATTGTAGCGTTGTGTTGCATCTAACATCATTTCTACAACGCCTTCAATATTTCGGTTGCTTTTAACCAGTCCTGCTGTATTGATGCCTAATCGTCTGGCTATGGATGAGCGTACTTGAGCATAATTGAGCAATTCTCCTTCTATTTCAGATGATTTTACAACATCCATTGTCAATGCGGTTAATGTGGCTTCTTCTTTTGCAGAAAATCCCAAAGCATTCATTTGTCCGATGATTTTACCTTGCATTAAACGCACTTCTCCGAAAATTGAGTTGATTACCGAGTCTTGCCAAGTGAAATCGGTCCAGTTTTTATATTCGTAGATGTATTTAGGCATTGCTACAAAGGATTGCGGCAAATATAACCCATAATCACCGCAAAAATGCGGCGAATAATTTGGGTTTTCACCGCAACCTCTAGTGTGTAGCGTTTGGGTGGCGGGAATGAGCTCACTTTTTGTATATGGTGAAAAAATAGTTATATCACATTAATGATCTCGTTTTGATACGCTATTAATGTCATAGGCTGTAAAATTTTCGCCCATTTATGCGCAATAGGAACTCAGCGATTCTTTGTGTTTCTTCTCCTGACGATAAGGGTTTAAAATATTGTATATATCCAATTAGCTCGTTTAAAGTTAGTATTTTGACATACTGAAACTCTCCTTGGGGTTTAGTGTTTGTCATTACAATTAGGTTTTTAATTGATATTTTTTTATTGCCCCAATGATGACTATCTAAACGCATATGATAGCTACTTCTATTACTATTGAGCAATTTAAATAAAATAAAGCTTGCTCTTCTTATTTGTTCAACAGGTGAACGTAAATTCAAATTGTCTATAGATTTTTCACTCCAATTCTTTGTCTCAATAAGAAATATTCCTGATGTTGCAACAAGAATATGGTCAATTTGAGTGGATTTTATGTAATCATTTTCCTGTCCGTAATAGATTGCCTTTGAAAAAGAAACCGAAAAGTCATTAATTAAAAAATATTCATCAGATAAATTTTCTAATGTCTTAACTACCTTTTGTTCTCCTAAAGCCCCATAAATGAAACTATTTAGCTGGTCTACTACCGCTTTTTTTCTTTCGAGCTCTGATAAAGGATGATGAACACTTTGTTTTACTGCTTCATCAATATTTGAAGTTATAAACTGATAGCGGTTATTTTTTTCTTGTAAATTGTAATTGAGGCTGCTAATTGTTGTTTTCACTTTATTGGCAAATTCATTTTCTTTATTTTTGATTTTTCTTTTATAGTTCCAGTGTATTAATACCTTGGTTGTCTTCTGAAATATATTTGCTGAGGTATTGCGTATTGAAAAATCAAGTTGTTGCTTTAATTCTTCAATTTCATTAGTCAAAAATCCTTCAATCTGTTGGCGTTCTTTATCTATTGTTGCTTCCAGGCTTTTCAGTTCGATGTGGAGCAAGGTTAATTCTTTCTCTATCTGGTTCTTATGATGATATATTAACTGCTGTCTGGAAATTGCAAATGAGTTTTGAAAATCAATAACTTCTTTTAATGATTTAAAGTCATAAATATTGTTTTCTTCTAATTGTAACTTTAAAGTCGTTAGTGAACCAATAGTGTTATAAATCTTGCTCATTTTGTCTGTAGATTATTAACGTTTTGCAGATTGGCGATGGGCGGGCTTTTTAGCACAAATGTTAGTTCGGAGAACTGAACTTTCGGCTACCTCAAAACTGTCAAGCGGAGACGGAACCCCGCCTATTGCCAATGTGCTGTTAGTTGCTGCCTTTCTTTCGTCCATTGGCTTTAATCAATTTTAAGTCCGAGTGCTTCTAAATGTATCTTGTCAATTTTACAATTTTTCACTTCTACAGCATTAATTATTCTATCTCTTACATTTACTGTCGATTCGGCACTTGGCTTTTTAGAGCCTTTCACGTTCGTTAACCAGTCCATTACATCCCGCATTTCATTGTCCATGTGAAACTGTAGAACCGACATGTGCAAATCCTCAAATGGAATAAAAATCCATCTTCCATAGTAGGGCGGTCTTTTCTTTTCTTCTTTTGTAATTGTAAGTTCAATAGATTTCCAGGTGTACATTGCCCAACCATCCATTTCTCTTGCGTTGTTCATTAAATCAACTTGTTGCTTAATTTCCGATAATCGGTTGATTCCAAATTCTCCACAGAATATTGGACGTTGTGTTGTTTCTGCTCTTCCTAAGTGTTTTGGTAATTGCTTCTCAATTTTATTCCCAAACCAACTGTAAAAATGAAATTGGTAACAAGCATTAGAATCCAAAAGGCTATCATATTTTGAAAGAACATCCAGTTTTGTCGCATAGCTATTCCCTTCATAAATAATCATATGATTAGTGTCGTATTTTCTTATTGAGGTGGTTATTTTTTGAAATAAATCAATTAATTCCTTTTCTCGTTTCCGATTGATGTTTGGCTCATTAATTAAATCGTACCCTAAAATGATTTGTTCGTCTTTGTAATGTTGAGCTATTTCTGACCATATAGCAGCTGTCTTTATCTTTGCTTCTTCAGAGTCCCACAAAACTGTTGCTCCTTTCGTATAATTTGAAACCCATAAAGTATTTTGAGGCTTAGCTGCATGAATCATTGAAAGTATAATGGCTACATTGTTTTCTTTAAAAGTGGGTAAAAGATTATCTAAAGTAGAAAATAGCACTTTTTTTACAGAGTCGTTGTCAAATGACTCCGCTGAAAAGCCAACTCTTACAGAATTAACCCCCATTTTCTTCATTAGACGAATATCTTCTTCAGTTATGAAATGCTCCATCATCTGTTTCGAAAAATTGCCGTAAGCATTCGTACCGAGAATTTCATTCAAATTTTCCGCTGTAATTTTATGTACATTTTGTGCCCCCCCAAAAATGTAATTCTCTTGGTAAAGCCAGCAACTGACATTTGTAGCTTTAATGATGAAACGATTACCATTTGGATCTATAATATTACCATTGCTTCTATGAAAATATTTTGCCTCATTCGACTGAGAAAAAGCCGAAATGGTTAAACCTAGAAAAAATGTAAGCACTATTATTTTATTCATATTCTGCTATTTTTTTCTAAGGTTGCAGCTAACGGTTTGCAGCTTGGCGAAGTGGCGGATTTCGGAGCTCAAAACTGTCAACCTAGCACAAAGGTTTATATGAGGAAGAATGTTCAATTAACCACCGAACCGCCACTTTCGCTAAGCCCATGTTAGCGGATGCCCTTCTTCTCATCCCACGAAGGTATGCACTTTATTTTGTCGCACAATTTTCAGATTAAATTTTTTGTCGTTAAGATTTGTCTGCAAAAGTCCTTTCAAAAAATAAGCAGGGGTGGCGAAGCCACCCCTGCCTTTTTTACTTGTCTTTTCGCTTTGGCGGCGCTGGTGGCTGCTGTTTAGGGTCAAGTTGTTTGCCTCTGTTACCTTGATTTTTGTCATAGGTTTCGTTTGTGCCAGAGGTTCCTTTGTTCGGATTTTTGATGTCCGCTTCGTGATTTTTTAGTTTATCACTCATTGTTTTTGGATTTAACTGTGATGCTTCAATTTCTGCGTTTCGGCTTCCGCCCCTTAGTATTAATTGGACTTCGGTTTAACCAATTTCTTTAGTTAACCGTTGTCCAGTTGTAGATGCCGCCTCTTGAAACGAACTTTGAAAAGTCGTAGCTCATTTGCTGAATAGCAAGTCGTGCCCCGATGTCTAAAATTGGTTTACTGTAAGTGTGTCCACCCGTTGTGTTGTCGTAGAACCTGCCCGCAGGGTCAACCATTGCGTAAGAACCAGTCATTTGGTTGTTGCTCTCGGGAACAATGCTCGTAATTTCCCGAAGTCCGTTATGGCTGTCAATGAAAAGTTGAAATTGCTCGTCTGTGATTTTGAAGTTGTCAATATTCAAATCATTCTGTCCTTTCATTGGTAACACTTGAAACAATTTCCATCGTTTGGGTTTTGCATAACGGATAAAGTCGTTCATGTTTTCATTGCAGTTCTTGCTACTTACAACTGTATTTATTTTTAGTCCGTAACCGTGTTGCTTTATTCTGTCAACAAGCGAAGTGTAATAGTCAAGTTGTAAAGGTGTCCTGCCCGAAATGGCTCTACCTGTTGCAATGTTGGTGTCAGAGTTTAAGCTGTCAATGCTAACGGAAACCCAGTCAAGGTGCTGCTGATTTGCTTGCAAAAAACTGTCTGTAAGTTTACTGCCGTTGCTTACAATCATTGTTGTAAGTCCTGCTTGCTTGGCGGTTGCTATCAAGTCGGGAAGCCAGGGACAAAGAGTTGGTTCACCACCTGCAAAGGTGATTTTCTCAAAGCCGATTTCGGCAAGATGCAGAACAACTTCAATGGATTGTTCTTTTGGTAAATGTCCTTTTGGTAAGATGCTATGCTTAACATCTTGAAAGGTTGCGAAGCAAAACTTGCAACGCATGTTGCATGGCTCCCATAAATGAAAATTGACTGCTGGTATCATTTGCTTTTAGTTTGTTGAAGCAAATGTCCATTGAGTTAGTGGGGCTGTCTAATAGTGAGAAATGAAAAACTCTTTGAAGCAATGAAACGGCATTTTGGAGCAATAAAAGCCGATTACTATTTGAAGCGACTTACATCTTTTCTGAAGTTTTCAGAAACTGGAAGTTTCTTGATTTCAGTTTTACCGATTGATTTGAAAACTTCTACTTCAATTTCGTGAGTGCTGTTATTGTAGCGTATAATCTTGTCCGCATTTACCCGATGCGAACTGCGAATTTGAATGAATTGTGTTTTGTCAAAACCTTTGTCCTCCATTTTTGTGAGTGAAAAATTGAATAATGTTTCGGGGTTCCTGTCTGTGAAGTAAATCCGCTTGTTGTTTGATGCTCCGCTGTTTCCTGTTTCTGTTTCTATGAAAACGATTGTCTCAATGGCAATTTTGTTTTGCTTGCTATCGCTAAAGTCAAGTCGGATAAACTTTGCCCGATTGATTGCGTTGATTTCATTTATGAACTTGGGCAAAATCTTTTTCAGTTTGTCCAAAGTGATTGGCTTGCTGATATGCTCTACAGGAATTGTAGAGTTGATATTTAATTCCTCAATGCCTTGATAAAAATCTCTGGTCTTGCCGCTAACAAAAAGAACTGGCAGTTTTAAATTAGTAGCAATATCTAAACCCGTCATACTATCACCACCTAAATCAATATCCAAAACCAAAGCGTCAGCTTTGGTTGCATTTATTTTTTCTAAAAATTCGGTTGAGTTTGTTGCTCTTACGATAACTTCAACTATCTGTGTTTCTTCCAAATCCTCTTCAAGTGATTTTAACAGCATCGGGCTGTCCTCTAAAATTGCGACTTTCAATTTGCTCATGTCAAAAGTGAATGGTTAGAGTTGAATGATACGCTTGCTCGTTGCAACTGTTTTTGATTTCATATTTGCCCGATAGCAGAAGGTCTAACCGCTTCCGCATATTTGTCAAACCAAGTCCGCCTTTTCCGTTGCTTGGTTTTTGATTTATACGATTAACCACCGACATTTCAAAAGTCTTGTCCGAAAGTTTAAGCCGTATAGTCAAAAACTCCGGATGGTTTACATCTCCGTGTTTGAAAGCGTTCTCAATGAAATATGCAGTTATCAAATGAGGAAGACAAGCAGAACTATAATACTTTGAGTTTGTATTTATCGCTGACTTGTCAATTTTGATAGAGTTGGTTTGATAAACAAAATTGCCCTGCAAAGATTTGTAACTCTCTAAAAAAGTCAACTCGTCCGCAACACTTACAAGATGCTTGTTACCGTGATAAAGAATGTAGTCCAAGGTCTCTGCAAGTGCTTCAGAACCTTTGTAAAGATTTTTTGAAGCAACATGAAGTGTCGCAACCATGTTGCGTAAAGTGTGTGGCTGTAACTGAAATTTTAAATGCTCTGCCTCAAGCAAAGCATTGTCGGCAATAAGTTTTGCATTCTCCCTTGCAAGTTTGTCCCGTTGCTTTTTCTCTGCTGTCAGTTTGGAGTAAAGCCAAATGCAGAGAACAATGAAAACTACAATTATGAAAATTAGTCCTTCGTTATCTTCCATTGTCAAGTTTACTAAAAGTCATCATATTTTGCTGTCGGTTGATGGTCGCACGGTCGCTCGTAGGGTTTCCGCTAACGTTTTGCACCTACAAGAAGTTGGCTATTTCGAAGCACATAACTTTCTGCCAGCAGTAAACTTGATATGAAGCACAAAGCTTGATTTAAGCACTGAACTGCTAATTTCTTGTAAGTGCTGTTAGCGGGTCGTTGTTTTAATTTATTTTCATTTAACATCTTGATCACTTGAAGCCCAATTTACACTAAATGCCAAAATCAGTTTTATAGAAAATAGCTGCATTATCATTTGTGACAATGTGTCGGTATAATTCAAAAGAGTTGATAGAATTAAGCACAAAAGCAAAAGGGTTATAGCAACTATTTTTTGATTGTATTGCTTTTTTACATTCAAAACAATAATTGAGCTTGTCAGAGTAAATAACGATACTCCCAAAATCACTAACAACTCACTTGGGAAAATCCAAATTAGAATGGATGGCTGTAATAGATGGAAAAGAACAAAAAAGTATCGTTTTCTTAAAGACTCAGCATAGTAATTATTTGTTCCTGTCGTAAAGTTAGCAACAACACCTCCAGCAATGTCAAGTGCGAGTATTGTCAGTATAATTAATTTAAAATTTGAAATGTCTGTATTCCATTTCAGTATGGGCGTCAGTCCAGCAAATGATAAAGAACCAATTACAATTGCCAACAAGTCAAAAGTTGTGGTTTCGCGTCCGAATAGTTCAAATAGAAATTTATGAACTTGAATTTTCTTGTTTTGCATTTTCTTTATTCCGTTGTCTTCTTACAATGCTCGCTAACTTACTTATACACGCTACTTTATTTCACCAATATCACCATTCTGGGTGCGCTTGGCGAAGTTTTGTTGCGTATTATTTTCAAACATAGGGAACAAGTATAACTTTTACAAAAAGTAAAATGAAGAATTTTAATACCGCATCATTACGCCCCGGGCAGCAGCGGCAGCGCCGGCGAGGGAGGCGGCTTGCGGATGCGCGTGCGTGGAGGCGATCGGCAGGAAGCCCCCGCAGCCGCTGCAACCGCCCGCAAACCGAAGCCGGCCTACAGCGAATGACCGGATAAGGCCCCCAGATGGCTCCTACCCCTCAGTATGGTTTTGCCAACAGATCTGCAGCCCACAAAAAAAACCCGCCATCATTGCTGACGGCGGGCTCTTATAAAAACTACAATAATTATTTTTCGATCACAAGATGCAAGGCCGTCTGGGTATCACCCGAGCGCACAATCACCGTGTATATGCCGGCCGCAAACGTCCACGTGTCAATGCTCACCGTACTTTCTACAGGGATGGTTTCATACACCATTCTGCCTTCGGTGTTGATGATGTACACCTTGTCTGCTTTGTAGCCCGCCACCGATAGATTAACTAGCGCTGTAGCCGGATTGGGATAGAGTTTCACCGCTTTTTCCAGCTGTGCCTTGTCTACCCCTGTGCTCACCTTTACCGTGAAGGTGGAAGTAGCTACACAGGAATTGGCGTCGGTTACCGTTACCGTGTAGTTGCCGGGCAATAACTCTCCAATGTCTTCGGTAGTGGCATTGTTGGACCATAAAAAGCGATAAGGGGTTACGCCACCGGTTACCGTAATGTCTACGCTGCCCAGGGTGCCGTTGCCATCTACCACTACGCCGTTAATCACAATGGGCTGGTCGGGCTGATCCAGGGTGAAGCTTCTGCTTTCCCTGCAACCGTAATCATCGGTGATGTTGACCGTGTAGGTTCCTGCTCTGAGGTTGAAAATATCTTCTGTGTTGGCTCCATTTGACCAATCATAGGTGTAGGGTGAAATGCCGCCGCTTACGCTTAGGTTGATCACCCCGTTGTTTCCGCCTGCACAGCTCACATCGGCCGCAATGGCATTCACGGTGAGGGCCGCAGGTTCAACAATGGTGAATTCACCGGTTTTAACGCAATTGTTGGCATCTTTGATGAAGAACAAGTAGTTGCCGCCACCCAATCCGGTAAACCTGCCCGAACTTTGGTAGGCACCACCAATGCTATACTGGTAGGGCGCTTTTCCGCCTGATGCGGTAAAAGATACTTCACCACTTTCCGTACCATGGCATTGAATGTTCAGAATGCTCAGCAATGCGGTGATACCGGCAGCTTCGTTGATGGTGAAACTGGTACTGCCCATGCAACCCCCTGCATCGCGCACCATGATGGTGTAGTTGCCGGCGCTCAAATTGTTGAACGTGTTGGACGATTGCCAGCTAATGCCACCGTTGATGCTGTAGGCCAGTGTGCCGGCACCGCCGGAGGCCATGATAACCGCAGACCCGTCGCTTTCGCCATTGCAGCGCACATGGGTAAGGGTTCTGCTGATGCTGATGGCAGCCGGCTGACTGATAACAATGGTCTGGCTCTGCGAAATGCATCCATTGGCATCGCGAACCTGCACATTGTAGTTCCCTGCCAACAGACCCGCAAAACGATTGGATGTCTGCCAGCTGGCCCCGGTGAGACTGTATTCGATGGTTCCGGAACCGCCGGACACGCTGTTTACAGTGATGGTACCATCGTTGCCTGCATTGCAGGTAACATTGGTGCTGCTGATGCTGCCGAAACTGGGCCCGTTGGAATCCTGAATATCGCCGGTGGTAGTAACTATGCACCCTACAGAATCTTTTACGGATACCGCATAAGTGCCGGAACTCTTACCGCTAAACAGACCGGAGCTTTGGAATGTAGTGCCATCCAGACTGTAGGTGTAGCGGGTGCCTGTGCCTCCACTGGCGGTTATGAGCAGACTGCCGTTTGCATTGCCGCAGGTTGAATTGGTGGATGCAATAGCAGGCACAATGAGAGAGGGCTGGGTTATGATAGCTGTGCCGGTGTCCATACACTGATTGGCATCTTTCACTACCAGCGTCCAGGTATCTGCACCCACATTCACAAACTGGGCGGTGGGCTGATATCCTGCACCATTCAGACTGTATTGATAGGGTGGTGTACCTCCTGCAGCATTAACCAGAATGGTTCCGTTATTGCTGCCATGGCAATTCACCTGGGTAAGGGAATAGGTAGCCGTAATGTCTGCGGGACGAGCAACAGTAACGCTTTTGGTTACTACACAGGATGCCACATCTTTCACATACAAGGTGTAGGTGCCGCCAAGCAGCGCATAAAAATCAGGTCCGGACTGATAGTTCAGGCCGTTGATGCTGTAGGATAATTTGCCGATACCGCCAATGGCACCGGAAACATGAATTTCGCCATCGGCTTTGGCAAAACAGGTAGCGGAGCGGGTGCTTACCTGGTAACTGATGGCACCGGGCTGGCTGAGGGTAACCACCTCGCCCTGACCGCAACCCGCCACGTCTTTCACGAGCACGCTGTATTTGCCCGCTGATAATCCGGTAAATACGCCGCTTGACTGATAGGATAATCCTCCGTTGATGCTGTACTGCACCGCACCCGTACCTCCGGTGGAAGTGAGGGTTATGCTGCCGTCGTTTCCTGCATTGCAGCTTACATTGTTATAGCTTACGCTTAGCGTGGGGGAAGAGAAATTGTCTATAACCACGGTGGTGGAGTTGATGCACATATTTCCGTCCATGACAGACAAAATATGGGGACCCCAGGCAAGGCCGGAGAAACTGCCGGTACCCTGCCATGCACCCGCATCCACGCGGTATTGCAGTGTGCCTGTTCCTCCGCCGGCGGTGGCCAGAATGGCTCCATCGGCATTGTTACAGCTGGCATTGCTGGTTAATATACTGCCGAATGTAATGGCTGTGGGTTGTGTGATGGTGAATCCGTTGGTAGCTGTACATCCCAGTTGGTCTTTCACATACAGCGTAAAAGGACCGGCAGCAAGACCGGTAAAATTAGGCGATGACTGATAATTAAACCCGTCAAGACTATACTGATAGGGTTGTGTGCCGCCATTGGCGGAGGCCGTTATACTGCCGTTGGATTGCCCGTTGCAGTTGAGATTTCCCTGTACCGAAACAGCCACCGACAGCCCCACAGATACTTTTAGCATAGACGTGTCGGATTTGCTTCCGTTCCATCCCACAAGCGTGGTGATGAGCTTTACCGTATACCCTCCGGCTGAAGTGTAAGTGTGGCTTGGGTTTTCCAGGTTGGAGGTATTACCGTCTCCAAATTGCCAGGTGTAGAGTTTGGCCGATCCTGTATATCCGCTCCACCGCAATAAATTGAACATGCTATCGCGGGAGAACATGGATTTATTGGTAAAATTCAGGGCAGTGCCTGTGGCAATGCAGTTTCCGGCTACGCTAAAACCGGAGGTAATGTCGTGAGACATGCGGGGAATGAGGTAGAAATCTCCATCTCTGCCAAAACTGTTTTTGGCACTGCTCCAGTTTCCTCCGGTGGTAGTGCCCGCCATGGATGCCAGGTCGCGCCCTTTGCCTTCTCCATCGCCGGTATATTTTAAGCGGAAGGTTTGTCCGGGATAGGCAATGCTACGCAGTGCTATTACCAGGGCAAATGGCGTACTGACG
>Ga0315899_10004226_pt1 | contig 15553 bp, 16 predicted proteins | sample LakEriMetagenome_2_FD_203518 | JGI IMG/M metagenome (GOLD analysis project Ga0315899, IMG submission 203518) | Freshwater fungal communities from buoy surface, Lake Erie, Ohio, United States - Buoy 4 MA112 | ecosystem: Environmental > Aquatic > Freshwater > Lake | place: USA: Lake Erie, Ohio... | reverse complement strand
CCACTTGTGCGGTCAGTTCTAAGCATAAAGATGCTGAACACCGTCCCCGCATGGTTTGGATAATTGATTAGGATTGAGGGAGGTGTAATGCTATATGTCCCGCGTCATTTGCCAAATAGTATACGGTCTCTTTCCAGACCACAAAAGAAACCTTGACGGCGACTTTTTTACTGCACGTCAGCAAGTCGTCGGATGCAGTAAAGACAAAATCGTGCGGACTAGAGGACACCGCATAAAAGAGACCCAAAAAAGAACAAAACCCCAGCCAACTGGCCAATCCAAATACACTTTGCCGATGAACACTGTGTAGGCGATGAATGAACTTTCAAGGTGCGGAGGAGGTTTCAGTTTCTCCTGCCTGAAGTGTGCGGGTTGGGTGCAGATAACGGAAGCCCTTCCATGCTCTGCTGATGAGTACGAGCTCGTACTGTAGCCAGCGGAACCGCGCGTTGCTCATGCCAAAGCCTTCTGAGCCGGCGCAAGGTGGCAATTTTTATTGCCCAGCTGCAGCGTCGCGGAGCATGGGGCACCCCCACGCCCGCGACGAGGAGGCTCGGCAGCGAAGCGTGGCTGCGGACGGAAGACAGGCTGAAAGCGGACGACCCGGCCTGGCGCGCGCGCTTACCGGAGCCAGCGACGCGCATGAGCGTGCCGTCTGTGAACATGCACCGCTGCTTTTGTTTGACGAAGGGACGCTGCTCGAGGTGCTGGTGCGTCTTGGCGTCGCCGACCTCGCGAACACCGCGTGTACGTGCAAGGCTTTCGCGGTCATGTGCCGCAGCGAGTGCCTTTGGCGACAGCTCAGCGCGCTGCGTGGTATTCGCATACTCGAGTGCGATGCTCCTGGCTCGGGGTGGCGGCAAATCTACGTCGCGTTGTGCAAGATCGAGGTGGTCGCATGGTCTCCTCTTTCCCTCGCGGAACTGAAGCGCATTTGCCAGCTCTTCACAGCCATCCGAGTACACCCCCGGCATACTCTGGTGTGCGCTGAGCTGCAGCTGGAAGAAGGCAAAGGCCCGGGCGTTCCTTACACGCTCTCGCATGGCTTCTCAGCTCACGGGCCAGACAGTTCGACTTTCGGGGTGGGTGCTCCGCTCCAGACGTATCCTGGATTTCCATGGACACACGCACACACACGCACACACACATAGAGAGAGAGAGAACGGGGCAATAATTAATTCTTCGTTAATAGTAGATGGAATCACAAACAATGGATCAGATGCCCAAAAAGAAAAGCGTATATAATAAGGAACGATATGAACAAAATAAGGAAGAGATATTAAAATATCGGCGTGAGAGATACAGGACAATACATAAGAAGGATTTAAATATGAAAGTGAGTACAGGGACTTTTACTTTGTATTTTGATTGATTTTTTTTCTGTTTATATAACATAATAATGTATGTAATTGTAGGAAAGCAGAAATGTATCCAATGTGGTGAATTAAAGAACCTACTTGATAAGAAGGGAATACAATATAACTATTAGATATGACGGCGATGCCGTGTAAAACGATGACTTATTTGAGAATGTATTGTAATAGTTTCCCAATAGTACTAAACATGAATCATTCATTTTCAAATTTTGAAGAGACCTTAACACATTTAATCATATTTGAATTATTTTTATATATTATATTTATATTATTATTATCATTATATTACTATTATTGTCTTAGAAAGTGAAAAGAAAGTAGAAAAGAAAAGGGTGTAGAAGGTGTAGGGTTCCCCCCAAAGTATTTCTATAGAAAAGTAAAATAAAAAAGTTTTGTTATTTTACTTTTTTTATACTATATCATACACCCCCTACACCCTTGTATACTATGTCTTAATAGCTCGTTTCTGGCAACTTTTTACCCCTTATTATTTCTAGACTATATCCACGAAGCCACTCACCTACTCACGCTACTCACGCTACTCACGCTACTCACTTACATCACTGATTCAACTTACAATATATATATATATATGTATATATATGTATACATATATATGTATATATATATATATACATATATATATACATACATATATATGTTAACTGAAAATTTATCAGGTCTTTTAGAGAATTATTAAAGATGCCGAGAGTTTGCTAATTTTTATACTTCATCATAAATACAAAAAAGCCAAGAGTTTGTTCGTGCGGTGTATACATATATGTATATATATATATATATATATGTACATATTCATATATATATGTATGTTAACTGAAAATTTATCAGGTCTTTTAGAGCATTATTAAAGATGCCGAGAGTTTGCTAATTTTTATGCTTCATCATAAATACAAAAAAGCCAAGAGTTTGTTCGTGCGGTAAAATTTATCTCACGAACTCACGAACTCACGAAATTATGCTTCTCACAAATCCCACTAACGAACTTACGCTACTCACGAACCTACGCTACTCAACCTGCTCACGAACTCACGCTACTCAACCTACCCACGAACCCCACTCACGCTATCAACCTCCTCAATTTCCTCAACCTACTAATACATGTGTGTGTGTGTGTGTGTGTGTGTGTGTGTGTGTGCATACACACACACACACACACACACACCCGTGAAAAGTGCGTGAAGATTTACTTTCCTTGATAGATATCCTTACCACGGACTTTCAGAAAGGTCCGTGTAGGTCAGTGAAAAGCCACGATACACACACGCACACACACACACACACATGTATAGATCCACGGCATCCATGCTGGCAGCTTTCGCTTTGGGGGTGAGCGATGGACGTGCCGGCTTGCAACGAGCCAGGACTACTCTGACCAGCTCGGCGGCGGCTCGCCTGCGGGCGAGGCGCAGCAGCAGCAGCCGACCTTATGCGTGCACATCGCCCGGGTTGAGAGCGACCTCAAGTCCGAACCTCCAGGCTGGTTTCACATTTTGTCGGCTCAGGCGCAGATCATACTCCCAGACCAAGACTGCATAGGGCCTGTGACGAATGGGGTAATTGCACTGGGCAAAGTGCCTGCGGGATTGCAGATGCACGTCGACATTCCCGACGTGCGCCAAACCCGTTCCGACTTCTCTTGCAGCACTTGGGAGCACGAGGACGAGGTCTCCGTCTGCGGCGCCGTCGACAGGCGCATTGCAGATCTCATCATGAGCCAATGCAGGAAGCATCTCGCTCGCGCAGCGGGGAATGGTCCAGGGTCGGAGTCGTGTCGAGCAACACTCTCTCCCCAGCAGCTAAGCGCATCGGCAGAGGCGGTAAATCATGAACATAATTGTTTTACTATAGGGCGCTCCGTTTTTTAAGAAAATTATAACTTTTAGTGTTTGTGGCAGTAAGTCAAAGTAAATTTCATTTTTTCACAAAAGATTTTTTTTGTGTATAATTCTCAGCAGCTAAGCGCATCGGCAGGGGAGAAGTGTCCAGCGACGATAAAGTTGGTGTTGATGCTGGGCAGCTTGCAGTGCAGCCGCCAGTTTTTCAGGGAAATCTACGGGAGCATCATCCACTGCTGCGACGAGAAGGTCAAAATTGCTCGTCACGGCGCCCCCGCTCCGCACCACGAAGGCCCTGAGCATGCAAACGCCGCGAAGGCCCCTGCCGTCTCTGAGGGTCGCATTCGCGAAACGGCCAAGGACTGGTGGAATACGCACCGTCTCGAGCCTTCCCACGCTGTGCATGCTTTTGGTAACTGCCGAACCCCATGTCATGACTTCTCGCAAGCGGCTTGCTGCCCTGTCTTGCTCCCCTGTCTCTCCCAACTCCCGTGCCCTGTCACGCATGTGTCCTTGATATCTTTCATATCTTTTGCGGGGATCACTGTGCTCTGGCACGTGGGATTGACGTCATCCAGTGTCGCTGGTACGTTGGGCAGTGGTGTTGTTTTTGCAGAGTGCTGGGTGCTACCGACACCTAGCGCTCCAGCATTTCACGGCGACGACCAAAGAGGCTCGAGCCTCGATAGAAACGCACATTACACGACTCGTCTCACGGCTCGTGGATGATGAGCGCCGCAATCCAAATTCATACCTGTCTCCCGTCATGGTCAAAGGGGAAATGTGGCATATTTTTCGGGCCTATCTCAAAGGCTTCTGCAGGCTGTGGGTACAAGTGCCTTCGACATACGCCTTGCTGCAGGCGCTCGCCGATGAGCATTTGTGGGCGTGGTTTGCGGGCCTGGGTGTGGCTAAGTTTTTGCCGCTGCGCCACTCATGTACATACATCGGCATGCACCTGCTGTTGGCCGTTGCTGCCGAGGCTAAAGAAGCCTACCTGGCGGCCGTCCTTGGCCGCAATGTCTTGGCTGATTATGGAGGGGCCTCACCGGACGACGAAAACGTTGCACGTCATGTTGTTCGCGAGCAGCAGAAGAAGGGAGCGAACATGCATGCAAGCGGAGCGCGAGGAGTTGCTGCTGCAGGTGGTCGTAAAGTTGGGCGCGAGGCACTGCGAGCGCCAACAGACGGGAAGCAAGGAGCCGCAAAAATGGAGGATGCTGTCTTGACGCCGCTTCAGACAATGTCGTTTGGCGACTTGGTGCGCGCTGCGCACCAGTTGAAGGCAGCGGGAGGACGTGGTGGGTTTGGTCAGGATTCAGGCGATCGGTATAGCCGGAGGGAGCAAGAGAGGGAGCAAGAGACAGAAACAGGTGCTGGTGAGGTGCGAAGGCAAGCTCCAAACGAGCCCGTACATCACTGTGTTGGCGTGCGACACCAGCACGCGAGCGAGGCAGCTCTCGAGCGCTTTCGCTGGCTTGTGCATTGTTGGCGCGAACGCAAACATGGCATTCTGCGATGCGCGCGGCGTGGTCGGGATGAGAACGGCGCTGAGGTTGAAGCTCTCCTGCTTCACGTCTTTGAGTGTGCCGGCGGACGCTGTCTCGTAATTTGTCACGCAGACTCTGTGCACGACTGGCGCGAGCGACTGCTTGCGGGCGCTGCAAAGGCCCACGGGCTGTCCTCTGGCCAACGTAACTCTGCTTTGGCCGTGCACATCATGGGTCACGAGGCATCCGTGCTCTCTCCACGGAAGACGCTGGCGAGCTCAGGGGAGGCGAGCTCATGGGAGCCGAAATCCCGTAGAACTTTTGTCTCACCTGCCTCGAGGATGGGAGCCGGCGGAGCGGAGAGGAACACATCTGACAATCCGTGCCGTATAGGGAGCGACAGCGGGAACAGTGAAGAGATTGGTGCTGGTATGGACAGTGCGCACGTTGTGATCATGTCTTACGAAGTGGCTCAGCGTGGGGATGCAGACAGACTGGGTCTCGACTTGATCATTGTAGATCAACGGTCACCTACTGCAGGGACGGGGGTTGGTCGACGGCAAACGCCAGTGGTCGAAAAGAGCAGGGGAAACGCGTGCATGGGATGCAAGGCCCTGGCAAGTCGAGGGATGGACTGGTCCAGAGTTGCGTTGCTGGCTTCACAGCACGCGCGCTGTGTGCCGCGAATTATGGTGCGTCCCGATTTGGTTGCAGACTTCGATCTGCTCAGCTTTTGTAACGCGATTTTGCGAGAGCCTGATGTAGGTGCGGAATCTGCTCTGGGGGCACAAGGCGCCGTTTCCACCCAGGCGCTAGTGCAAGTAATAGGCATGCAGCTCAAATTGCTCAACTTCGTGCAGCCCTTCTGGTTTCCACATGCCTTATTGCGCACGGGCGATGAGGAAAGATTGATGCAGTGTTCGCCGAATGATTTATTACCTGCGATTCGTGCCTTTTCTGCTGTGCTAGCGAGCAACTCCCTCTGCTCTTCAAACCGTATCCCTGATTCGAATGAATCCAGAGATGACCTTGCAAAGCATGCAGCTGGGGCACTGGCTACCATCACAGGTGGGCGCTCTAGTTTGTGCGTCGATTGTCGAGGAAAGCGCCATGAGGTCATGGAGCAAGTGCAGCGGGCTGAGGAGCGCCTGGACTGTCTGAAGAAGATGACAGATGTGTTGATGACTAGTGTGCCGGGGTTACAACAGCGTGATATGCTGCCCGTCTTACGCTTCAAGTGGTGCGCTTTGTTTCGCCTCTGTCGTGTCTGTAGTACTCGCGCAGCCATACACGCACACACGCACACACGCTCGCACGCAACACACACACACACACTTACTCACATGCTACTCCAACCTCAAATATCGCAGTGACAATACACACGTCTCTGCGATGGTAAAATCGGAGAAGTAGGTTTCACATTTTGCGGCACAGGTACTGAAACCTGAGCGATTCTGTAAGTCAAATTTGAAGACCGCTGCGACTCAACCGCTGATCATGTTCCTTTCCCTTTGCTGATCTGCAGGTGCAAGGCGCTTGGAGAATGCACCAAACGCTGGCCCAACTATTATTTGACCAAGGAGACACTATGCAGCATTGCGCTGAATTTGGAGAACTCTAATCATGCTGCCAAGGGCAGCGCCCTCAAGGCGCTCCTCCGAATATTCGCCAACACGGAGGGGGGCCCAGTCCTTACAGATGCGTCAAGCCTGCAGCTCGTCCGAACGGCCGTCGCGCGGCACTTGACGTGCATTCTGCGGCTGTGCCAAGATGGGCGGGGGGAGCACGACACCGGTCCGGCGCTGGATGAGCTTGACAAAGATAATGCATGTCGCGCTCTTGAGCTGTTGACGCTGCTTCTGGACTGGAATTTCGTGGACTACGACGTCTGTTACACCGTGTGCCGGGCCGTGTTACAGCGTCCAAACACAGCGGCAAATGCCCTGCACAGCGGCAAATGGCGAGAGCGTGCGATCGACTTGTTTCATCTCGTCTTCGCGAAACGGTGCATGCCCCTCTGTCTCGACAGGCAGGAAGATGCAGAGCGCGAGGTCGGTCACATCACGGAGTGCTGGACTTGGCTGCTGGCGCAGACGTACGCAGGAAATGAGGCCTCCGCCGCAGTTACGAGCGCGGCGGCAAATCTCGCCAGAGGCAGATGCATACGGCAGGTACGGTGCCTGAAGGCGTTGGCCCTGTTTCTGGATGAGTTCTCTTGCGGGGGATCCACTTCGCTAGATTCGGGCAGGCCTCTGGTGGGGGAATCTACTGGCGCTGATGCCTCATTAAGCGCGGCAGAGTGGAGTGCGCCCTCATCCTCAGCAGGCCCGGCGGTGAGCTCTTGCGAGCTTGTGGAGGCTTTGATGAAGAAGGACGATGAGATGGGTGCCTTGCTGTGCAACTGGCCTTTTGTGCTTGCGTGCTTGCTGCAAGCAGGGGCGGTGAATGCCGTGAAGGCGCCGGACGTGTTGGCAATCTGCACCAAGTCGCCAGTGAGAAAAATTGCTGCTGGATGTCGTTCCTTATCTTCGGTACCTGGGACTGCGCCAAGTAAGAGCTTTGCGAGCGAGAGCAAGTCTTCGCCCCGGTGCGATGGCGATGAAAACAATCGCTGGATGGAGAGCGTTTGCGACATTGTGATTCTCTCGCTCTTGCGCGATTGCAGCGCGGTAGCTAGCACAAAGCACGAGCCTTTTGAGGTCGGCGCTAGTGTGGCAAGAGAGATGCAGAGTCACCATGATCTTGACAGGGGCACTGAGCACGTGCAGAAGCGTGAGACAGCTGCGCTGCGGCTCCTGACCTTTTTGGCGGATACCTGCTCATCTTCAGCGTCCTGTCCCTCTGCGGCTTCGCAGCATACAGGCAGACTGGACGAAATTTCTGGGCTAATATCATGCTTCATCCCAGATCTGCCTCTGCAAGGGTGCGACAGCGATGCAGAAGTGCGTGGTGGCACAGGTACACGTGCAGACAGGTCAAACAGGGCGGTAGCACAGCTCATGGCACGTGTGTGCACGCGCACATCTCTGCAAGGAAAGCTGGCCTTGTTCCAGCTCTCTCTCAACTAATCAACAGAGGGGGAGCAAACGCGAGAGCATGTGAATTTTTTGTCAAGTACTGTAGAGGCGAAAGCAGCTTCGTTTTCAAGGATCACAATTGCTTTCGATTAAAGCTTTCATTACCGATTTCTCTTAATGGAGAGATCCTTCTGCGCCGATACACGCGCAGGAATGGCACGCGCTCATTAGCTCATGACGTGGTTTAATGTCAACGGAACGTGGCGAGTCTCTCCTCGCTTCCCCACCCTAGAAATCCCGAAACACGTGCAGGCTGGAAAAACGGCTAAATTTTGCTTAAAAAAAGCTAAGAGACTTATCACCCTCAAAAGGTTTCCAATTCGTTTCCCTGAGTTTCCCTAAAGTCGAGAAACCACGCTTTCTGTTTCAAGGTCCCGAGAAGCCCTTAAAAACCCCACGCCTCAATCGCTAAGAATCGCTTCATTCGAGTATTCTTTCAGTACACTGTTGGAATCAACCCGCGTTTCTCCAAAAAAACAGTTGCATTGCCGATATCATTTTGCTGTACACTCGGAGTCTGAAACCCGAATCTGAATCCGGTAGGCCAGTAGGCCACCTAGTGCGGATTGAGATTCGGATTACAGACCCCGAGTGCTAAGCATCCACCTCATTCATCGCTTTGCCTTGAATAAGCCTTTGCTTTGAATAAGCCTCCCTCCCCCGTGCAGCTTCACTGAAAATACATGCCCTCGTCTGCGTCCTCTGCTTCCCTCATCTTCTTTTGCCGCGCTGCCATCATGGCCGCAAAGTCTTTTTTCATTTTCATACCATTTTTCAGGTCTTCCTTCATGTCTTCCGCTGCCTTGCCCGGGACAGGTCTCTGCGCAAGCTTGCCCACTGAACTCGTCTTGGCCGCATCCTCCCTCACGTCCTGCGCTGCCGATTTGACAACGCCAATTCCCAAATCACTGCCGGTTGGGTTCGGCGCCTGCTGCGGTTGTAACTTCAAAACTGGTGCTGGTTGTGGTGCTAGAACTGGCTGCGGTAGCGAATGGGGAACTTCCGGGTGTTCTGCGAACGGATTCGTGACCGCAAAAGGGTTCGTGGGCGCGTTCGCTCTTGCCGGCGCTGCTTTTGGCATTAGTGCAGGTTGTTGTGTTATGTTTGAATCTTGCGCTGTGGTTTGTGATTCTTGTACTGCGGCTTTTGGTCTCTCTTGCGGATCGCAATTACTTGGCCGCCTTGGCGGAGCAGCCAGTTTTGGAAGAGTATGTTTCATGTCGGCAGTATCTCCTCCCACATCTGCCGATCGTGCTGACCTTGTAGTAGTCAGATTTTTTGATTCTTCTCCTAGCCGATAACCATCTCCAACCTTCGACATTACCTCACTGGCTGTGCAACTGTTGTTCATATCACAATTGATTTTTGTGCAGGAGGGCGCCAACGGCCGCGGAGTGTCCTCAGCTGTTGTCGATTGCGACAAGATTTGTTCGCCCTCCGAATCGCCAGACGACGGCTGTTGCAGGGCGCCGGTGGCAAGTAATGACGACAAAGATTGGATGTTCACACCCATCGTGGCTGTCTGCTGCTCCTCATGCACATCATTCCTGCTGGACGGTGCTTGCCGTCCTCCAGAGATATGATGTCCGTCGAAGCACCGGGCATTTTTGTTTGAAGCAAAATCCCGTTCGAGGGGTATATTTTGTTCGATGCGGGGTGAAGGAACAAACTTGGTTCTGGGCTCCGCTCTTTGCCGTAGCGCATTTGCTGTATCGTTGCTAGTCGGGGACATCTTGACCTTCGAATCGGGTGTTGATCGCGAACCTGCTGAAGCAGGCTCGGTTGTCTTGCGCGCAGATTTCGGGGACACGGGCGGCCAGCATGTCGAGCAGGAGGCGTAGTTCGCGCCTGCAGGCACACTTTTGTCGACCGGCAGACTTCGGCGCTCTGCAGCTTCATTTGCCGTCCCGGTGTAGATAGTCAGACTTCGGCGCGCTGTCACTTCATTCGACGGATACGCGCTCGCGGATGACAAGCTACACGGCTGGGGGCTATCCTCCTCAGAAGGCTGGGGGTTATGATCACCTTTCAGTGCCGCGCCAGAATGGCTGTCGCCCTCATGACTGTTTCTGATGGGCCCGTGCCTTTGCCGCAAGCTCTGCTCCTCAGCACCTTCGCTGTTGCCCACCGCACCTGCAGCCTTGCCTGCAGGGATTTCTATTTTTCCGCCCCACCCTCTCCGTGCGCGGTCCTCGGCCCTTCGCGCACTTTCACGCTCATTCGGACTCCCAAACACCCCGCAATATCTCTCTGCAGCGCCTGCCTCACGGTGGGCAACACGCGATCTGTCCGTGTCCCCAACTTGGGCGACGGCAACAGCACCTGAATCTTGCGCTCCGCCGTGAGGCGTCTCAGCAACTTTGGGGGTGCCTGTGATGAAGACGGATGGCACAAACGAGGCCGCAGCATGCACCTCCTTCAATCGCTTCTGGGTTTCTCGTTCGAGCGCTTCTTTCTTCGCCATCCCGAGCACCTGTCATGCATGCTTGTCAATGTTCACGGCCCACTTGTTTACGTACACGTGACAGCTTGATTTGTAGATCGCCTTGAACGTTAAGGCGCTTCACGCACACTCAAAACTTTCAACAGTGTTAAACTCATAACTACCATCTTGATTCCCATGACCCAGACATCTCGCGCCTCGACAGTAGAAGCTATGAACTCCAACGCCTCAACCGCCTCGCTGGCTCGGATGGTGCCGCCCTGCGACGAATGCGCCATGACCTGCATGTACCAAACTTTCTTTTTCAATAGATATCGGATCGCCTATGGAGGAAAAGGTGCAAGCATGGCGAATGGAGGCCAGAGATGGTGATGGCGGAGGACAAACACGGGAAACATGCGACCCGCAGAGAGCAGAGAGAGAGAGAGAGAGAGAGAGAAAAGAGACAGAGAGAGAGAGAGAGAGAGAGAGAGAGACGCACACAGATACACAGATATACAGACACGTACAAAAAGCATGAGACCTGCTCACCCTCAAGCATGACAAAAAAACTTCGATTGAGGGTGTTGTACTGGTCTTTTTTCATGCTGGGATCGTACTGCTGCTTGAAGGCTTTCACCCACATAACGTGTCCCTGCACAGAAAATACACGCCTCCGTCACCCATGCCCATGCGCACTTGTGTGTGTTCAGCTGTACGCCGTCAAGCCACGCACACGTGCAAGAGTGCTCAGCGCCCGCGCGCATCTTGAGGTGAGAGTGCTGCGGGTAACACTGCATGTGTGTGTGTGTGTGTGTGTGTGTAGCACGTAACACCTCTTTGCCTTTGCCCCAGGTAAGCACGCCTCCCGTGGAGATTTTCAGAAACACCGACTTGAGGGTCCTGCATGCTCTTTTGATATCAGTTCTCATCTTCGCATGCCAGATCCCAGGCAATCATTCTCACTCCGCGACACGCTATTCCTCCCTTGCGAGAGATATAGCCGATCCCCGGAGACATGAGACTCCGGATTACGAATTTCGAATCAGTCAACTTGTGTACCAGAAAGGAAATCAGTATGGAAATGTCGAAATCAGAAATCTGTATGGAAATGCTTCCTACTGGTACAAAAGTTGACTGAGTCAATATTCGTAATCTGGAAATCGTAATCCGGAATCGTAATCCGGAGGCTCATATTTCCGGGGATCGGCTGTATCATGCGGTTCTCTCTCTCTCTCTCTCTTCCCCCCCGCTCGCGCTCATGCTCACTGCCTATACAGTACATCATCATTATCATCATTATCATCATCATCACAGAGAGAGAGAGAGGGAGAGAGAGAGAGAGAGAGAGAGAGAGAGATGACACACACACACATACAGCAGCTTGACACACGTCTGACACTGCACAAGAAAATACACAACGACGGCGCACCTGCCCACAAGTTTGCGACTCGACAACTTCTCCACCTTTGACCCCTCTACCACCTGGATCGCTGCTCTGAGTGCCTCAGGATCGGCGTTGAGATCCTCCTCCTTCTTGGACAAAGGTTTTGGGCCCTTTCCCAGATCCACCAGCGTCGGCCCAACTACCAATCTGCACATACGGAGGTGCGTGTGTGTACAATGCACAGCATGCGGGTGTGGGTGTGCGGAGCACCTCTGATCTTTTTTTGCCTTTGGGGACGTGACAGAACCGTGATCTTCGTGTCTTGAACTGTGCACACCACTTGCTGCCGGTGATGAGAAGTTCTCAACTAGGTCCACCTGGGCATAGTGTGTGTGTGGGTGTATGTGTGCGTGTGTGTAAAATTCTCGACCATGTCTACCTATATGTGGTGATATGTGAGCGCAAGCGTGCACACGTGTGTACGTGTACGCGCGTGTGTGCGTGTACAAGCAAAACTAGCATGCACACATTCGAACAAACACACCAACACACACGCACACACACAACGATGAAGACAGACGACATGCGTACATATAAGCATTCCAGAGGCTGCGCTCCTAATAAAACATATGTATTATCATTTTCACTATCGCATTTACCTATCATATCCAATATTTTTGGTGTGCGCCACGCACGCTCGCAAGCCGCAGCGAGAGAGATACCTCATGCTTCAACACGCGAGCCTGCTCTTCCATCGCAGTAATCTGAGACTCAGTATACCAATGACCTTTGTACTTGACCTTCCTCTCAGTCTCCCCCCGCCGAGCCTCCACTTCCCGGGCATCCCCCTCCCGGACCCCGCGCGCATGTGCCCCCCGGTCTCCTGGCACCAGACTCGCCGGCCTGCTGCTGCTACTACTACTACTGATACCAGAGAAATCGTCACCAAACACTCCCGCGGCGCCGGCATCTTCTCCATCCCCTGCGCCGGCGCATAGCATCTCGTCGGCGGAAAATGAGTAACCGTGCGCAGCTCGCACGCGTGGGGACACTGCAGCAGCTTGGTGTGGGGCTTTCGTTGAGTTAGCAGTTATGTGTATAGAGTGGTTATAATATATATACATACATATATATACGAAATACAACATACCATATACACATGTATAAATCATGTGTTATATGATATGTTAATCACACACACACACACACACAAGCACAACACACAATGTGCATAGAGTGGTGAGCATATGCGCCTGCGTGCGTAATGCTGCACAGTGATATGGTGTAGCCTGGCGGGAAAAAAGAAACAGCAGCTCCTTTTTCCTCTGCTAATGCCTAACCCTCAATCCTAGACTGCTTTTTGATATGAACAGACTATTTAAAAAACAACAATACCAATAAATACATAAACCAAATCTGCGTTTTAAAGGTAAATAATCTTTTCTAAAATTATAGACCAAAAAAAAAGCTAAACCTGCATCTTGAATGGCAGACTCCCCAACCTCATCGCGTTTATTTTGCAGGCACTCCAAAAACACCTGGTCGAGGCCACAGATTAGCGATTACGATTACGATTTCCCTATTTGCATATACAAACACAAATAAAGAAATCTTAAAATAGACCTATCCACATATACAAAAGGACATGAAGAGACCTTAAAATAGACCGAATGCGTGTGTGTGTGTGTGTCCTTGTAAAAAAATAGACACCACTGCCACCGTCCTCCCCGCACAAACAGAGTGAGACAGACAGAGCGAGACACGCAGAGTGAGACTTAGAGAGAGAGAGATGATAGAGACAAAGGTTTTGGGCAGGTAGCTCAGGCTCTTCGATTGAGGAAATTGTCGGTGGCTGTGGCCTTGGCTAGACACACCGTGTGTGTGTGTGTGTGTGTGTGTGTGTGTGTGTGTCTGTGGCCTTGGCTAGGCACACTGACGCACCCACATAGCAGACACAAAACAGACAGGAAGAGAGAAAATGACAGAGCGAGGACATGAGTGCGGGAGAGAGAGAGGGCAGGGGAGAGACAGTGATAGGGAGGGATGGAGGGGGAGAGCGAGCGAGCGAGCGAGCGAGAGAGAGAGAGAGAGAGACGATAGAGACAACCCTTGGGTCGAGACCCGTCCTTCCATTGAACCCTAAACACTAAACCTGTTGGGTGGAGACCCGTCCCTGCGTTGAACCGTCCTGTCGTTTCACGTTGAACTCTGGGTTTGCTGTTGCTCTCATTTCTCGCACCAGGCTGCAAGTTTTTCATTTTTTTATCCTTAATTGCGCTTCACGTTCAAATCTGGGTTTGCTCGCGTGAAATGCGAGAGGGTTTGCTTTGTTGCTTGTTGATCGCATCCGAAGCAAGCACATCAAGCGTGTGGTGTGTATGAGAGAGAGTGAAATATATTGCCGGACAAGGGCCAAAAGGCGCCGCATTTATACAAGCATGCCAAGGGTGTTGCGCCGAATGCACCGGACGTCCATGCTGATGTCCTAAACCCTAAACCCTGAACCCTGAACCATAAGCCCTAAACCGAATGCACCCAGGGCGTCCATGCACCGCCTATACCCTAACCCCTGTACCCCACACCTGTCTCAGTTTATCTGCCGTATTCCCATAAATAAATAAAGAATTCCCACACCCCAAACCCTATTCCCTACATCATAAACCAGGGCATCGTGCCACAAGACCTGGCTGAAATGGGGATACGTTTGCCGCGATCAACCCGAATCAACTTCAAAGTCACAACTGTGCCCTCCTTGCCCAAAATAATCTGGCGAGTTCGTGCAAGGCAAGTGACATGAAGCAGTTCAGCAGCGCATGTTAACGCTCTCATGTGCGTATTTTTGTGGGTAGGTGGGTGGGTGGGGTGAGTAGGTGGGTGGGTTGTGTTCTGTATCCATCCCGGTGGGTAGGTGTACATGTGCGTGCACGCAAGATTCAGCGGACAAAAATTCAAGTTCATTAGCAGCATGGCCAAACCCCTGAGAAAGAGCGCGGTGTCCCAGGGAGCATACCTTGGTAGCCTGCTCGATTCCTTTGCAGTAGACATTTTTACCGTTGGCTTCCATCAAACAATCCCCAGGCAGAATCCCGCAGTTGCATGCTGATGACCCCTCCACCAGGGCCTAATGAGAGAGAGAGAGCAGGCACAGGTAGATGGACATGCGCAGAGAGCAAAAGCAGGGGACGGAAAACAGCAGCACACGAGGGGGAGACAGAGGGGATCAACGACGACCAAGCAGGAAAGAAAAGACACGCGGGTGTCTGTCAGACAGGAGCGTACGCCAATAGCATGTTACCTTGACGAACAGAGAGTTGTCCGGCGCCTTGTAGAACACGATGCCCACTCCGCATAGGTCATCGTCGTCACGATCGCAGCCGAGGTCGTGCGAGCCGAGTTCTAATGGAGACTGCAGCGGCAATCAATCGGCCCAGCCAAGGCACGGGACGGGGTCAGGAGCACGCTCGTCCATCACAAACCGTTCGCAGGCCTAAGCAAGCAGGCAGAGAAACCGACGCGCGCAAGGCCGCGGGGCGGGCAACACCCTCGCACATATGGGTTTTCCATCCAGACAGATTGCACGGCTACAGCAGAGCGCATAACTAGGCTCAGGTCACCTGGCCTTTGCCACCTCCGCCTCTCTTGTCCCACCGTAGCCCAAACCACCCCTGCCCTTTGCCCATGATGCACGCGTTGCGCGATGTCCACGGCAATTCACCCCCAAGCTTGGGGCGGTCAGCAACAGGCTCAGCTCATGCTTCGGTGCAGTCCTGCGCGTCGCGCCCTGGGGGGCAGGTGTCAAGCCTCCTTTGATCCTTCATGAAGGCTCTCAGCACTCGAACAATCTTCAATACCGAGCAGAATTGACCCTGTTCCAAAGAGCAATTGGTCCAAACGCCAAACGGAGCAAACGGTTTTCGTCAGCAAACGGAGCAAAAACGGAGCAAA
>Ga0315899_10004225_pt1 | contig 15554 bp, 10 predicted proteins | sample LakEriMetagenome_2_FD_203518 | JGI IMG/M metagenome (GOLD analysis project Ga0315899, IMG submission 203518) | Freshwater fungal communities from buoy surface, Lake Erie, Ohio, United States - Buoy 4 MA112 | ecosystem: Environmental > Aquatic > Freshwater > Lake | place: USA: Lake Erie, Ohio... | reverse complement strand
ACTTGAAGAGGTTCAACTTTAGTACGAGAGGATTTAGTTGGACGTAGCTCTGGTGTCCCAGTTGTCACGCTAGTGGCACGGCTGGATAGCTAACTACGGAAAGGATAAACGCTGAAAGCATCTAAGCGTGAAGCCCTCTCTGAGATTAGGTTTCGTTGCTACTTGTAGCGAAAGTCCCCTGGTAGACTACCAGGTTGATAGGATGGATGTGTAAGCACGGTAACGTGTTCAGCTTACCATTACTAACGGACGAACACTTGACCATTGGTATCTTGCGTTCAACTACGCTAAGACCAATGTATTTTATATCGCGTTCATTTACCAATCCAACATGCGTCACATTTGCCTACCGGCGGTGTGACGTACTCCCGGTGACTATATCGAAAAGGTACACCTGTTCCCATACCGAACACAGTAGTTAAGCTTTTCGAGCCGATGATAGTGCCCACCAGTGCGAAAGTAGGTATTGCCGGATTTTTAAAAAGCTCTTTGAGTTCTCTCAAAGAGCTTTTTTTCGTTTACACCTTTGAGTTTTCTTCCCATGGGTCGTTTGCGCTTCCGTCCTGAATAAGATTGCCCTTTCTGGAATGGCCTTCCTGTCGTCAACTTGACGATCGTCTTTAACCTCTCGATTTCGCTTGCTTCCCTAAGAGGCTTCGTGATCCCTTTGTTTTTCTTGCTCGCACAGGCCTAGGGGGTAGTCGTCCCGTGAATGATGTCGATCTTAAGATTTTACAAATGGGGAAATGCAAGTCACCTGTTGCCGTTGTTGTGGAAGCGGGACACAGACCTTTCTCGTCAGAGTACTTCTCGGGAATGCCACGCCAGCTGGATCGTTCAAAGTTTGTGCTACCAATGCCGAGGTCTGTTCGGAAGTTGGAAAGAATTCGAAAGGAGTTGGAATTGGGGATCTATATGCGGGGATTCCTGGAACGCGGCGAGTTCCATTAGTCGTGGATAATCGCGTTGTTGAGGCAAACGAAGAAAATGTGCTCAATGGTTCTTATCTCTTAGTTAGGCCGTTTATCCTAATCTTCGATAAATCGCAGTGCGAAATAGATGGGGGATGGCGGGAGGCGGCGGTTCGTTTCGTTCCTAGTAGGGATGGGCAAGCAACGGTTATGAAGTCTGGGCTGTTTCCCATCGTTCCCGCGTTCGCAAACCATCAAATAGCGTAGGTGTTCGGCCAACCGGTTCGCTAAACAGTCATTTTTGAACATTTGTTAGGGGATAAAGATTATGGTTTTCACGCGAACTTTGGTTCAAAACGCTTTGTTCCTCCGCCTGTATCTGGTTTTTCTTCTCGTCGGACGCTCGGTCGCAGTACGGCTTTAATGCGATTCCCTGGAACGGAGCTATTGGCGGTCAGCCATGGGGGAATTTTTACGTAGCTAGTACTTTGCAAGTTCCAGCTTGGAATGGATATTCGAATGGTGGCGGAACATTCGGTACTGGTCTGCAAAGTTGGCAATTAGGAGCGGTGACTCTGAATTCGGCCAATGGCGTTTTGGTTCAGCAAGTGGTACCTGGAAGTATTGCCGACCGGGCTGTGTTGCGATCGGGAGATCTCATCGTATCTGTTGCGGGAAGTCAAGTTGGCTTTACCGGTGGAAGACTCGTTGATTTGATCTACGAAATCAACAGAAGAGTGGATGCAAACGGACAAGTTCGATTGACGGTTTTAGACGCCGTTTCACGACAGTTGCGTACGAAAACGCTTAGTATCACTCCACAACACCCCAGCAGCGGTGCAGTGACTGGCCGTGTATTCATGGATAGGGCCAATGGATGGTCTGGAAATTATACGCTCAAGGTTGAGTTGCTTAACGTGTCGCGACCTTACCTTAGTGCTTCAGGTGGAAGCACTTACGTCAATGCTTATGGACCTGGTCCGTTTCCATTTTCGATTTACGCCAATGCTACCTACGTTTATTCAGCAGATCGATATCGATTAGTTGCATCACTTTACGATGCAAATCGGCAAGTTATTGCATATGGGACTCTCGATAGAGTCTCTCCTGCCTCGGCTCCTGGCGCCGTTTACGAACTTAGGCTGTCAGCAACAGCAAGCAGTTTTCCTAGTAATCTACCGTCCTACGGGAGCTATTATCCAAATCAGAATCTTGTTATCGAGGCATTTCGAAGGTATCTAAATCGCGAACCGTCCGTTAGCGAGCTGCAAGCTTGGTTGCAGCAACTTGTAACGAACACCATTTCTTTGCAGGAGATGAAGGCAGAGATATTGGCTAGCCCTTCTTTTTATGATCGCGTGGGTAACAACCCAGACCAATTCATTCGCTTGATGATCGAATCATCGAACCAGTTTATTGCTCCGCTTGATGCAATTCAATTCTGGCGGGTAAGGCTTGATCAGTTGAATGGCGACCGGCTGACCTTGGCGAGAGAATATGTTTAAAGTCTTGGGTAATCATTCATTTAGAGAACGGTCGACTTCACCTGTTTTCCCTTGTAAGAAAGCTAAGAATGACTGACAGGCCTGCATTGGTTAGTGAGCTAGAAGGAGTTTTTGGGGCGGCAAGTGCTGCCGCATTTGGAAGCTCTTTATTCTTTGAAAGTCAACGGAGAAGCGATGTCTGGTTTTTTGATTGCCGCTGAGAATGCCGATCTTGGTCGGCTGTTTTTGGCATTTTTGATGGAATGAAAGTTATGCCGAGGGCTTCTTTCCGTATTGGGTTCGGTGGTGCGGGCTTGATTTTCGTATCGCTCACTGATTTTGGTGATCAACTTCGTTCCGTTACTTGATCGCGGATTTTGAGTCAAGCGTTCGCCACTACGCTAAGATCTTATTGTCGACTAACGCCAGGGCGTCTTATTGAAACGCTTTTTTGATCGAATGTCACTATGAATAACGCGGCACGCACGAAACTCGTTTTTAAATCCTTGATATTGTTTTGCTTGTTTGCAGCGGTCATCCACTTAGGCCGACTGTCTAGAGAAAATCAGGCTCTTCTCGCGGAAGTAGAGCAACTCGAAGCCGAATTAGGTCGGATGGAAATCACAGATTCTAGACGAATTCATTTGGTCGAAGTAAAGAACCCCGATGTACCTCCGGAACTTGGTAAACAACTGGACTTTATCTGTCAGTTTCGTTGCTACATACCACCCGGCTACGATGCCAACGAATTTAGTGGCAGCGGATTTGTTACCGAGAAAGGAATCTATCACTCTGGCAGCTATGGCAGTGCTTGGAGATCGTCCCAAAAAGAACCAGTCCAAGAAATCATGACCGTGAGCATAAGCAAGGAAGAAGATTATTGGCGAATCTTTTATTCGTACGGAGGAAACTCTTTCACTCAATCTTGGCGTCTATCACGTCCAGACTTAACTCCGGATCAACTAGTTATTCAAAAGCTTGTTAGCAGCGAAACGGGAGCGAAATCATTCACTACCGACATGATTTTACCGCTACTCAAGATTTACGACCCAAATACTGCGGTCGAGAAGGAAATCGATGGAAAGAAACAGACCGTCTACCAAGGCTGCATCACCGTACTCTATCCAAAAAATCGGGATCCAGATTTTCAGATGCTATTGAACGGTGTAATTCCCCCACAATTTGATCCGAGCATGCTTGCAACTGGGCTTAGCAATGATTAATGAGATTCCAAAACAGCGGACTTCAATGCTCACGTTTTCTCTCAAGAACCTGTTAATCCTGACTGTATTGATCGCGGTCGCATTGGCGATCGGCTTGGCCTACAAAAACCACTGGTACATCATGCAAAAACGGCAATCGTTATTGGAGGCGTCTGGGCGTTTAAAGGTTAGCAATCTGGACGAACTAGCGGTTGCGAAACAACCGAAAACAACCCCCGATGCGGATACGTGGATAATCTTTGTTCCGGAAGGACGATCATACAATCTCTATTTGGGAATAGGGGAGTTCCCTAGCGAATCTATTCCGAAGTCCTACGAAAGTGTCTCCATTCCATCGGGACAACATCGCGTCACATTCATTAGGGCCGATTCAGCCATCGAGGACTTTCGCTACACCGTTTATGTTGATGGTGTTCGGGTCATCGAAAAAACAATGGGCAGCCAGTGGATGCCTAACAACTGGCGTTCCTCAAGTGGCCTGCCATGGCCTAATCGTCTAACGCTATCACCATCCCCATTACAGCTTGCCGGTCAAGCATACACAGACAATCATGACTTTGGCCACCAGTATTCCTTTAATCAACGAGTCGATCACTACGTGACTCAAAAAGGTTTTCGATTATGGGTCGATATCGTAGGACGAACCTACACTCCTGAATCTCCCTTTGTTGGTTTTTCTGCTAACCAATCGTACTATGGCGTTGGCTTAAGAGATGGTTTCCGGTTTCTGGATAGCAGACAATCGCAATACCTTTGGGCATTTACACTCCCTGCATCCGGGACTGACAAGCCAATCCTGCACGTCGAGCCCGTGTTTTACACTCACGATGGCAATATCCTCTCTGCTACGAATCTTTCTTTCACGTCATGGGAACTAAGCGAAATTGCAGACAGTCCCATTCCCCTCGGGGGCCCTGATGCTCATGAGCCTAATGTGCGTTCTGTGTTTTTACGTGCGAAATCTAAATTAGAAACGCCCTTGCCAGTTGTCGAGTTGAAATGGGATGCAAACAGACCAGATGAAATCGGCATGCGACTAGCCAACACAACAGTTAACGACAGTATCGAACGATGGGGATTTCGTATTAGCGACGGTTCTGAACATCTTTGGCGGGAGATTCAAGCCAACGAGAGCAAATTTCATTCGGATGAAATGCTCCAATCTAACAACACGCTTTCTAAGGATGAGAGCATTCAGCTCCCAATCGAATCTGATGCTAACGACCCGGTATTCTTGCAATGGAAGACTAACGAGACACTTGCCTTGCAGATTTTAGAACGGGCAAATATGCACTACGGCGGATTCGATCTTTATCAGGGCTTGCCAATCACGTTCAGTGTTCAGATCTCAGCAAATTGGGCACCATCGTTAGCCGTCCGAATCGAAGGCGAAGACCCTGATTTGCCGGGCGACCCATTCCCCGGTGGAGCGGTATTCGACGAATTACAACTCGAGTTTTCCAAAGCGGATCGCGATTGGCTTTGGCTCCAAGCGAAAACGAAATAGCGAAACTGACATTTAAACGATTGGCTGCATTGCGAGGGTGGTTATCATCGATCGATCAGCTCAATCTTGATTTGGTGTTCCACTGGAACTATCGCCTGTCGAATCGCATCAGCCAGCGGCTTGCGTTCGGCTTCGGAATCTTCAACGGCTTTTTTAAAGTCTCTCTTGCCCGCTTCACCATGAAAGATCTGCTTCACCTGCTTGGTTTCATAGGTCTGTTTGGCTAACACGGCGGCATCAAGCTTATCGAAGTAAGGGCTGAATGGATTCTTCTCGAAGCGATCTGCAAGTCGAATCCCTTGAGCCGCTTCTTCGCTTGAAAACACTTGAGATGACTCACCCCATGTCACGCGAACTTGTTTGCCATCGGTACCAGCGACCTTTAAAAAGAATCGATTGAGAGATTCGCCAAACGGTATCAATGACATGCCAGATCGAATCGAGTTGTCGTCATCGATTGGTCCGGTGGCACAGTAGGGGTACTGTGAGCTGACAACAGTAACAACGCCGTCCGAATACGCTTTGATTTCATGTTTTCCTTCTGCTGACGCGGAGCTTTTTTTCATGTCGACATGAATCGTCCCGAGGTTGCCATCGAGCCCCATGGCTTTGAGAAATGCGAAGGCCATGATAACTTGCCCTGCCCATCCTGGGTGAATTCCATCTTTACCTGCGACGGCATACTCATCGGCGGATTTATTGAATCTCTTAGGCGCAGTGATTTGTTGTTCATACATCGGCCAAAAGATATCGGCAAACGGAGATTTTTCTTGTATGGCGATCTCCAGTGCTATGTCTCGCAAAGCGCAAAGATTTAGATTGTGTTCTTGAAGCGTTCCGCTTTTTGGGTTGACCCAACTCGCGATTTTGCCCGAGCAACCGGGCGATCCAACGATGACACGTACATTGTTTGCCTGGAACCGGTCGACAATCGCGGAGTAGTTATCTCGGTACCAATTGCCGTTGGTAACATCAAAAGGGCGGTACTTGGCATCGTTCATGCCGTAGCAGATCGTAGCGACGGTTGGATCAAAGGTTAGACAGTCTTTGTCCATGCGCCGTAGAAAACCCGCAGCGGTTTCACCGCTCCATCCATATTGACGAACGGTGATCTCAAGATCGGGCACGCATGCTGCAAGATAGTTTTCTATGATTCGGGAATACATCTTCTGTTCGGTGATCGAATCGCCAATGATGGCGAGTCGATCCCCTTTTTTTAGAATCAAGCCATTTGTTTGAGGGGCTTTCGCAGGATTAAAAACGGCGAATTCATCCCCTGCTGGTTTCGATTCATACTCGTAGGTCCGAGTGGGGAAATCTTTGATTCGTTTTTCTTGAGCAGAAGTAAAGCTGACAGTGCTCGTAAGAGTTGCGATCAAACAAAAGGTAATTCGATAGAGTGACATGGTGTTATTCGAGACAGTGAGAGGATGCCATGCTGGGGCTCGTTGCTTTAATCGGGAGCAGCCGCTTATTGTAACTGCACTTTACGGAGGGTGTCTTAGGGGAGCATTTTTAAACGGAGTTGAGCGAGTTCGTAGGCGGAGTCAACTTCTTTTTGCAGTTCAACACGTTCGTATGCTTTCCTTGCTGAATCAAATAAATCACATTGTTCTGCGATCATGCCAATAACTAGCCAGTCGGCACTTTTGATAACGTTTCCTTGTTGATTGACCACGGATTCTAGATCTTCGATTGCATCCGAGATTGCCCCCGTTTGAGCTTTGACGCAGGCGAGAGTATGAAGCGTCGCAGCAGAAACGGTTTTCGGATCGAATCGGTCTTTAGACTCATTCCATAGTTCCTCGATGGGGTGATCCGTGAACAGTGCAGTCCAAAGAAGCGAATTCCATAATGCCTCATTTCCGTAAAGAAAAGCTGCTTTCTTGAGAGCCTCGATTGCCTCTGTCTTCTTTCCTTGATGAATTAAGATTTTTGCTTCAAATTGGGCGACCATCGCGGAAGGGAGTTCTTGGTTCCAAGCGTTCAGACGATCGCTCGCAATATCCAGTTGTTCATTCTCCATGTACAATTTTATAAGATTGGATTTGTAGCCGATGTAGCCATCTTTTTCTTGCAGAAACTCTTCGGCTTCTTGGGCGAAAAGCGATCTATCCAACTCGTAAAGGTTTTCGAGTAAGGCTCGATGGTAATAGGTCTTTTTGGTGCTAGACTTTTCGGCCGCTATCCATTCCTTAAACTCTTTCATGAAATCTTCGGGGGCCGCATTTGCATCGAGTACCTTGAGGACACGATCCACGAGTTCCGGAGACTTGGTTCGCGATGAATTCCAGATGGCTTTCGCAGGAGAAAAGGATTCTGGATATAGAACATTGCCGTCTGGAATCTCTTTCATGATCCACTCGATCCACTTTACTGCTCCCGCATTGTTGCCATTTTTTGACAATTTGCGTGCTTGGTTCACAAGGGATCGAAGCTGTTTACCTCGCAAAAGAAGTTTGTATTGATCTTCGGTTTTTACCACGTAAAAAACTATTGGTATTCCAGTAATCTTCGTCTCGCATCGGAAACCTATCTCCTCGGATCCTTCTACTTTCGTTTGCGGTTCCAATGAATCAAAGATGCGACCTTTGTTTAGGCCATGTAGCCGAATCTTGGTTCGGTGAACGGCTAGGAGGGAGTCCAGTATCTCTACGGATTGGTCTGGTTCCGTCGGATTCAGGGTAAAGCTAGTCCAATCGTTTTTGTTAATTCCCATCCGTAGCACACGATAGATGACTTCCAACGCGACTTCTTTAGGGGAGGTTGGGGTTCCGCTAGGTAGCGTTGAAACACGTAAATTCGACACAGAGTTAGCAAGCCTTCTTTGTCCGGCATCGTTCGGCGTTTCCAGTTCATAGAGTTTGCCGCCAGCCTTGTACTGGCGTAGATCAAATAGATATTGTCTCGCCCCATCAAAAGCAGCTTTTACACTTTGTGGGTCGTCGGCAAGACGATCTCGCATGGTGCTGATTTCGTTCCAGTTTTCTTGGAGGCTCCATTCGACGAGTAGCGCGCTTTGCTCCTCAATCTCTCGATTGTATTTCTTGAAGAGTTCTTTGGCTGATTGGAAATCGTTTTGTTTAATGTGGAGCCAAGCTGCTATCCGAAACATGCCATCCGACAAGTCCGATTGTGCGTGGTATCTATTGATTATTTCTAAGCATTCTTTTTCGCGTTCTGCGGTTGTTCCTAGGGTGCCGTCAGCATCTCGGGCGAGGCAGTTTGCCAAATAGTGATTCGCGATACGATTTTGGGGATCAAGTGTGATTGCCTTGCGAAATGCTTCCTCGGCGCGAGTCAACTCGCAACACAGTTCGAACTCTCTACCCAAATGATCAATGATATACGATTGTCCAAGAAGATTAAAAATGAGGACGCGATCGGGAGTTTTTCGAGCCGATTCTTCTAATATCAATCGTGCCTCGTCAACCAGTCCGCAATCGAATAGTGAATTGATGTATTTAGATAGCGTTTCATCCGAATCATTGCGTTTCCACTCGTCTCTTAATTCGATTAACTGGTTGGCTGTGAGGTTTGAGGCTTCAGAGTCGGAGCCGATTTCCAAGGTGATGACAGCCATCCAGCGGTTGGCGGCTGTCTCCAGTTCTTCAATTATCTTTGCGAGTTGTTCGAGGTTCGCTACGGATAACTCGCCTGCATCGCAGGCCAGTTCGTAGTCTACCAATAGATCTCCATTGGAACGTCTTTCTATTGATTTTAGAATGCTAACAGGACCGATTTTCTCTTCGATTCGATCATCATTAACAAGAAAATTAATACCTGGGGCGGGCGGAATTAACGTAGATCGGCGATACGAAAACGGGACAAGAATAGGTGCTGGATTTTTGCGTTCGACTTTAGCGTCTGATTCATCCCCAACCATGAGATAGGCCTCAGGGAGGTGATCGAAGAGTCTCAGCATCGAGAGGATGATTCGTCTTTGCGATTGATTGACGATCGTAAAGGGGAGTCCCGTAGCTTTCGTTGTTGAAGTGAATTCCGTCGCACTATCATTCCAAGGGTCGTCTTCGGATTCAATTTTGTATTCTGGATTGCCGCCCACGCTGCGGTACTGTTCTGTGCGATCTTGTTCTCGGTATGCTTTATCAAAACTCAACGCTTCGTTTCGAGCTTGTGCGGCGAAGAATCCTGACGACTTTAAGCTAACTTCCATTGAGTGCGTACTATGGTCGTCGGAGATACGCAGAATTCGCTCTTCAATGTAACGATTCGTTTCTTTGGGTGATGCTGGAATTCGCGACAGGCCTTGTGTTTTGGGTGATGCGATCAATACATTTTTCCCTTGGAGATACTCCGGGACCGCAAGTGCGTTTGAACCGGGAAAAGTGCAATCGATCCAGACTTCGCGATCGTCGCACATCGCCACGACAATCGCGTGATCAAAGGAGTTGAGTGCTGGAAATGCTTCGTAAGGGACGCGGTAAGTGCTTGAATTGGCGAGTACAACGTAAGCCTCAATGCTTAACGCACGCAACATTCCAACTAAGAGCGATGATTGATCTTTACAATCTCCAAATCGCTTCGTCAGTACTTGCAGTGGCTTAACGGGTATGATTGAGGCGCTGCCGAGCGCAACGCTCGTATAGCGAATGTTATTCTGTATCCACTGCTTACATTTTTCTATTTGCGCTTGCTTCGGTGCGGACCTGTCAATTTCGATCTCGGAGAGAATGGATTCAAAATCGGTATCTTGAAGTTTCTGGTCAATAATCTGCGAGTATTCTGAAGCAATATTATTCCAGGATTGACCGGTGGTGATAACGAGTGACGACAACTGGTGTTGATTGGCGGGAGTCGTGCCTTCGATTTTAGAAGCATCTACGAGCCTCGGTTTTTGAATCTCGATCTTCCAATATTGTTTGCCGTCTCGTGTGTCCTTTTGGATAGGAAATTCAGATCCGAGTATTCCTATCTTGAGTGGCAGATTTTCGGGCGCTTCAATTTCGATAAGCAAGTAATGTGTCGGGACAAGCGTGTCTAGCAGATAGCTCTTTAAGGTGCCGGATTTGAAGAAAGGACTTCGCTCTGACGTAATCGTAAGATCCTCCACAATTCCGCCCTCTTGTAATCCAGGCAAGACGGCTTGTAGAAGCATGTCGTCAGACAGTACTGTTCTGTCTGCTGATTGGATCGATGAAACGATGATGTCTTCTTCTTTTACATCGTAGGACTTTCCATTGCGATCAAAGACCCTCGCCGAGTAACTTGGTTGATTTTGGTACCAGGGAGAGTAGCTCCGTTGGATCGTGCCTTGGTCACCTGTATCTTTGAGTCGGCTTACCCAGACTTCGCGCGCGGATTCTTCGCAGGCCCCTTTCTCATTAAAGGTAAGCTTGTATTCAGAAATCAACTGTTCGCGACCAAACTTGGGATCGTTTGATAGTTTGATGTTGGCTTCGTTTCGCAATTCTTCGAACGTATGGCCAAATTTTTTAGGTAGAGGAGAGTCGCAAAATGCGTCAGATACCAGCGCGAGCAAAACGAGAATTGCGGCTTGGGGCAACCGGTCGATGAGTTTCATTATCTTCAAGGGAGCAAGGGACGATTTGGATTACTGCGGTCGATTATAGTCAATCCGTATTCGGAGGGGTGACTTTCGAATTTATTGTCCGTTATCTTGTGGAGATAAGAAATTGGAGGATCGCAAGTCCTCGTTAAGTATTTAGGAGGGTTCGTACTGTGTCAGACTTTGGTCACAAGCTAGTCGAGGAGAGCTCTTCTCGGGTCTTAGGAGATTCGAGCTCGTCGATTGCGAATATTGCCGACAAGCCGACCAATTTTCGATTGCCGAGCATCGACATATATCGTGGTATGGTGATGTTCTTAATGTTGGCTGAGGTGTTGCATCTGTATAAGTTACGAGATGTTTTTGATCGGGACGACACAGCGGGCAAAATAGCTGAATGGATTCGGTTTCACACAACGCACGTGGAGTGGGTGGGTTGTTCTCTTCACGACATGATTCAGCCCAGCTTTACGTTTCTTGTGGGAGTGTCTTTGGTTTTTTCGGTGGCAGCGAGAAGTTCCAGAGGGCAGACCAAAGGGCAAATGTTGGTGCATGCGTTAGGGCGAAGTGTTATTCTAGTACTGCTAGGTATATTTCTTCGAAGCCTGGGGAAGCCTCAAACTAACTTTACCTTTGATGATACTTTGACACAGATAGGTCTAGGGTATTGGTTTTTGTATTTGGTATCAGGTTGGTCGACTCGAGCGGTCGTCGTTGTTTTGCTGGTGGTTTTGGGCGGTTATTGGGGAGCCTTTATCGCCTATCCGAAGCCACCCGAGGGGTTTGATTATGCTGCGGTGGGTGTGCCATCGGAATGGGGAGCTCACTGGAGCGAAGGGCTGCTCGTTCACTTTAACAAGAACTCGAATCTGGCCTGGGCCTTTGACCGATGGTGGATGAATTTGTTTCCACGAACCTCTGAGTTTTCCCATTCGGCTGGAGGGTACTCCACGTTGAGCTTTGTTCCAACTTTAGGAACGATGTTGCTTGGTTTGTTGGCGGGGCGATTATTGAAAAATGTTGATGACCGTCGCAAGCGATTAGGAGGAATGGTTTTGGTCGGGGTGGTATTTATGGTGTTGGGCTACGGTTTGGATTGGTTGGGTATTTGTCCCGTGGTGAAACGGATTTGGACATCGAGTTGGGTGTTGTGGAGTGGCGGAACGTGTTTTTTGTGGTTAGCAGCCTTGAGTCTTCTGTGCGACGAATGGCGATTCACGAGCTGGGGAGGTTTCTTTCGTGTCGTGGGGGCCAATTCTATCGTGGCCTACGTGCTGTCTTGGACGTTAGAGGGGCCGGTTATCGACGCGTTCAAGCGGCATTTTGGGTTTTTTTTCTCAGCCGCTGCGGAGCGTTTGTCGAAATCGGTTTCAGCGGACGCCTCGAGAATGGCAGATTTGGAGGCCGTTTTACTGGGGTTGGGAGTGCTCGGCATCTTCTGGTTGGTGTTATTCTGGCTTTATCGCCAGAGGATATTCGTGAGGATTTAAGGTTGCTCATGGGCGGGAAGTGTCATAAGTTTCCCGTATGTCGCTTGTTGGCATTGCAAATCATGTCGAAATGGATAAGATCTCGCGTTTTGGAAAAAGAATTTCGGACACTCCGAGGCGAGATCGTAGTTGGGATCGCCGTAACTTTTAGTTTTGTGGTTGATTGATGACTGTTAGCAAAGAACGAAAAGCAGAAATAATCGGAACTTTCAAGCAATCTGACGCGGACAATGGTTCCGCCGACGTACAAATTGCTTTGTTGACGGAGCGAATTAACGGAATGACGGAGCACATGCGACGAGCTCCGACAGATTACTCGAGTCGACGCGGGCTATTGCGAATGGTTAGTCGACGTCGATCTTTGTTGGATTATGTGCGAAAGCATGATCCACAGCGATACACCGAGATCATCGGTAAGCTAGGAATCAGAAAGTAATGGAATTAAAGAGGCTGGTTTATACCAGCCTTTTGTTTTGGTGGACGGTAGGCAATGGATTTGGTTCTGGAGCTTGCTGGCTAGGTCCCTTGGGAAAGACGAATTGGTTGAGTAGAGCTAGTTCGTGTTTGTTTGGTGTTGAAAGTTGATTTTCGCCATCTTTTAGCTCGGCGATTTCAATCGGTTGTTCAGTCATGTTTTAGTGTGGTGCCGCTGCGATGCTAGGACCATTGGGCGGATTGTTGTAGCTTGTTTCGCTGCGATATGCTTCGCGGCGTTGAATTAGTCATTGTTTTTGTTTACTTGCATCGAGCATTCTTGTTCGTTTGATGCGTGAGATTTGGAAGGAAGTAGTTCTGTGAAGATTCGTGTAGAAAAGCAGATTGGTGAATCCGTTCTGTCGTTTGAGACCGGTGCCTTGGCCAAACAGGCCACATCGAGCGTTTTGTGCCAATATGGAGAGACGGTGGTTCTTATCGCCACCACAACCGGACCATCGCGGCCCGGGACCGATTTTTTCCCCCTGACCTGCGATTACCGCGAGCGATTTGCTGCGGCCGGTAAGTTTCCAGGTGGCTTCCTCAAGCGAGAAAGTCGACCAACAACCAAGGAAACGCTAACCAGTCGATTGATCGACCGTCCCATTCGGCCCCTCTTTCCGGAAGGGTTCTATGATGAAGTACAAGTACAAGCGATCGTTTTGAGCAGCGACGTTCAAAATGATGCAGACGTTCTCGCCATGAACGGAGCAGCTGTTGCTCTATACGTCAGTTCGATGCCGTTTTCTGGCCCGATTGCATCCTGCCGCGTTGGTAAAGTAGAAGGCAAGCTCATTGCCTTCCCTACTCATGCGCAGCTTGAGGAAAGCGAACTCGATATGATCGTCTCCGCGAACCAACGCGAAGTGGTCATGATTGAAGGCTTCGCCCAAGAAATGCCAGAAGCAGAGATGCTCGAAGCGATCAAATTTGCTCACGACATTTGCCGCCAAGTGATCGAATTGCAAAATGAATTCCACGCCAAGGTTCAGCCCGTCAAAGTGCCGTTTGTGGCCCCAGATGAGACCGAACTTATGGGCAAGCTGCGAGCTGGTTACTACGATCGGTTCAAGGACGCGAAGCAAATCGAAGGCAAGCAAGCTCGCAACGATGCTTCCAACGCGTTAAGAGTTGAAGCCTTGGCGGCTTTGGTGCCTGACCCAGCAGCCGAAGGAGCGATCTCGGTCGATTTCTTCCATCATGTATGGCACCGATTCGAAAATGCAGTCGTTCGCGATCTTATCCTTTCCGGTCGACGAAGCGATGGTCGCGATGCGAAGAGTTTGCGTCCGATTCATTGTGAAACTGACCTGTTGCCACGGACTCACGGCACAGCTTTGTTCCAAAGAGGTGAAACACAAGCCTTTATCACCATCACCTTGGGAACCCCAAGGGATGAGCAACGCGTCGACGGTCTCGTTGATGAATACAGCAAGAAGTTCATGCTCGATTACAACTTCCCATCCTTCTCCGTAGGTGAGTGCCGACCAATCCGCGCTCCAGGCCGACGAGAAATCGGTCACGGTATGTTGGCTGAAAGATCACTCGAAGCGGTTCTTCCTGATCCAGAGGATTTCCCTTACACCGTCCGCGTTATCAGCGACATCTTGGAGAGCAACGGCTCCTCCTCGATGGCCAGCGTTTGCGGTGGTTGCTTGGGATTGATGGCAGCAGGCGTTCCTATCACTAACCCAGTCGCAGGTATCAGCATCGGCTTGGTTCGTGAAAAGGATCAACACGTTCTGTTAACCGACATCATCGGTGATGAAGATCACTTTGGCGATATGGACTTTAAGATTGCTGGAACACAAAACGGTATCACCGGTATCCAGCTCGACCTCAAGATCGACGGTATCAGCGAAGAGATCATTCGCGGTACCCTCAAGCAAGCTCGCGAAGCACGAATCGAAATCCTTCGCAAGATGCTAACATGCATTCCACGACCTCGCAGCGAGACCAGCCGCTTTGCTCCGCGATTGCTACGAACCAAGATCGATCCAGAGAAGATCGGTGCATTGATTGGTCCTGGCGGAAAGAACATCCGAGCGATCCAAGAGGACACCGGCGTAACCATCGATGTGGATGACGAAGGAAACGTAACCGTTGCATCGGCTGACGCAGAATCCGCACGCATTGCGATCGGTCGCGTTGAAGCTTGCACAGCAACGGTTCAGATCGGCAAGATCTATGACGGTATCGTATCGAGCGTTCGAGACTTCGGTGCGTTCGTCGAAATTCTGCCCGGTAAAGATGGTCTCTGCCATATCAGTGAACTCTCCTCCGGCTATGTTGCCTCGGTTGATTCCGTGTGCAAGGTTGGGGATGCCATGAAGGTTATCGTCATCGACATCGACGATCATGACCGAGTTAAGCTATCTCGCCGACGAGCTTTGGAAGAGCTCGGTATTGAAGACGAGTTGGCAGAGAGCACACAAGAAGACGAAGATGATTTGCCAGAAGATGACTTCGGTGACGAAGATCTCGGCGATGACATTGGCTTTGGTGATGCCCCAGAACGAACAACCGAGCGAGCTCCTGAGCGAAGCGGTGGTGGTGGCGGCGGTCGTGGACGAGGCGGAGATCGCGGTGGTGACCGTGGAGGTGATCGCGGCGGACGTGGACCACGTACTGGTGGCGGCGGTGGATCCGGCGGCAGTGGCGGCAGCGGCGGTGGTTTCCGACGTGGCGGTGGTCGCGGCGGTCGAAGCCGTGGTCGCTCCGGCGGCGGCGAACGCTCCGGCGGCGATCGTCGATAGTAACCGGCGGATTTCAATATCCAAACGATAGATCGCCCTTCAGCGATCGATTGAAACAAAACCCTCTGCAGCCGCGATTGCGATGCAGAGGGTTTTTCTTTTTAGCAAACCAGTTAATCGATTAACCGCGGTCCCATCGGGCCGCGCTGAACGTTCTAGCTTATGCGGTGATGCTATTA
>Ga0315899_10004224_pt1 | contig 15554 bp, 11 predicted proteins | sample LakEriMetagenome_2_FD_203518 | JGI IMG/M metagenome (GOLD analysis project Ga0315899, IMG submission 203518) | Freshwater fungal communities from buoy surface, Lake Erie, Ohio, United States - Buoy 4 MA112 | ecosystem: Environmental > Aquatic > Freshwater > Lake | place: USA: Lake Erie, Ohio... | reverse complement strand
GCCGCCCCAGCAAGCCGTTGCCCACGGATTGACCCCCGCCGAAGCCTGCCGTGGATTCGCAGCAACCATCCCCATGGCACGGCCGCGGCCGGCCCAGCCCCCTCGGGGAGCCTCGGCGGCCTTCCCTATCCCGTGGGGTTCCCGTTGGTCCCTCCGGCCCCCGGCCTCAGCCGCCGAAGTGACGCACCACCGCCTCGGCGAAGCCCGAGCAGCTCACCGGTTCCACCCGGGGTTCCATCAACCGGGCCAGGTCGTAGGTGACCTCGCGGTTGGCGATGGCGGCGCTCAGGCCGGCGGTGATCAGATCCGCCGCTTCCTGCCAGCCCAGGAATTCGAGCATCATCACGCCGCTGAGGATCACCGAGCCGGGGTTGATGCGATCGAGACCCGCGTGCTTGGGGGCGGTGCCGTGGGTGGCCTCGAAGATGGCCGCGTGATCACCGATGTTGGCGCCCGGGGCCATGCCCAGCCCACCCACCACGGCGGCCGCCGCATCGGAGATGTAGTCGCCGTTGAGGTTGAGGGTGGCCAGGATCGAATAGTCGGCCGGGCGTGTCTGGATCTGCTGGAAGATGCTGTCGGCGATGCGGTCGTCCACCATCACCATCGCTTTCCACCGGCCGTCGCCGTGGCTGGCGCCGATCGCCTCGAGCACCCCCTTCACCTCCGCGCCGATCGCCTCCTTCTTCTCGGGGGTGAGGGCGTCGTAGCCCGGATCCACCAGGCGGGCGTTGGCCTCGATGCTCAGGCCCGGGTTGCGGTCGGCGTTGTCGAGAATCCAGCTCTCGCGCTCGGTGACGCAGTCGGCGCGGAACTCGCTGGTGGCCAGCTCGTAGCCCCAGTCGCGGAAGGCCCCCTCCGTGAACTTCATGATGTTGCCCTTGTGCACCAGCGTCACGTGGCGCTTGGCTCCCTCCAGCTTCAGGGCGTGCTGGATCGCCTTGCGGATGTGGCGCTGGCTGCCGAATTTGCTCACCGGCTTGATGCCGATGCCCGAACCCTCCGGGATGCGGCGGTTGCCGAGCTTGCCGTTGGCCGGGATCACCACCTCGTTGAGATGGCGGCGCAGCTCGATGCACACCGGATCGCTGGCCTCCCACTCGATCCCCATGTAGATGTCCTCGGTGTTCTCGCGGTAGACGATCACGTCGAGGTCCTGGGGGCGCTTGTGGGGGCTGGGGGTGCCCTCGTAGTAGCGGCAGGGGCGCACGCAGCAGTAGAGATCGAAGATCTGGCGCAGGGCCACGTTCAGCGAGCGGATGCCGCCGCCGATCGGTGTGGTGAGCGGACCCTTGATCGCCACCCCGTAGTCGCGGATCGCCGTGAGCGTGTCGTCAGGAAGGTACTGATAGGTGCCGTAGAGCTCGCAGGCCTCGTCGCCGGCATACACCTTGAACCACTCGATCCGGCGCTCACCCCCGTAGGCCCTGGCCACCGCCGCGTCGAGCACGCGCTGGGTGGCCGGCCAGATGTCCACCCCCGTGCCGTCGCCGCGGATGAAGGGGATGATCGGATCGGCCGGCACGATCGGCTGGCCGTTGTCGAAGCGGATCGCGCTGCCGCTGCTGGGGGCGGTGAGCTTCGCGTAGCTGGCCATGAGCGGGCTTCGGCTCCATCTGGGGCGAGCCTATGGCCTGTTCAGGGCCCCCAAAGGTTCGTAAAGATCAGTCAGGCAGCGCCAGGATGGGGGCATGAATGCGGCGGACCAGGCCCGATCCCCAGAGCTGGCCCAGGCGATCGCCTCGGTGGTGCGCCTGATGCGGATGCACTTTCCCGATGCCCGGGCCAACCTCACCCCCTGGCGGGACGATCCCCACACCCGGGCCTTCGCCGAGCAGGAGAGCCTCGACCTCTCGTTTCACCTGCCCGGCTGGAGCCCGCGCACCCAGTGCCGCTCCTTTCTGGTGCAGCTTCGCCTCGACCGTCCCCCCGCCGCCGGCGCCCGGCCGCGGCTGCTGGGGGTGCTGATCCGCGGGCTCACCTACGACAGTGAGCGCTGGCGCCTCGCCACCGTGGGCGACTGGCAGCCCACCGGCTCCCACCGGCCCCAGCCGGCGGTGGAAGCGGAGCTGCAGGCGTTCTGCCGCAACCTCTTCGCCCTGTTCGGCGCCGCTCAGGAGGGGCGCCAGGCGGCGTAACCCTTCGCAACCTTGCCCGCTCGGGCGGCAAGACCGCGCCTACGTTGATTGGCCTGCCTGAGACGCGTTCCCAGCGCCTGCCTCCCCATGCCCGTCGCCCTTGCTTCCCAGCTGCGTGAAGGCACAAAGAAGTCGCACACGATGGCGGAGAACACCGGCTTTGTGAGCTGTTTCCTCAAGGGCGTCGTCGACAAGGCCAGTTACCGCACCCTGGTGGCCGATCTCTATTTCGTTTACTGCGCCATGGAGGAGGAGATCGGGCGCCTGCGGGCCGAGGGCCATCCGGTGGTGGGACCGGTGGGCTTCCCCGAGCTCAACCGCCGCGAATCGCTCGAGCAGGATCTGGCCTTCTACTTCGGAGATGGCTGGCGTGCGGTGGTGCAGCCCACCCCGGCGGCCCGGGAGTATGTGGCCCGCATCCGCCAGGTGGCCCAGGACTCGCCGGAGCTGCTGGTGGGCCATCACTACACCCGCTACATCGGTGATCTCTCCGGCGGTCAGATCCTCAAGAACATCGCCCAGAAGGCGATGAACCTGGGTGAGCACGACGGCCTGCGCTTCTACGAGTTCGACGCCATCCCCGACGAGAAGGGCTTCAAGACCCACTACCGAGCCACCCTCGACGCCCTGCCGATCGACCAGGCCACCGCCGACCGCATTGTGGCCGAGGCCAACCAGGCCTTCCACCTCAACATGAAGATGTTCCAGGAGCTGGAGGGCAACCTGATCGCCGCCATCGGCAAGGTGCTGTTCGGCTTCCTCACGCGCCGCCAGCGCTCCGGCAGCACGGAGGTCGTCGCCGCCTGAGCCCCGCTGTCGCTGGCCTGAGCCCGGTCCGCTTCCTCGTTCCCGGCACCAGCGGCCGCTTCCGCTGCGGCGGCCTGCAGGTGGAATTGCAGGCCGCCCGGCTGGTCGCCAGGGTGCGGCCGAGCCAGATCGTCACCTACCGGCGGCGCGAAACGGAGCACCCCTTCCTCGATGACCTGCTGCGCCAGGAGCCGGCCCCGGGGGAGGCCCTCTGGATCGTGAGCTGGGGCTTCGAGGTGCCGGGCCTGCTGCGGCGGCTGCGGGGACGGCCGGTGGCTTATCACGCCCACAGCAGCGGTTACGGCTTCGATCTGCCGCCCGGCACGCCTGTGCTGGCCGTGAGTCGCAATACCCTCGGCTACTGGGGCGATCGCAGCCCGCGCAGCCCCCTGCTGCTGGTGCCGAATGCCCTCGAGAGCCAGTGGCTGGAGCGCGGGCGCCGCCCGGGAACCGCTGCGGCGCCCTCCCCGGCCCGGCGGCCCGTGGATGTGCTGGTGCAGCGCCGCAAGTCGAGCCGCTATGTACTGCGTCGCCTCGTGCCGGCCCTGCGCGAGCGGGGCCTGCGGGTGGAGGTGCAGAGCGGCTGGGTGGACGACCTGGTGGAGCTGTTCAACACCGCCAGCGTTTATCTCTACGACTCGGCCGACTACTGGCGCGGTCGTGGCCTGAGCGAGGGCTTCGGGCTGCCGCCCCTCGAGGCCCTCGCCTGTGGCTGCGTGGTGTTCAGCAGCCTCAACCACGCCCTGGCCGACAGCCTCGATCCCGGCGTGCTCGGCCACCAGATCGGTTGCGGCACCCTGGAGCACGATCTGGAGCGGATCGAGGCGGCCGTGGCCGATCCCCGACCCTGGCAGGCCGATGGCGAGGCCCTCGCCACCCTGCTGGCCGCCAGCGCTGAACAGGCCCTGCTCGGCCGCTGGGCCGAGGCCCTCAAAGTCGTCGACCTGCACTGGGCGCGATTTGCCGCAGGCGCCCGCCCCCTGCGCAGCTCCTCCCGTCTGGCCCTGCGCTGGCGGCTGCGGCTCGATCGCCTCGGCCGCCGCTTCGGGCCGATCGGTTGGCTGGCTGGCCGCCTGGGGCTGACGCCCTGAACCGGCCACCCATAGCGTCAGTCCATGCGCAGTGAGACCGTCGACCAGCTCCGCAGGCTCCTGCGCCACCTGCCCCGGCGCCGGAAGCGGGCCCTGCTGGCGTTGCTGCCGTTCTCGGTGGTGCCCGGCACGATCGATCTCCTCTCGGTGGCCGCCATCGCCCGGCTCACCGGGGCACTGGTGGGCTCCGGCCTCGAAGACCGGCTGCCCGGGGTGCATGTGTTCGGGGGGAATGGGATCGATCAGAGCCTCTGGCTGATCCTGATCTTCATCGCCCTGGCCTGGGCGGCCTCGGTGTCGAAGATCGGGCTGAAGTTCTTTCAGCAGCGGCTCTCCGCCCAGATCTGGCGCGACCTCTCCGACCAGGTGCACGCCCGCCTGCTCAGTCAGCCCTTCGACTACCACCTCGGCAGAAGCACGGCCGAACTGAGCGCCCAGCTGCTCAACAACATGAACCGGGTGGCCGCCAACGTGGTCACCCCCACGCTGCAGATGCTGAGCGCCTCGGTGTCGATCGTGCTGCTCTCGCTGGGGATCCTGTTCGTGGGTCGCTGGCTGGCGGTGATCCTGGTGTGCGGCCTGGTGCTCGCCTACTGGCTGGTCTCGATCACGATCACGCCCCGGCTGCGCCATGGCTTCCGCCAGAGGATGACCCTGGAGGGCGAGTCGGCCGAGATCCTCTTCGAGTCGCTCAATTCCATCCGCGACATCCAGCTCACCGGCTCCGAGGCCTACTTCGAGCGCCAGTTCGCCGGGGTCGGCCGTCTGGCCAAGCGCTACGCCTGGCTCACCGAATGGCTGCCGGATCTGCCGCGGGCCCTGATCGAGCCCTTCGGGATCACCATGATCTTCGTGGTGGGCGCCGTGCCGGCCCTGCTCAGCGGCGATCCCGACCGGGTGCGCGCGATCCTGCCGTTCCTGGCCACGATCGCGGTGGCGGCCCTGCGGCTCACCCCGCCCCTGCAGGATGCCTTCCGCTCGCTCACCCAGTTCCGCGGCAGTCTGCCCCTGCTCACCAGCGCCCTCGAGCTGCTTGATCTGCCGGCCGACCGCCCCACCCTGCGCAGCCCCGGCGTGCCCTCGCCGGCGGGGGTGTTCCCCCGCCATGCCATCCGCCTCCAGGACGTGTGGTATCGCTACCCGGCTTCCGACGAATGGGTGCTGCGCGGCGTGAGCCTCACCATTCCGGTGGGTTCGCGGGTGGCGCTGGTGGGGTCCACCGGCAGCGGCAAGACCACCACCGCCAACCTGCTGCTGGGATTGCTCAGTCCCGGCAGGGGCTGTCTCGAGCTCGACGGCATCCCGGTGGAGGGACTGGATGTGCCTGCCTGGCAGGCCAACTGCGCCCAGGTGCCCCAGGCGATCACCCTGCTCAACGGCAGCGTGCTCGAGAACGTGGCCTTCGGCGTCGCCCCCGAGCTGGCGGATCAGCACCGGGTGTGGGAAGCCCTGGAGGCGGCCCAGCTGCAGGATTTCGTGGCCGACCTCCCCTACGGCCTGCACACCCAGGTGGGCGAGAACGGCCTGCGGCTCTCCGGTGGGCAGCGGCAGCGACTCGCCCTGGCCCGAGCTTTCTTCCGCCAGGCCCGCTTTCTGGTGCTCGACGAGGCCACCAGCGCCCTCGACAACCGCACCGAATCGGAGGTGATCGAGGCCCTCGAGGTGGTGGGGCGCCGCTGCACCACCGTGGTGATCGCCCACCGGCTGAGCACGGTGCAGCGCTGCGACCGCATCTACGAGTTCGACCACGGCGAGGTGAAGGCCTACGGCAGCTTCACCGAGTTGCAGGAACTCTCCTCCAGTTTCCGCGAGCTGGCCCGGCTGGAGCAGCGTCTGAGCGGCTGAGCCGCACGTCGGGCGCCAAGATGCCCCCATGAGCGCCTTCCTCGCAGGACTCAATGACGCCCAGCGCCGGGCGGTGGATCACCACACCGGCCCCCTGCTGGTGGTGGCCGGGGCCGGCAGTGGCAAGACGCGCGCCCTCACCCACCGGATCGCCCACCTGATCGGCCATCACGGTGTGGATCCGGCCGAGCTGCTGGCCGTCACCTTCACCAACAAGGCGGCCCGCGAGATGAAGGAGCGGCTGGAGCTGCTGCTCGCCCAGAAGCTGGCCCAGAGCCAGCTGGGCCAGCCCTGGAGCACCCTGCCGCCGCTGGAGCAGCGCCAGCTGCGCAGCCGCATCTACCGGGATGTGATCAAAGACCTCTGGATCGGCACCTTCCACGCCCTGTTCGCGCGCCTGCTGCGCTTCGACATCGACAAGTTCCGCGATCCGGAGGGGCTGACCTGGACGCGCCAGTTCTCGATCTACGACGAGGGCGACACCCAGACCCTGGTGAAGGAGATCGTGACCCAGGAGCTGGGCCTCGACCCCAAGCGCTTCGAGCCCAAGAAGGTGCGCTGGGCGATCAGCAATGCCAAGAACCAGGGCTGGATGCCCGAGCAGCTCGAAGCCGATGCCGGCGGCCAGCGCGGCAAGCTGATGGCCGACACCTATCGCCGCTACCGGCGGGCCCTGGCGGCCAACAACGCCCTCGACTTCGACGACCTGCTGCTGCTGCCCGTGCAGCTGCTGCGTCAGAACGAGCAGGTGCGCCACTACTGGCACCGCCGCTTCCGCCATGTGCTGGTGGATGAATACCAGGACACCAACCGCACCCAGTACGAGCTGATCAAGCTGCTGGTGACGGCCGGAACCGATCCGGAGGCGTTCGACGACTGGGGCAACCGGTCGGTGTTCGTGGTCGGCGATGCCGACCAGAGCATCTACAGCTTCCGCGCCGCCGACTTCACGATCCTGATGGGATTCCAGGCCGATTTCGGCGATGGCGCGGTGGATGCGTCCACGCGCACGATGGTGAAGCTGGAGGAGAACTACCGCTCCACCGCCACGATCCTGGAGGCCGCCAACGCCCTGATCGCCAACAACGCCGAACGGATCGACAAGGTGCTGCGCCCCACCCGCGGCGAGGGGGAGCCGATCACCCTCACCCGCTGCGACGACGAGATCGCCGAGGCGGAGGCGGTGGTGCAGCGCATGCGCATGCTCGAGGCGGCCCATCCCGAGCTGAGCTGGCGCGATCAGGCCGTGCTCTACCGCACCAATGCCCAGTCGCGGGCGCTGGAGGAGTCGCTGGTGCGCTGGGGCATTCCCTACCTGGTGGTGGGCGGCCTGCGCTTCTACGACCGGCGCGAGATCCGCGACGTGCTGGCCTACCTCAAGCTGCTGGTGAACCCGGCCGACACGGTGAGCCTGCTGCGGGTGCTGAATGTGCCCAGGCGCGGCATCGGCAAGACCACGATCGAGCGCCTCACCGATGCGGCCAACCAGCTCGGCATCCCGCTCTGGGATGTGGTGTGCGATGCCGAGGCGGTGCGCTCCCTCGGGGGGCGTTCGGCCAGGGGGCTGCTGCAGTTCCATGAATTGATCACCGACCTGCAGCGCCGCAGCCAGGAGGCCTCGCCCTCCGAGATGGTGCAGCGGGTGATGGAGCAGAGCGGCTACCTTGCCGAACTCCTGGCCGATGGCACCGATGAGGCGGAGGACCGTCGCCGCAACCTCAACGAGCTGGTGAACGCGGCCCTGCAGTATCAGGAGGAGAACGAGGAGGGATCGCTGCCGGATTTCCTCGCCTCCGCCGCCCTCGCCGGCGACGCCGACAGCAAGGACACCGAGCAGGACCGCGTCACCCTGATGACGCTCCACGCCAGCAAGGGGCTGGAGTTTCCCGTGGTGTTCCTGGTGGGGCTGGAGCAGGGGCTGTTCCCCAGCTACCGCTCCCTCGACGATCCGGCCTCGCTGGAGGAGGAGCGCCGGCTCTGCTACGTGGGCATCACCCGCGCCAAGGAGCGCCTGTTCCTCTCCCATGCCAGCGAGCGCCGTCTCTGGGGCGGCATGCGCGAGCCGGCGGTGCCGAGCGTGTTTCTCGCGGAACTGCCCGACCATCTGGTGCAGGGCGATCTGCCCCGCAGCGGCGGTGCCGCCATCCGCCGCGAGCAGCGCCTGGAGCGGCTCACCCGCGTCGACCGCGAGGCGAGCGCCCGGGTTGCGGCGGGCGGCCGGGCCGGTGCGCCCGCCAACGCCGTGCGGCGCCGCAGCTCCGGCCCGGCCGCCGGCAGAACCTGGGCCGTGGGAGACCGCCTGCGCCATGCCTCCTTCGGCGAGGGCTGCGTCACCCACCTCTTCGGCAGCGGTGAGCGCATCTCCCTGGCCGTGAAGTTCGAGGGCATGGGCCCCAAGATTCTCGACCCGCGTCTGGCGCCGATCGAACCGCTCTGATGCAGCTCCCCGGTGTGCCAGCGGAGCTGCTGGAGGCGCTGGTGGCAGCGGCCGCTGGCCGTCGCCTCGCCCTGGTGGGCGGCGCCGTGCGCGACCTGCTGCTGCACCGGCTGCACCACGACCCCTGGCGTGGTCTGCCGGATCTGGATCTGGTGGTGGAGGGCACCGCCCAGGAGCGCGCCGGCGCCGGGCCGCCGCCGGCGCTGGCGCTGGCCCGGGCCCTGCGCCAGCGCCTCGGCGTTGCCGGGGTGCCCGCCATCGGCGAGCACGGCCGCTTCGGCACCGTGGCCGTGGAGCTGCGCCTGCCGGGGGCAGGTTCCTGGCTGCTCGACATCGCCTCGGCCCGCCAGGAGCACTACCCCCAGCCGGCCGAGAATCCGCTCGTGCGGCCGGGCCGTCTGGAGGACGACCTGGCCCGCCGCGATTTCAGCGTGAATGCGATCGCGCTCCTGCTCGATGACCGCGGCCGGGGTGTGCATCTGCTGGATCAGCACGGGGGGCAGGCCGACCTGGCGGCCCGCCGCCTGCGCCTGCTCCATGACGGCAGCCTCCGCGACGACCCCACCCGCCTGCTCCGGGCGGCGCGCTACGCCGCCCGGCTCGGCTTCGCGCTGGCGCCTCACTCCCAGGCCCAGGCCGCAGCCACGCTGGCCGCCTGGCCGTGGTCGTGGCGCTCCGGCGATCCCCCGGGGGCGGCGCCGCCGGCCCTCGGCACCCGGCTGCGGATGGAACTGGAGCTGCTGCTGGAGCGCGAGCCCTGGCCCGAGGCCCTCGGCGTGCTTCAGGGGTGGGGGGGGCTGGCCCTGCTCGATGACCAGCTCCAGCACGATCGTCACTGGCGCCGCCGGCTGCACCGGGCCCGGCGTTGGCGCCTGCCCCTGGCGGCGGCGCTGGTGGCGGGAGCGGCCGACCCCCTCGCCCTGGCCGAGCGCCTGCAGCTGCCCCATCGCCAGCACCGACTGCTCAGCCAGCTGCTGGAGCTGCGGTGTCGTCTGGCCGGCAGCGATCCCGGCTGGCGTCCCTCCCGGTGGTGCGCCTGCCTCGAGGCCCCGGGGCTCTCCGCCGAGGCGGTGGCCCTGGCCCTCGCCGCCGACCCCTGCCCGCCGGCTTCCCCCTCCCTGGCCGGGCGGGGCCTGCGCCGGCCGCTGCTGCGCTGGCTGCTGCGCTGGCGCCATGTGGAGTCGCCCGTGCGCGCGGCGGATCTGATCGCGGCCGGCTTGCGGCCCGGCCCGGCCCTGGGGGCGCGGCTGGCGGCGGAGCGAGCCCGCCGGCTCGATGGGAGCCCGGAGTAGGCCCGCCCGCTCACCCGGGCGATCCCCTAGGCCCGCCGGTTCACCCGGGCGATCACCGCGGCCTCGCCAAACCCCGCTGCCGCGAGCGCCCGCAGGGCGTCGGCCGCCCGGGCGTCGGGCACGGCCGCCAGCAGCGGGCCGCAGGTCTGGGGGTCGACCAGCAGGGCCAGCCTCTCCGCCGCCCGGGCTCCCGCGCCGCCCTCCAGGCGCACCGGACCTTCCAGCAGCGTGAGGGCGCCGGCGTTGGCGGGCGCCAGGCTGCTGGCATGGCCGGCCGCCAGCAGCTCCAGGGCCCCGGGGAGCACCGGGATCGCCCCCGGGTCGAGGTTCAGGGTGAGCCCGGCCACGCCAGCGCCCGCCGGCGCGGTGGAGGCCGCCAGCATCTCGCCCAGATGGCCCAGCAGGCCGAAGCCGGTGATGTCGGTGCAGGCCTGGCAGCCGTGCCCGGCCAGCAGGGTCACCAGAGCGGCCTGCGACTGCTGCATCACGGCCAGGGCCCGCTCGATCCAGGCGGGCCGGGCGGCACCGTGCATGGCCGCGGCGAACAGCACGCCGGTGCCGATCGGCCGGCTGAGGATCAGGGCATCGCCGGGCTGCAGCGGCCCCTTCCTCCACTGGCGCGGCAGCGGTGCCGCGCCGTTCACCGTGAGGATCAGCGCCAATCCGGGGCAGGGCATGCCCGGGCCCGGTGCCAGCGCGTCGCGGGCCTCCAGGGTGTGGCCCCCCAGCAGCTCGGCGCCGAGGGGCGCCAGCACGGAGCGCACGCCGGCCAGCGTCTGGTGCAGCAGATCCGCCTGCAGGGCCGCCGCCGCCTGCGGCAGGGTCACCACCGCCAGCGCGCTGCGCACGTCGGCGCCGCTGGCCCACAGGTCGGAGCAGGCATGCAGACAGGTGAGGCGCCCGCTCAGCCAGGGATCGCTCACCAGAGCGGGGAACCCATCCACGCTCTGGAGCCAGACCCGCCCGTCGGCGGCCAGTCCCAGGGCCGCGGCGTCCACCGCCGGCGGCGGCGCTGTTCCGGGATCGGACGGCTGCCCGCCTTCCTCCGCAGCCAGGCGGCCGAGGGCGAGGCGGAGGGGCTCGGCGGCCAGCTTGGCGGCACAGCCGCGGCAGGCCGGTGCCGCCATCGCCGGCAGGGCGTCGAAGCGCCGCAGGAAGGCGCGATCGAGGTGGTTCTTCCAGCGCCACAGCCAGCGGCTGGGTCCCAGCGCCAGCGGGCCCCACAGCGCCACCGCCCGCGGCCGGCCCGCCACGCCCCCATCGCCCAGCAGCTGCAGGGCCCGCCGCTGGGGCCGCCAGCGGCGCAGGGGCGCGCCCCGCAGGCCCCGCACCAGGTTGGCGGCCAGCAGCGGGGCGGCGCGCACCGCCCACACCCCCGAGGGCGGCCGCGGATGGTCGGCCACCACCCCGCAGTCGCCGCAGGCAAAGATCTGCGGGTGCCCCTCCACCTGCAGGCTGCTGGCGGTGCGCACCCGGCCGCGGCCATCCACCGGCAGGCCGCCGCGGGCCAGCCACGACGGACCGCGGCTGCCGGTGCAGGCCAGGCGCGGCGCTTGCGCCGCCAGCGCCGCCCCGTTGGCACCGGCTGGCAGCAACGGGATGCCCGCGCCGCTGAGCAGCCGCTCCAGCCGCCTGTTCGCGGCGCGCGAGCCCAGGGCCAGGCCCCCGGGCCTGGTGTGCAGCCGCGGGGTGAGCCCCCGGGCCTTCAGGGCCAGGGCCACCTCCACGGCCGCCGCGCCGCTCCCCAGCACCTCCACCGCCTGCCCCGCCGGCCGTTCGGCGCACCAGGCCAGAAAGGGTTCGAGCGGTTTCACCGGCAGGGTCCCGGGAGTCTCCGCCGCCACCACGGCCCCTACGTCCAGGCTCAGCCAGTCGAAGCGCAGGGCCGGCCGCCCCGCCAGCAGCAGCAGGCCCTTGGCCGGATCCAGGCCGCTGATCTCCGCCTCCACGAAGCCCACGCCCGCCCGATCGGCCAGCCGCCGCAGGTCGATCGCCCCGTCTTCCCGCGCCAGGATCCCCGCCACCAGGGCCGGCACCGTGCCCGAGTAGAGGGCCGTGCCGCCGCGGTTCACCAGCGTGATCCAGGCGTTCGGCCGCCGCTGCGGTTCCATCGCCCACATCCGCAGCAGCAGGGCGTGGGTGTGGCCCCCCCCGGCCAGCACCAGATGGCAGGGAACCGGCAGCCGCGCCGCCGCTGCCGGGCCCATCGCCCCGCGCCGCTCAGCCGCCGTAGCCATCGGGATTGGCGCTCTGCCAGGCCCAGCCGTCGCGGCAGATCTCCGCCAGCCCGCGGCGGGTGCGCCAGCCCAGCCGCTCGGCCGCCAGGGAGGGATCGGCCACCGTGATCGCCGCATCGCCCGGCCGCCGGGCCTCCAGCTCGTAGGGCACCGGGCGGCCGCTGGCCTGTTCAACAGCCGTCACCACCTCCAGCACCGAATGGCCTTGGCCGCTGCCCAGATTCACGGTGAGCAGCTGGGGCGCTTCCGCCAGGAGCACATCCAGGGCGGCACGGTGGCCCTCGGCCAGGTCCATCACGTGGATGTAGTCGCGCACGCCGCTGCCATCGGGGGTGGGCCAGTCGCCGCCGAAGACCTGAAGCCGCTCACGCCGCCCCACCGCCACCTGGCACACGAAGGGGAAGAGATTGTTGGGGATGCCGTTGGGGTCTTCGCCGATGCGGCCGCTGGGGTGTGCGCCCACGGGGTTGAAGTAGCGCAGCCGGGCGATGCGCCAGCCGGGCTCGCTGGCGGCCAGGTCGGCCAGCATCCTCTCCACGGCGGCCTTGGTGTGGCCGTAGGGATTGATCGGCCGCACGGGAGCCGTCTCCGGAATCGGCACCCTCTCGGGCATGCCGTACAGAGTGGCGCTGCTGCTGAACACGAGCGTGCGGCAGCCGTGGGCCCGCATCGCCGCCAGCAGGCGGCCCGAGCCGGCCACGTTCACGTCCCAGTAGCGCAGGGGTTCGCGCACCGATTCCGCCACCGCCTTGAGCCCGGCGAAGTGCACCACCGCCTCGATCGCCCCGCCCTGGGCCCCGGCGGCGAAGGCCCGCTCCAGATCGGCCGGGCTGCGGATGTCACCCTCCACCAGGGTGAGTGGCTCGGCGCCGCCGGGGCCCGCCAGCTCCCCGACGCGCCGCAGGCTCCGCGGGGAGCTGTTGGCGAAGTTGTCGAGCACCACCAGGCTGTGGCCGGCCTCCAGCAGCACCAGGCAGGTGTGGCTGCCGATGAAGCCCGCGCCTCCGGTGATCAGCAGCTGGGCCAACAACGCGCCTGCAGATGCCGTGAGGCTAAGGGCGCCCCTGCAGACTGGCCCCAGCGACGGGGCGTCGGTGGAGAAGCTGCAGAGCCTGCGGGGCATGGTGGATCTGCTGCCTGCCCACACGCCGCTGTGGCAGCGGGTGGAGGCCGAGGCGCGGGAGCAGTTTCGCCGGGCTGGCGTCGTCGAGATCCGCACCCCCCTGCTGGAGGGTACTGAGCTCTTCGCCCGTGGCATCGGCGAAGCCACCGATGTGGTGGGCAAGGAGATGTACACCTTTGTGGACCGGGGCGACCGCAGCTGCACGCTGCGGCCGGAGGGCACGGCGTCGGTGGTGCGCGCCGCCATCCAGCACGGTCTGCTCAGCCTGGGGCCGCAACGGCTCTGGTACGGCGGGCCGATGTTCCGCTATGAGCGCCCCCAGGCGGGGCGCCAGCGCCAGTTCCATCAGATCGGTCTGGAGTTCCTCGGCTTCGCCGCTGCCCGCGCCGATGTGGAGACGATCGCCATCGCCTGGGATCTGCTGGCAGCCCTCGGGCTGGAGGGGCTGGCCCTGGAGCTCAACACCCTGGGCAGCGCCGACGACCGGGCCCGCTACCGCGAGCGGCTCGTGGCCTACCTCCAGCAGCGCAAGGACCAACTCGACCCCGATTCCCAGGAGCGACTGGAGCGCAATCCCCTGCGCATCCTCGATTCCAAGGACGCCGCCACCCAGGCCCTGCTGGCCGATGCCCCCACCCTGGCCGATGCGCTGGCGCCGCCGAGCCGGGAGCGTTTTGCCCAGGTTCAGGCCGGCCTGGCGGCGCTGGAGATCCCCTTCACGCTCAATCCGCGGCTTGTGCGCGGCCTCGACTATTACAGCCACACCGCCTTTGAAATCACCTCCACCCAGCTGGGTGCCCAGGCCACCGTCTGCGGTGGCGGCCGCTACGACGGCCTGGTGGAGCAGCTCGGCGGCCCCCCAACGCCGGCGATCGGCTGGGCCCTGGGCCTGGAGCGCGTGGTGCTGTTGCTCTCCCAGGCTGCTGCTGGGGCTGCGGCGGTGAGTTCACCGGATGTCTATCTGGTGAACCGGGGCGACGCGGCTGAAGCCGCAGCCCTGGCCCTGGCGCGCACCCTGCGCCGTGCGGGCCTGCGCGTGGAGCTCGATGCCAGCGGTGCCGCCTTCGCCAAGCAGTTCAAGCGCGCCGACCGCAGCGGTGCCGCCTGGGCTGCGGTGCTCGGTGATGGCGAGGCGGAGAAGGGCGTGGTGCGGCTCAAGCCCCTGCGGGGTGAGGGCGAGGAACGGGAGCTGCCGCTGGCTGATCCCGAGGGGCTTCAGGCCTGGCTGATCACCGCCGCTGGGAAGCTTCAGCAGGAGGCTCACCGCTGCGGCTCTGAGCGGTGATCAGCCCACCCCGCCTCTCGATCCTGGTGGCCACCTGGAACTGCGCGCCCCAGCTGGCCCTCTTCCTCGAGAGTCTCGCGGCCCAGCGCTGGAGCGACTGGGAACTCCTGCTCCTTGACAACGCCTCCACGGATGGAACCGCCGAGCTGGTGGCGGCGTTGCAACGGCGTTTGCCGGAGGGCCCGCAGCGGGTGGTGTGGAGCAGTGAACCCGACGCAGGCATCTACGACGCCTGGAACCGGGGGCTGCAGCTGGCCCGTGGCGCCTACCTCAGCTTCATCGGTGCTGACGACACCTTCCTGGATCCCGGCAGCCTGGGGCGGATCGCAGGGCTCACGGCCACCGACGCCGACCTGATCACGGCCCGCAACGCCTACCACAGCGCCGCCGGTCACTTTCTGCGTCACTGGGGCTCCGGCTGGCAGTGGCAGCGCATGCGCCAGTCGATGAACATTGCCCATCCGGGATCGCTGGTGCGCCGCGAGTGGTTCACCCGGTTGGGCTGTTTCGATGCGAGCTTCCGCATCTGCGCTGACTACGAGTGGTTTCTGCGCCTGCCGCCCGATCTGCGCAGTGTGCACACCAGCGACTCCATCCTCAAGGTGGTGCAGGCCGGCGTGAGCCACACCCGCATCGCTCTGGTGTTCGCCGAAACCTTCCGGGCCCAGCGCCGCCATCTGGGCACGCCGGTGAGTGCCGCCTGCTGGGCGCTGAACTGGGCCAAGTACGGCCGCCGCCGCCTGATCGGCCTGGCCTGATCGATGCCATGAAAATTCTGCTCAACTACCGCCCGGTGCTGCGCCAGCCCACCGGCATCGGGGTGTACGCCCATGCCGTGCTGCCGGCCCTGCAGAAGCTGCCCCACGTGCTCCTTCCCGGCGGCGAGGAGGGCACAGCCAGGCAACGTCTGAACCGCCTGGCCTGGACCCAGTTCGAGCTGCCGCGCCTTGCCCGACGGCACAACGCTTCGCTGATCTTCACGCCGGCCCCTGAGGGCTACCTGGGGCAGCAGTCCATCCCCCAGGTGGTGATGGTGCACGACCTGCGGCCGCTCAGTCATCCGGAGCGCTCGCTGCAGAGCCTCTACTTCCGCAGCTGGGTGCCGCCGCTGCTGCGCCGCTGCCGCCACCTCCTCACCAACTCCCGGTTCACGGCCCTGGAGATCCAGCGCGGCACCGGCGTGCCCGAGGAGCGGATCAGCGTGATCCCGCTGGGCTACGACGCCGCCGTGTTCCGGCCCGCGCTCACCGGACAGGTCGGGGCCGGGAAGTCCGATGCAGAGTGCGGGACGGCCGCGTC
>Ga0315899_10004223_pt1 | contig 15555 bp, 17 predicted proteins | sample LakEriMetagenome_2_FD_203518 | JGI IMG/M metagenome (GOLD analysis project Ga0315899, IMG submission 203518) | Freshwater fungal communities from buoy surface, Lake Erie, Ohio, United States - Buoy 4 MA112 | ecosystem: Environmental > Aquatic > Freshwater > Lake | place: USA: Lake Erie, Ohio... | reverse complement strand
GATATGGATTTCGGTGAGGCGTTTTCCAGAGATGGCAAAGGGATGAAATTCTGGTGCGAAGGGGATGCGTGGTAGTTCGCGTTTGAGGTTAGCGGCGTAGCGTTGGCGATAGTGGGGATGATGGAGTAGGGCGTAGGTGTAATGGAAGATGTCCCATTTGGTAATTTTTGGATCTTGATAATGGGTTTGGAATTTTTCTAACGCCCAATCAGTAATATTTTCACGGCGGTTAGTTCCATCTTTATCGTAAATGTAGAATGGAAAGCATTGAGAACCGCCTTGAGGTAATAAATCGGGAATACACTTAATTGCAAGGGCATACATTGGAATTTCAGATCCAATCTTGAGCCAAATTGTTAGATTTTCTTTTTCAGTTTCAGGTACTGGAAAGATTAGGGGGAATTGTCCACGGCGATCATTTAGGATTTCATTAAAGTACAAAAATTGTGAGCAGAAAGGGCGATAAATAGATTTTCTAACATGATCTGAAGTGTATTTACAAATTGTCCCTCTTTTTAGTTGGTTCTTCAGAGTACTACTCCAGCTAATTCCAACATCATCGTAAATCACGAAACCATCAACATTTGCAGCCTTATCCTCACGATTTAGCCATTTACTAACTTGTTGGTTGTAAGCTTCAATTGTTTTTCGTATGTTATTTGCTAATACATCAACATCAAAATTACGAACCCATATGTCACGGTTTGTACTTACACCTAAACTAAACAGCTTAAATATGACTTCTTGATTCTCTTCAGAAGAGGATTTAGCACTACGATTTCCAATTGAGATAAACTGTTCAAAGTCAAGTTCTGAGCCTTCAGTTAGCCAAGTATATTTGCTGTCAGGTTTAACTTCTTTCCAATCAACATCTTGAAGACTTTCAAACTTCTCCAAACAACTTAACTTCTGTTCCTTACGCCAAAACTCATCCATCCGCGCATAATAAATCTGAGCCTTTTTCATAGATTTTCTTGATTTGATTGGTCAGCAATAACCCGTAATGCTAAAGATCGAACATTTGCGATCGCCTGTTGTTGACTATTCTCGTAGACCAAAGCGCCCGAAATTTCGAGAATCTCCGCAATCCAGCGACCATCATCTTCTTGTTCTGTTTCAATAGTGAAATGATTAGAAATATGTTGTGTCATATTGATTTCCTTAATAAATATCTCCTCTAAAATCTATGTCGTGAATTAACAGTTCTTTTTCTTGAAAATCTACTGTAAAGACAACTCTGATTTTACCAACTCGCATTCTTGAAAAGCCTTGTAAATCTCCCTTCAATGATTTTGTATTAAGTTCACCAAATTTCATGGAATCAGAGCTTGCTGCTAAATCAAGCAAATCAAAAATTTTGCTCTTGACCCTTTTATTGTCTTTCTCTGAGATCTTATTGAGAAACTTGATTGCGCTTTTACTAAAGATTAGCTTCATTTCGCACCCAGTCAGTCATATCTACATACTCCGATCTGTCGAAGTTAGGCGATACATTCATATGTTTCTCAATATCTGCCTGTTCTTCATCACTGACATAAGGTAATTGCGATAAAAACAAAGCAAACTTCTCTTGAGCTTTTTTAGATAAACGTTCTTCTAACTGCTCAAACACAACTTCGCCATCAACAACTCTTCCTTGTTGAACATCTTCCACTCCTGCAAGAACTTTTTGACGAACTTGCTCAATTTCTTGTTGTTTGCGTTCATCTTCTCGCTTCTTTAACTCATGTTCCTCTAAGAGTTGAAACGCCAAAGCAAAGAGTTCTTCAGGACTTCCATAAACTCCTTGATTGACTTTTTCTAAAACAAACATTTCTTGTTCTGGTCTTAAAGCAATCTGCATTATAGTTTACTCCTAAAAAAATTTATGTACGCAACTATTGTAAGTGTCTCACCAACATATTAACATTTACCTCAACTTGGATGTCAAACCCATTGTAAATATGCTTGGAAGTGCGTTTGGATTACCACCCAAACTAAATAGATTGCATGATCATGGCTCAAGCTGAAATTGAAATCTTTTTGTAATCATTTCACACCAACCGCTTGAAATTCAGGTAAAAAGGCAAGCACAATATCTCGCTCAGGAATCCCTTTCTGTATCAAATCTTGAGTAATTCCAGACTCAATTCCATCATACTCAATTAGAACCTGCTTATCCTTGATACTCACATAAATCAAATTACCACGCACACGCCGATCTCTATCCCAACCAAATTGCATTAATGCATAGCGACTATTCACATCATCAAATATTGGCTCTAAGTGAATATTGCCATGAGACGGACGGAACTTAGCATATTCACTAATTACTTGCTTGATTACTGATTGGTAGGATTTGATGGTATCCATTGGGTTATCTCCTTAGTACTTAGATTTACGATAACAAGTTTTAACGGAATTTCAGCGATCGCTAGTTTACCAATTGGCTCATCAAATATATCGTTATAAGTTGCCTCAGAAATTGCCAAATACAGATCACGCTCTGGGTCAATCTGGTTAAGCAATATACGATACAAAGAATACTGCCCGATCGCTTGCTCTAAATCATTAACTTGAGACTGACCCCGAAACTGTTTGATTTCGATGGCGATTTGTTTATTTCCTTGCTGAAGTCCAATAAACCCACTTGCACCAAGATCAACAAACAAAAAGCGATCGCCATAGGAAATAACATAGGGATCATCAGTAATTTCCCATCCATCTTTAATAACTGCTTCTTTTACAGTTTCATGAATGGAATCTCTAGCTGGCAAATTGTTTACTCCTCGTCTATTATTTTTCTTCTTATAAAAATATTAACACTTACCCCAACTTGAATGCCAAAAACATTATGAGTTGTGCCTGATAGCTTAGGATTTTTGCGAATATTGCCACCTAAATCAAACACATAGATTTGATCGAACTCCTGCTCTAAATATTGGCGCATTCCATCAAACGCAATCCCATCAATAAAACTGTTGTTAGTCACAAAAGCCACTACGCCTTCATCACCGATGCGATCGCTTGCCCAACGAATTGCTTTTACATAGGGATCAGAAAGAGAATTTTTTAAAGTCGCCTTTGAAGCTTTAGCATAGGTAGCTGCTACGCGATCATCAATCCCAGTCTTATTTTTAGTCGTATACTTACGATTCTTATTGTTGTCATTCTCATTCAACTGTCCCACATTATAGGGAGGATTCCCAATCACCACAAATAAATCTGATTCCCTTTGTCTTTCCACCCGTTTCATATTCTCAGGCGTAAACAAACCCAACTGCTCAATACGCTGATCCTCAAAGGTATCCACTAAACAAATCCCTTCAAAAGCCTCATACTTCCCAGTCTGCTCAAAATACTCATGCTCAATATTCATCGAAGCAATGTAATAGGGCAGCAACATCACCTCATTGCAATGCAACTCATGCTCATATTTGTGAGGCAAAGCCGACTTCTGGATTTCCGCAATCTCGCGCATCACCCGTATGATGAAATTTCCTGTACCCACAAACGGATCGAGAATATGCACACCCTTATCCACCAGAGACTTGCCAAACTCTCGTTGCAAAATCTCCTCCACACTCTTCACCATGAAATTCACAATCGGCTGCGGCGTGTACACAATCCCATGCGTATCCGCCACCTTTGTCGAAAAGCCCTGAAAGAACTTCTCATAGACCGTATTCAAAAAGTCCTGCTTTTGCGAAAAATCATCAATCGTAGCCGCAGTCTCCTCGATCGCCCCATAAAACCGATCCAAACTACTCAAAAAATGAGCACGACTGAAATGCTTAGAAGTCAGAGCATTGATTACCTTCTCAATCTCAACCGCAATAATATTTCTCTGAGCAAAATCAGGATTATTGAACACACTCCGAAAAATCCGTTCCGTTAGCAAATGCTGAATCAACATCTCCTCAACCGCCGACTCCGCCAGATTGGGATTAATCGACTGCCGACAAAGCAACATAAACGCCGCAAAAGCATCGATAAATTTCTTGTTGGTTTTCTCCTGTACGCGAATTAAATCCAGTAAAGCCGTAGCATGATCCTTTACCCGATCGCCAAATTCCTCGGCAGCCTTTTCCCATTGCGCGATCGCTGGCGCACGATATTCAAAAAACTGGCGGACGATATCGACTAACTCTTGCTCCTTAGTGAGATCCGCATCCATCACCAACTTGCCATCTTGATAGAGCATGGCGCGATCGGGACGCTGAAAAATAATATTGTCTTTGGGATAGCCCACCGCAAACTTTTTCTGAACTTCCTTTTTCAGATCATCCTTGCTATCCTTCGCTTCCCAATATGCACGCGGCAAATGATAAATATCTACTAATGCCCCATCAATGCGAATAGGTTGTTTTTGCGATCGCTTAATCGCAAATTGCTGCTCCAAAGTCCAATCAAACTGCCGTCCACAGGACTCAAGCAACTGCTGAAAAGCCGACAGCACCGCCCCCTCATGGACTATGCCCAACTTACCATAGCGATCCAAAGCTTCATAGTAATTTCTGATCGGCTTGTGCGATGGCTTGAGGCTAAGGCTGGGCATATTACGACTGCATGAGATTTTTATGTGATAACACTACTATAGACTGAGTAAGAAAATAAATGCGATCGCAAATGTTCTTCGAGAATTGGAAATCCGTTAACGAGGGGTTGGGGATATTGCTGCATTACTTGATTTAGCAAAGGTTCCGCTTTGTAATGCTAACAAGAAAAATCCTGAAATAATCAACCACAATGACAACCAGACTTCTTGATCCAGCCCAACCAATTGCGATGGCGGGTACGGGACATCATCACCGATCCCCATACAGTTGGCGTTGCCGATCCTCTGCCGATCGCCTTGACCTTTTTGGGAACAGAACTAAAACATCTCACGCGCCTCGATTCCATCCTTACAGTGATCGATGCGGAGACATTTACTGCCGATCATTTTGGTAGTGAAGCAGCACTTAGTCAGGTGCAATACGGTGATATTGTATTGCTAAACAAAACGGATTTAGTCCCAGAAGCACAAGTTGATCTATTGGAGGCATACCTTCGCCAGACTAAATCTAAGGCGAGAATTTTGCGATCGCAACATGGTGAAGTTCCCTTGCCTTTAATTTTAGATGTGGATCTAGCTCCAACTAGTGTTTATCAAAAAGTAGAGAACGAGGATGAGATTCATGAACATGATCATCACGAACACCATGAACATGAACATCATAAACATGAGCATCACGAACATCATCATCACCACTCTGACCATTTAGCCAATGATGGATTTATCTCTGTCTCATTTCAAAGCGATCGCCAATTTGATTTAGACAAATTCACCCATTTCCTTGATAAGGTAATGCCCGTTGATGTATTTAGAGCTAAAGGGGTTCTTAGTTTTTCCGCTCAAGATATGCGTTTTATTTTTCAATTGAGTGGAAAGCGTTACGAGCTAAACTATGACCATCGCAAGAAGCCTATTGACAATCAATTAGTTCTCATTGGTCGAAATCTTGACGCACAGTTGCTTCAACAACAATTGCAAGAATGCTTGGTATAGAAATGTAAGGTAAAACTCAAAGTGGCGGCACTTCGCGCCACCACTTTGAGTTTGGGTTTTGATTTGTCCTAGCTGTATATTGCATTGCTATATAATTTATCTGAACAATGTAATAGCTAAAAAATGCCTGACAATTGGATTGAGACGCTTAAATATGATGCTCAAGGATTGATTCCTGCGATCGCGCAAGATCACCAAGATGGCACAATTTTGATGATGGCATGGATGAATCGTCATGCTCTGGAATTAACGGTTTCGACTGGTGAAGTCCATTATTGGAGCCGATCGCGTCAAGAGCTATGGCATAAGGGTGCAACTTCGGGACATATTCAGAAGTTAAAAAAACTATATTACGATTGCGATCGCGATGTTATTTTGGTCAAGATCGAGCAGGTTGGTGACATTGCTTGTCACACTGGCGCGAGAAGTTGTTTTTTTACAGAAGTTCCGATAGATCTTTGAGAGAATTTCTTTAATTACGAATTACGAATTACGAATTAAAATATCTCAATTCGTAATTAAAAAATCGTAATTAAATAACTCTCATATGATTTTTGCCTCAGCATTATTTTTGTTTTTATTCTTACCGATCGCCTTAGCAGGATATTTTCTGATTAGCTCAAAACTCCTGTATCTAAGGAATATTTTTCTATTGATCATGAGCTTGATCTTTTATGCATGGGGAGAGCCAGTTTATGTTTTCCTGATGATTTTTTCTATTTTGCTGAACTATATGGCTGGGATGATGTTACATCTGTATCGACAAAAGCTACTAGTTTTTATCAAAGAAAAGGAAATACTCTTAATATCTATTGTCATTAATTTAGGATTGTTATTCTATTTTAAATACGCTAATTTTTTCGTCAATAACCTCAACGTAGTTCTGCAAAATCTTTCAATTCCTGCGATCGCCTATTCTCAAGTCCCATTGCCGATTGGCATATCCTTTTATACTTTTCAAGCAATGTCCTATGTGATCGATGTCTATCGCAAAGAAACCGATGTGCAGTTAAATCCCATTAATTGTGGACTATATGTCAGCCTATTTCCACAACTCATTGCAGGCCCAATTGTTCGTTATCATGATGTCGCTAAGCAAATTGTGTCACGGACAGTCACCAGACCACAGTTTTCTGCGGGAATTCAGAGATTTATTTTTGGATTAGCAAAAAAAACGATGCTAGCAAATCCATTAGGAGAAGTCGCCGATAAAATCTTTGCTGTACCAGTGCATGAAGTCACTACAGGCATGGCTTGGTTAGGAATCGCTTGCTACACATTACAGGTCTATTTTGATTTCTCAGGATATTCCGACATGGCGATCGGGCTAGGACGGCTGTTTGGATTTGAATTTCTAGAGAATTTTAATTATCCATATATTGCCCAATCTATGCGAGACTTTTGGCGAAGATGGCATATTTCCCTGTCCACTTGGTTTCGCGACTACCTATACATTCCTATGGGTGGCAATCGTGGCTCTTCATTGCGTACTTATCTCAATTTGTGGATCGTATTTCTACTATGTGGGTTATGGCATGGCGCAAGTTGGAATTTTGTCATTTGGGGAGCCTTACATGGAGCTTATTTGGTAATTGAAAGATTGGGCTGGCACAAATATCTCGATCGCTTATGGATACCATTACGACATATATATACATTATTACTAGTGATGATTGCATGGGTGTTTTTTCGAGCAGAATCCGTGAGTCAAGCAGTTCAATATTTAGGAAGTATGATTGGGATTACCGATGCCGATGGAGTCAAGCATTTCACCATGCTCTATTTTGATTTGAAGACGCTAATCAACCTAATTATAGGGAGTATACTGGCAACTCCTATAGCAAGTTGGGTTGCGATCCAATTACAAAAGAAAATTATTTCTCCCAAATTTAGTCATCTACAGACTGTTTTATATGGTGGGTATTATTCTCTTTTAGTTAGTCTATTTCTGATTTCCGCCGCCAGTTTAGCCGCAGGAACTTATAATCCATTTATCTATTACCGCTTTTAAATCCCTCGCCTGTCTGCTCTATGCACACCGAAAATTATAAAAACAAAGCATCTCGGATATTTGACAATCTATTGATTGTGACTTTTGTAATCGGGCTGTTTTTACCTTTAGTTTTAACTCATAACCGCAAAGAGTCTACGACAGAAAAGCGCAAACTTGCTGAGTTGCCTGAACTGAAGTGGGAGCATCAAATTATGCTCAAATTCCCATCACAGTTTGAATCGTTCTTTAATGATCATTTCGGATTACGCGATCAGTTAACTCAGGTTTATTCTTTATACAGCATTATCTTAAAGAATTCCTCAAATCCTAAAGTGTTGATTGGGTCAGATGATTGGTTGTTTTATGTCAATCCTGCGGAAGGTAATAGTCTTGAGGATTATCGAAGAAATGATCCCTTTACTCCAGAAGAACTCAGAAGCTGGAAAATCGGATTAGAAGCAAAGCATAAGTGGCTGAAGCTACAGGGCATTCCCTATCTTTTTGTAGTTGTGCCTGACAAATATTCTATTTATCCAGAATATATGCCTGAGCATATTCGTCAAGTTGGTAGACAAACCCGTCTCGATCAACTGGTAGAATACATGAAAGATTCGGAAGTAACAGTTTTAGATTTAAGACCTACTTTGCTCGCTGCCAAGCAACAAGGACAATTATTTTATAAAACTGATACTCATTGGAATGATTTTGGCGCAGCGATCGCCCAACATGAAATCATCCGCACCATCCAGAAAGTTTATCCAAATCTGACTCCAAATCTTAGTCCAATTAACTACTCTTGGCAAGATTTTGGATTGATAGAATACAAATCAGGGGATATTGCGAATATGTTGAATATTTCCTACTTCCTCAAAGAGATGGTTCCTGAACTACGTAAACCATTACCCAGATGCGACAAACAAATTGTAGAGAAGCACCCTGAAGATCAAATGAAGGCGACCTTTTTTACAGATTGCCGTCTTGATGCACCAAGAGCCTTGATTTTTAGAGATTCATTTTTTATTGCTTTACAGCCCTATATTTCTCAATATTTTGCTAAGACTGTTTACGTTTGGGAATGGCCAGATATTAAGTTATTAGAGAAATATCTGCAATACAATCATTCTGACATTGTGATTGAATCCCGTGTAGAAAGGCATTTAAAATTCATAAAATAATGGCGCTAAGCGTCATTATTTTATGAATTGCATCTATCCAAGCTCACACAACACTAAAATCGCAGTGAGATTGTCATGACCATTGACGTTATTTCCTAATTCAATGAGTCTATCTAACCCAGTTTGCAGATCGACTTCCTTATTTAAAATTGGTAATAAATGCGATCGCCAATTATCGTCGATTGCATCGTTGTCACACAAACCATCAGAACACAGCAGAAATAAAGTTGACTCAGTTAGAGTAAAAAACTCAATTGAAGGCTCAAGGCGATCGCTAGGATTAGGACCAAGAGCTTGGGTAAGTTGATGAGCATCAGGTCTAGCCTGCGCTATTTCAGGCTCAATACCAAGATCTATTAATTGGTTGAGAACTTCATGATCGCGAGTGATTTGTTCTAATTTTGGATCTGCCTCTGCCTCTAATTTTGATTCTGATTCGAGATTAGGACTATTAGTAACTTTATAGATACGACTGTCACCGACATGGGCAATCACAACATCCAGATCATGAATTCCTAAAACAACCAGCGTTGTTCCCATTCTGCCAAGAGATTTCCGTTTCTCATTTTCATTCTTGATGAAAATTGCTTGATTAGCATTGCAGATAATCTCATTAAGTTTCTTCTCCCCAGGTAAAGTGTCGATCCAAAATGGGCGAAACTGATCGGTAATAGAATTAACTGCGATCGCACTCGCAACTTCGCCACCGTCATGCCCACCCATACCATCACACAACACAAATAAGCCGCGACGACTGCGATCACTAATTTGGCTTTTACCGTTAATACCGCGTGTTTGAAAAATTGCAACAAAATCATCCTCATTGCGATCGCGTTGTATTCCCACATCTGTCTTGCCAGCATAGCTTATGTCCTTTAGCTGCACAGGGGAAGATACAATCATCAATGTTTCTGAATTAATATCTGCAAAGTCTTCTAAATTGAATTCTGGTGGTAATTCCTCCAGATCTTCTGAGTCATCCAATGATTTCTCTTCTATGTCGCTCACTAATTGAGAAGAAGCCAAATCATGTACCTGAATTTTGATTGTTTCTAATGCAGACTCTAAATTAAATGGTCTTGTTGGAACTGAAGAAGGTTGTAGAGCTTCTTCTCCAAGAATGTTTAGAGGGATATCTATAGCAATTTTAGCGCCGCAAAATTGACAAAATTGGTGGCTATCAGGATTTTCAGCTTTACAACTAGGACAGATGCTCATAATTATTATTGCGTTGGCACAATGCTATAAATTTAGGCTAATAATAGAGAAGAAGACTTTAAGGTAATCGCACCCATGACTGATTCTACCAGACTCAATCCCGCTGAAGAGATCGTCCTTGGACGAGACTTTATGACGCTTTCTCAGCACGTTCTTTCCACGTTTGGGACGTTTTCGCCTGAAGCTTACGATCTGAGCGCATTTATGGGACGGATTGGGTTGGCGGGCAAAACGATCGCTCGCCATCTTAGCCGCGCAGGTTTAGTAGAAAATGTGCTTGGGGTCACTGGCGAGGTCAATGTCCAAGGCGAAGCGGTCAAAAACATGGATCACTATGCCAATCGTGTTTTTCTTCGCGCCTTTGAGCAAAGTGGCTTAGTTTGTCGGCTTGCCTCCGAAGAAATGGAATTACCCTACTATATTCCTGAGAATTGCCCCATCGGTCGCTATACCTTGCTTTATGATCCTATTGATGGCTCTAGCAATATTGACGTAAATTTAGCGATCGGTTCGATCTTCTCGATCCGTCAACAAGAAGGGAATGACGAGTCAGGAGAAGCTCTAGATTTATTACAGTCAGGACGCAAACAAATCGGTGCAGGTTATATTCTCTATGGCACAAGCACAATGCTGGTTTATTCTCTAGGCAATGGAGTTCATGCTTTTACTCTCGATCCTAGTATTGGCGAATTCATTCTTTTTCAAGAGAACATCCATATTCCTGCGAAAGGTTCTATCTATAGTGTGAATGAAGGCAATTTCTGGCAATGGGAAGAGCCAATGCGCGAATATGTAAGACATATGCATCGACAAGAAGGGAATACGGCACGTTATTCTGGAGCATTAGTAGCCGACATTCATCGTATTCTCTTTCAAGGTGGTGTGTTTCTCTATCCAGGCACAGTTGGTCATGCTGATGGGAAATTGCGATTGCTTTACGAGTCCGCTCCTTTAGCCTTTCTAATTGAACAAGCAGGTGGTCGCGCTACGACTGGAACTCAAGAGATCCTCGATGTCGTTCCTAAAAAGCTGCATAGTCGCACACCATTAATTATTGGCAGTTCTGAGAATGTAAAAGTAGTAGAATCTTTTCTAAGCGCATAAAAAGATGAGAGGCGGCGATTCGCGCCGCCTCTCATCTTTTTATGCGGAAATGCCTGTTGACTTGATCGCGTAGCGATCGCTTGACTTCCCGATCGCAAATCTAAACGACTCACGTACAGATTTGTTGGACTGCGTAGCAAAAATAACTAGCCCGACAAAGCAAAGCCCTGTAGCGATCGCGAAGATATTAGTGATGCCCACAAAGCTAATCATCTTGGCCATAATTGGTCCAGCAATAGCGATCCCCACATCAAAGCCGATCCAAGTCATCCCAAATACATAGCCTCGTTCTTGCGGAATCGTGCGATCGGCAAGTAACGCCACAATTGCAGGAAGCACAATTCCTGAACCGATTCCTTCCGCAACTCCTGACAACAAGAACTCATAGTCATGACTGGCAAAATAGATAATTGCCATCGATAATCCGTAAAAGAATATCCCAATTGAAATGAATATACCTCGCCCCCACTCATCACTGAGTCTTCCAACAGGGAAGCGAATGATAAATCCAGACAAAGCAGCTGCCATATAGAATAAACCTGCATTCAGAGCAATATGCTTCTGATGCATCAAAATTGGCATAAAAGCACTCAGTGTCCCAAAGGATAAGCCAACCAGCAACAAAACTGTAGAAGGAATTCTTACTCTAGGATTAAGGAACGTCTGCCAAAACTTTGGTTTTACTATAGTGGCTGAGGCGATTTTGCGATCGCGTTCATCATCTTCGTCTTCAATTTGACTTGTTAGCAACAATCCCGCAAAGGCAAGCAATGAAGCCGTAACAAATAGAGGTTGATATCCCCAAGTCTCTTGCATCAAGCCACCGATCGCAGGACCAAAAGCTAAGCCCAAAGGATTTACCAAGCTCATATAGCCAATTATTTCCCCGCGTTGCTCAATTGGTGCAAGATCTGAGATCAGTGCACTATAGCTCACCGCAAACGCCGCGATGCTAATTCCATGAATGGCGCGAAATAATATTAATAAAGGAATAGATGGTAATAAGGCATAGCATAAAGGAACTATAGCCGCTACGATCAAGCCAATTCTCATTGTGTAGCGTCTGCCTTTGCGATCGGAAAGCTTGCCAAGATAGGAACGGCATACGAGTAAGCCAATCGCAAAAGATCCCATGATGATCCCGATTTGATCAAAAGACTGTGTCAAGCTGCGGATATAGAGAGGTAAGGTTGGCAACTGTGATGCCATGCTCGACCAGAAAAATAGCCCAGCCCAAAAAATCGCAGTCAGATTTTTGCGTAGGTGCGTATCAAGATTTGAGAAGGTAGTTAAGGACTGCATGACTCCAATATGACCAATAAATGACCAATGAATGAGCAATAAAACATACAACCCAAGCCTTGTGAGATAATTCTTTATTCAAGAACTCTCTGCAAATGGCTTGGGCTGCGATTACTTATTTAAGATTGTCTCTTAAGTTACAGATTAAATATATCAAGCGATTGGGTGAATCCCTCCCAGCTATTTAGAAAAAATATTACGAAGTAAAATTTTTTCTAAATAGCTATCTCATTTAAAGTGTTGCTCTGCAACACTTTAAATGGAATTGACAAATTAATACTTAACAGGAGCGGGAATAGGAGCGCGATCGCGTCCAGAAGAAGAACGGCGCGAATCATATCCACCACCATCACGACCACCGCCATCACGACCAGAGCGAGAACCATTTCCACCTTGACCACGCTTAATTGGTCTACCACTGTAGGAACCACCGCCGCCATCGCGATCGCGACCACGGCCACCCTCAGGATTATGAGGTTGCTTAGCCAACACTTGTAATGCAGCTTGTTCAGCTTTATCAGATTGCAGTTGGGTATAGGCAAGTTGCAATGCCGCAGCTGCGATCGCTTGAGGATCGTAATCTTCAACTAATTGCGATACCAAAGGCAAGAAAGAAGCTAAACGCTCGCCTGTCAACGCTTCTAGGATTTGTTCTGTGAAACGACCGATGCGGCGCTCTTGAATTTGAGCCACATTAGGCAAAGGCTGAGGAGGAAGAGGCATACCAACTTGCTGCTCTAATTGACGCAACTTGTAGCGCTCTTTGCCAGAAATCAAGGTGATTGCAATACCTTTCTTGCCAGCACGACCAGTTCTACCGATACGGTGAACATAACGCTCAGGATCATCAGGAATATCAAGGTTAAATACGTGAGTCAAACCATCAATATCTAGACCACGCGCAGCAATGTCAGTTGCAACAACCCAACGAACTTGTTGATTGCGGAAGCGGCGCAGAAGAGCTTCACGTTGGGACTGAGAAAGGTTCCCATGATACTCATCGACACTATGTCCAGAAGATTGTAAAACTTCAGTCAGTCTACTAGCTGAATCCTTAGTACGAACAAAGATGATCGCTGAGGTTGGCGCTTCATATTCCAGAATAGGCAGCAGAGCTTCTTCTTTAGTCAGATGATAGGGAACTAAATAAATCTGTTGGTCAATGCGAGTAGGCGTAGAGTCTTGACTCTCAACCTTTATAGTAACAGGTGATTTCAAGAAATTCTTGACCAAGCGCTTAACTGCAGGTGGCATGGTAGCTGAGAAGAAAGTACTCTGCTTAGTAGAAGGAGTTGTCACCAAAATCCTTTCTACATCTTGAATGAAGCCCATATTCAGCATTTCATCAGCTTCATCAAGAACAAACCAAGAAAGATTTTCTAGTTTGAGTTTGCCCCGCTCCATTAAATCGATCACTCGACCAGGAGTACCGACAACCACATGAACACCCCGCTCCAATTGAATCATTTGGCGACTGATGTCAGATCCACCATATACAGTCAGGATTTTTGCGCCTGGCTTGGTGTTAAAACTACGAATCGCCTGACCAACTTGAATAGCCAATTCGCGAGTTGGAGTCAAGATTAGTGCTTGCAGTGAATCACTATTAAGATCTAAACGCTCCAAAATTGGCAGCGCGAAAGCTGCCGTTTTACCAGTACCAGTCTGAGCTTGACCTAGTACATCTGCTCCTGCGAGCAGTTGGGGAATAGCCTGCTCTTGAATAGCAGTAGGCTCTGTAAAGCCAATAGATTCGAGCTTAGCAACTCGTGCTTCAGAAATACCGAGAGTAAGAAAAGATGAGGGCATGGATGATCCTAAGATTTGCAGCAAATTTGTTCTAAGAACAGTTCGCCTATTCTGCCAATCGCACGGGATAAACAATCACTAACAAAGCCGAAGGACATCTCTGCCCTAAATTTTAAGCGGTTTAAAAAGAGTTTTTCTATGAAAACCTCAGCTTCCAAAGATTAGATTGCTTTGGATAGTCATGCAATGGGAGAAATCAGCAAAATGAAGTTAATTATTTCTAGTATAAACCTTTGTTAAAGATTGTAAACAATCTTTTCGTGAATTTATGTCTATGGTATGGGTGTAAAAAAGTTGATAATCTACTCTGAGATAGCTTTCCGAGATAAAATCCCAAGATAAATTAGTCGTCGCCCAAAAGATTTTGTCTGGAGGCATCTAACTTGATCCAGAGTTCCTTGATCTGTTGGTAAGCTTCATTTGAAGAAATCTTGCCACCAGTTTCCAAGGCACAGATGATCGAAATACGATTAGTAAACTCTTGCAGGTTGGCATTAAAAGCTAAATTTTGTGGTGAAAATTCGCCTCTAAAATTAGAGATGGGGTTGAAGAACCTATCTTTATCAGGATTAGACATCTAGATGTAACTCTCAGATATTAAGTTGGACAGGTTGAGAAGACCTCAAAGATCGCAGACGTAGAAAACTGTAGGGAAAAGCGATTATTCTGCAACCTGCCCGATTATTTCGGATTGTTAGCAAAATACAGTAAGACTGCAAATACAAAGTAACTTATCCGAATTCACCATTATCCAAGCTAGATTTTAACAAAGATAAGCAAAACCACCTGTGCCACGAGATATCTAAATATTTTTAGTTACCACGTTACTACTGATCGGAAAAAGCTCATCAATCACTAGTTGAATAGTGTTAATTGGTAGCAATAACTTTTTTGATAGCCCCAGCGAGATTAGACTTGCGACGAGCGCCAGTATTGCTATGGAGAACACCACGCTTGACAGCACGATCAATTTTACTATAAGCCAAAGACTGCTTAGCATTAACTGCTTCTAGGGCTTCAGGCGTAGGATTAGCTTTATAAGCATCAACTGCTTCTAAATAGCTTCTCATTAAAGTCTTGACGGCTGACTTATATGATTTATTATGCAGACGGTTGCGCTCAGCGATCTGAATGCGCTTCTTGGCGGACTTGATGTTTGCCACAGTTTATTCCTTATAGCGAAATGACATGGTTTAAAGCATTTATCATCGTAACATTTTGATCGGATTTTGCAACTGTAAAATCAATTTACTTTTTAATTAGATTTCTGAGCATTTTTTGATTTGCCTCTCTATGTTGACTAATCTCACCCTCAAACGCCCATGACATATCTAAATTTTGTTTCTTTCTTTGGCATTTTTGGCTTATGCTTTGTGGCTTGGATCTTCTCCGAAGATCGTCGAATTATCCCTTGGCGGGTCATT
>Ga0315899_10004220_pt1 | contig 15558 bp, 11 predicted proteins | sample LakEriMetagenome_2_FD_203518 | JGI IMG/M metagenome (GOLD analysis project Ga0315899, IMG submission 203518) | Freshwater fungal communities from buoy surface, Lake Erie, Ohio, United States - Buoy 4 MA112 | ecosystem: Environmental > Aquatic > Freshwater > Lake | place: USA: Lake Erie, Ohio... | reverse complement strand
GCCATTGTAGCGGCCGGCCGGCGAGGCCCTCCGCGCGGCGGCGGGCTCCGGGCCCGGCGCACGGGTGAGGGACGGGGCTTGTGTATACAGTTTGCGTGCGGGTAAGCTCGGGCCGCGTTCTTGCCGAGGAGACAGCGCGATGACGATCAGACGGATCGAGGCCGGCCCCAGGATGAGCCAGGCGGTGGTGATGAACGGCACGGTCTACGTGGCCGGCCAGGTGGCGCTCGAGACGCCGGGTGCGAGCGTGACCGAGCAGACGCGCACGGTGCTCGCGCGCATCGACCGGCTGCTCGCCGAGGCGGGCACCGACAAGACGAAGCTCGCGCAGGCGACGATCTGGCTCACCGACATGTCGACCTTCGCCGAGATGAACGCGGTCTGGGACGCGTGGGTCGCCCCGGGCTGCACGCCGGCGCGCGCCACCGTCGAGTCGAAGCTGGCCGCCCCGCACTTCAACGTCGAGATCGCGGTCGTCGCGGGTCTCTGAACGACGCGGGACCCCGCGCCGGCGGGGTCCGGGGAGCACACATGCGCATCGTCGTGTTGGGCGCCGGCGTGGTCGGCGTCACCGCCGCCTACGAGCTCGCGAGCGACGGCCACGAGGTCGTCGTCGTCGACCGGCAGGAGAAGGCCGCGATGGAGACCAGCTTCTCCAACGCGGGGATGGTCTCGCCGGGCCACGCCTACACCTGGGCCTCGCCGCGGGCGCCCGGCATCCTGTGGGACTCGCTGTTCCGCGACGACGTGGCGCTGCGTCTCAAGCTGCGCCTCGACCCGAGGATGTGGGCGTGGTGCTGGCGCTTCCTCAAGGAGTGCTCGGCCGAGCGCGCGGCGATCAACACCGGCCACAAGGTGCGCCTGTGCCTGTACTCGCAGCAGCGCTTCGAGGAGATCCACCGGCGCCACGGCTTCGACTACGACCGGCGCACGCAGGGCGCGATCTACGTGTACCGCGACCGCGACCACTACGAGCGCGGCGTCGGCGCGATGCGCGTGCTGACCGACAACGGCGTCGGCCTGCGGCCGGTGAGCACCGACGAGGCGGTCGCGATCGAGCCGGCGCTCGCGCCCGACCGCGCGAACATCGCCGGCGCGATCCACTGCCCCACCGACGAGTCCGGCGACTGCCACCGGTTCACCAACGCGCTGGCCGCGCACTGCGCCGAGAAGCTCGGCGTCGAGTTCCGCTGGTCGACGACCGTGCAGCGCGTGCGCGCCGAGGGCGACCGGGTGGTCGGCGTCGACACCGACCGGGGCGCGCTGCAGGGCGACGCCTACGTGCTGGCGCTCGGCTGCTACAGCCCCGGCATCGGCCGGCCGCTCGGCCTCGACCTGCCGGTGTACCCGGTCAAGGGCTACGCGCTGACCGTGCCGATCGAAGACCGCCACCAGGGCGCGCCCGGCATGTGCGGCGTCGACGAGAAGTACCTGATCGCGTGGACCCGCCTCGGGCAGCGGATGCGGGTGACCGCCACCGCCGAGTTCAACGGCTTCGACCGCTCGCTGTCGGAGCGCGACCTCGCGCACATGACCAACACGATCCGGCGCCTCTTCCCCGACGGCGGCGCCTACGACAGGGCGAGCCGCTGGGCCGGGCTGCGCCCGATGACGCCCAAGGGCACGCCGATCCTCGGCGCCTCGCCCAAGCGCAACCTGTACCTCGACACCGGGCACGGCCACATCGGCTGGACGATGTCGATGGGCTCGGGGCGCATCCTCGCCGACATCATCGGCGGCAAGCGGCCCGAGATCGACCTGGCGGGGCTGACGCTGGCGGACGCCTGAGGGCGGGCCCGTCGGGCCCGCCGACCGCGCGGGCGCACAATGGCGGGACAGGGAGGATCACGGCATGTCCCGCACGCCCAAGCTGCGGTCGACCGCCTGCGCGGTGGGCCTGCTCGCGCTGCTCGCCGGTTGCGGCAACGACGGCTGCGACTGCGCGCCGCCTCCGTCCCCCGAGCCCTCGCTCGCCGTCGTCGCGGGCCGGCCCGGCGGCCCGGGCCTGCTCGACGGTCCGGGTGCCGAGGCCCGCTTCCACACCCCGACCGGCATCGCGATCGACGCGGCGGGCGCGCTCTACGTGGCCGACACCGGCAACCTCGCGGTGCGGCGCGTCGCGCCCGACGGCACGGTCTCGACGCTCGCCGGCGGGCCGTATGCGTTCGACGCGGACGCGGGCACCGGCACCTTCCTGAAGGTCGACCGCGTCGCCGTCGGCGCGGGCGGCCGGGTGTTCGCGCTGGACACCGACTACGCGCGGCTCTTCGAGATCCTCTCCGACGGCTCGGCGCGCCCGCTGTTCGGCGCGCCGGTCCCCCAGCGGATCTGCTCGGCCGGCTCGTGCGCCGTCGGGCGGCTGATCGGGCGCCGCCCCCACGACCTCGCGCTCGACGGGGCCGGGCACGTCGTGGTCACCGCGAGCTTCGTGGGCATCACCGAGACCGACGTCGTCGGCGGCGTGCCGGTCGTGCGTTCGGTCGAGCGCATCGAGCGCTACGACATCGACAGCGGGGCCTACTCGTTCTGGATCGGCGGCGGCACCGCGTTCGTCGACGGCCCGGTCGCGCAGGCGCAGGTGGTGCGGCCGCTTGCGATCGGCGCCGATCCCGGCGGCACGCTGCACCTGTCCGACGCGTTCGCGGTGCGGCGCATCGAGCGCACGGCCGACCTGGTCACGGTCGCCGGGACGCTCGAGGCCGGCAGCGTCGACGGCACGGGCGCCGCGGCGCGGTTCCGGGCCGCGCGCGCGATCGCCGCCGGCGGCACCGGCGACGCGCTGGTGATGCAGGACGACGGCGCGCTGCGCCGGGTCACGCCCGCGGGCGTCGCGAGCACCGTCGCGGGGGCGCCCGGCACGCCCGCGGCCGGCCTGCTCGGCGGCGTGCACGGGCTGGCCGTCGCGGCGTCGGGCGCCGTGTTCGTCGCGGACCGGGACGCACACCGCCTCTCGCGGCTCGATCCGGACGGCACGCTCGCCGGCATCGCCGGGTCCGCGGTGGCGGTCGAGACCGGGCGCGTCGACGCCCCGGGCGCGGCGGCGCGGTTCAACGGCCCGAGCGGCGTCGCGGTGGATCCGTCGGGCACGGTCTACGTGGCCGATACCGACAACCACGTGATCCGCCGCATCGCACCCGACGGCTCGGTCTCGACGCTGGCCGGCGCGGCGGCCGCCCAGGGGAGCGTCGACGGCGTCGGCGTCGAGGCTCGGTTCACACGGCCGCGGGCGATCGCGGTCGACGCGGCGGGCGCGCTGTACGTCGTCGACGCGACGCCGTGCGCGCTGCGCGTGGTGACGCCGGCCGGCGTGGTGAGCACCCAGCAGCGCGCCGACGGCGGGTGCTTCGCCGACGACGCGCCCGCCCAGGCGCTCACGGCGCAGGCCGTCGCCACCGGCGCGGACGGCTCGGTCTACGTCGCGTACTTCCAGCGTATCGGGCGGCGCGACACACGGGGGCGCTGGTCCCTGGTCGCCCAGCCCGGCTACCTCGAGCACCTCGCGGCGGGCCGCAACGGGACGCTCTACGCCGCGAGCGTCTCCGGCGGCGTCGTCCTGCGGATCGGCCCGGGCGGCGGCGTCTCCGAGCTGGCCGGCAAGCCGGTGAGCGGCCAGGCGCCTCCGGCCGACGGCGTCGGCGCCGCTGCGCGCTTCGCGTCGATCGGCGGCCTCGCGCTCGACGCGCAGGACCGCGTGCTGGTGTCCGATGCGAACCGCCTGCGCCGGATCGATCCCGGCGGCGCCGTGACCACCGTGCTCGGTCGGGCGAACGCGGTCGGCGTGCGGCCCGGGCCGGCCGCGGGCGCCTCGCTGCATCGCCCCGCGGGGCTCGCGGTGGCCGCCGACGGAGCGGTGTACGGCGCCGACGCGGCCGAGCATCTCGTATTCCGCGCGGTGCTGCCGCCCTGATCGCCCTCGACCCGCGCGCGCGGGCCTCGATGCGGGTCGCCGATCGGTCAGAATCGCGGGGACCCATTCGAAGGACGCGACGATGAAGATGAGCGGCATCCCCTTCGGCACCACCGACTGGTCCGGCGTCGAGCGCACCGAGCACCCGGGCGAGACCGGCGTCGCGCACTGGCGCACGCGGCACTTCGGCGAGATCCGCGTGCGCATGGTCGAGTACTCGCCGGGCTACCTCGCCGACCACTGGTGCGAGAAGGGCCACGTGCTGCTGTGCCTCGCGGGCGAGCTGCACACCGAGCTCGCCGACGGGCGCACCTTCGTGCTGACGCCGGGCACGAGCTACCAGGTCGCGGACGGGGCGGAGCCGCACCGATCGTCGACCGAGGTCGGGGCGACGCTGTTCATCGTCGATTGAGCGGCGCGGGGGACGTTGCCGCGGAGACGTCCTCGCGGCCGTCCGGCCGATTGGCGCCGGCCGACCCGGCCGGTATCCTCGTCGCATGCACTCGTTCGCCGTCGCGCTGCTCGAGACGCTGCGGTCCGCCCGCGCGTCGCCGGAGCGCGCGCGGGTGCGGCACCACCCGTGACGGGCGACGCGGCTCCGGCCGCGACGCGCCGATTCTTCCTCGACTGGCTGCGAATCGCGGCATTCGCGCTGCTCGTGCCCTATCACGTCGGCATGTACTACGTGACCTGGGACTGGCACGTGAAGAGCCCCTTCGCGGGCCCCGCGATCGAGCCGCTGATGCGGATCGCGAACCCGTGGCGCATGCCGCTGCTGTTCTTCGTCTCCGGCGCAGTCACCGCCTTCATGCTCGCGCGGGCCGGCGCCACCGGCGCGCTGCTGCGCGAGCGTGCGGGCCGCCTGCTGCGGCCGCTGCTGTTCGGCATGCTGGTCGTCGTGCCGCCGCAGAGCTTCTTCGAGGTCCGGCAGAAGCACGGCTACGAGGGCGGCTTCGCATCGTTCATGCGACTGTACCTGGGCGGCGCCGACGGGTTCTGCGGGCCGGGCGGATGCATCGCGATGCCGACCTGGAACCACCTGTGGTTCCTGCCGTACCTGATGACCTACACCGCGGTGCTGTGGCTCGTGCTGCGGCGGTGGCCGGACGCGCTCGACGCGGCCGCGGACGCGGCGTCGCGACGCATGCGTGGCGCGGCCCTGCTGGGCGTGCCGATCGTCGCGTTCGCGGCCGAGCGATGGGCGGTGCGGGACGCTTTCCCGATCACGCATGCGCTGCTCGGCGACTGGCACGCGCACGCGATCTACGGCAGCGTGTTCGTCCTCGGCGCGATGTCGGCGCGTGCCGACCGATGGGAACGCTTCGAGTCGCTGCGCTGGCCCGCGCTCGGCGCGACCGTGCTCGGCTGGCTCGCGCTGGTCTGCGGCACCCCGGATGCGGTGCGCACGATCGGCGCGGCCTCGATGCAGTGGGGCGGCGTCGTCGCGGCGGTCGGGTTCGCGTACCGCCACTGGAATCGCGACGGCCGCTGGCGGGCGGCGCTGACCGAGGCGGTGTTCCCGCTCTACCTGCTGCACCAGACGGTGATCATCGTGGTCGCCATGGGGCTGGCCCGCTGGCGGCCGTCACCCGCGCTCGAGGCGCCGCTGCTGGCCCTCGCGGCGTTCGGCGTGCCGGCGCTCGTCTACCTGCTGGTGCGGCGGATCGGGCCGCTGCGCCCGTGGTTCGGCCTCGCGCGCGTCGCGGCCGCGACGCCGCCGCCGGGCGCAGCGCGCGCCCGAGGGTCTCAGGCGAGCGCGTAGCCGGCCTCGCCCGGACATACCACCGAGACGAACACCAGCGGCACCTCGCCTGTGGCGAGCACGCCGTGCACTGCGCCGACCGGCGCAACCGCGATGTCGCCGGGCCCCAGCGTCCGCGTGGACCCCCCGACGTCGAGCTGGTACTCGCCGGTGCCGGAGAGCACGGTCCAGGTGTCCTGCCCCTGCGGATGCACGTGGGCCGCGATCCGTTGCCCACGCCTCACCGTCCACGCGACGACCGTCGCATCGGGCGTCTGCACCACGACCGAGCGGATCGGCTCGCCGTCGGCAGGCTGCAGGTGGTCGGCGACACGGAAGACGCGCTCGGTGCCCATCGGCGATGCTCCGTGGAGGAAACCCGCCGGTTTTGCAATTCGCGTGCCACCTTCGCCGGCCGCGAAGGCGCGACGTTTCCGCGGAACCGTCGCGCCCCCTTCGGTCTCGGCCTTCCGGCCGATTGGCATCGCTCGACCCGGTCGGTATCCTCGTCGCATGGGCTCGTTCAACGTCGCGCTGCTCGAAGCGCTGCTGTCGGCCGGCGTGGCGCCGGAGCGGGCGCGCGCGGTCGTCGACCTGTTCGACCGGTCGATCGACGAGCGCTGCGCGTTGCACGCGCAGGTGCTCGCGACGAAACGCGACGTCGCCGAGCTGGAGACCCGGCTGTCCCGCGAGATTGCGTCCAGCAAGGTCGAACTCGTCAAGTGGGTCGTCGGCGCGCTGAGCGCGCAGACCGCGCTGCTGCTCGGGGCCGCGAAGCTGTTCTGACCCAGACCGCGGCGTTTCCGCGGAAACGTCGGGCTCTGCTCTGCCGGCCGGCGCCGGCGTGTCCTCGTGGACGCGCCCTCCATCGCTCGCATCGCGCCGCGCGGTCGTCGATCCGCGACCGGCCCGCGGTGGTCCGTCGCACGGCGCTCGCCGGGCACCGACGCACCGCACACGCTGGAGGCTCGTATCCACGTTCGACGGAGTGTCCCGCGATGAACGCGTCCTTCCTGTCCCAGGTCCCGATCTGGGTGTTCGTGCTGTTCGTGGTGCTCGTCGCGCTCGGCCTCTCGCAGGCCGTCCCGAGGACAGTCACGCTGCGCCGCGCGACGGTGCCGCCGCTCGCGCTGCTCGGCCTGTCGCTCGCGGGCGTGGTGTCGAGCTTCGGCGGCTTGGCGATCGCCGTCAGCGCGTGGGCAATCGCGGTGGCGGTCGGCGGGCTCGTCGGTGCAGCCGGTTCCGGCTCGCGCGACGCGGCCTGGGACCCGCGCACCGGCCGCTTCGCGGTGCCCGGCAGCTGGGTGCCGCTCGCGCTGATGATGGGCCTGTTCGCGACGAAGTTTGCGGTCGGCGCGGCCCTCGCACTCGACGGGTCGCGCGCGGCGTCGCCGGCCTTCGCGGGCCTGTCGGCCGCGGCGTTCGGCGCGTTCAGCGGCGGGTTCCTCGGCCGCGCGGCGGCGCTGTGGTCGATCGCATGGCGCACGTCGCGCGCCGTACGCGTGCAGCCCGCCTGAGCGGGCTCACTCGACGCGCCGGTCGGCGACACGCCGCGCACGGCGAGTACGAAAAGAAAGCGGCCCGCGCGAGGCGGGCCGTCTCCATTCCTTCGCGTCCGCCTCAGCGCGGCAGCTCGCTCGCCCCCATCAGGAACGCATCCACCGAATGCGCCGCCTGCCGGCCCTCGCGGATCGCCCACACCACGAGCGACTGCCCGCGGCGCATGTCGCCCGCCGCGAACACCTTCGGCACGCTGGTCGCGTAGCTGCGCTCGCCGTCGGTGGTCGCGCGCGCGTTGCCGCGCCCGTCCTTGTCGACGCCGAACGCATCGAGCACGGTCGCCACCGGCGAGACAAAGCCCATCGCGAAGAGCACCAGGTCGGCGGGCAGCTCCTTCTCGGAGCCGGGCACCTCGACCATCCGCATCTGACCGGTGGACTCGTCCTTCTTCCACTCGACGCGGGCGGTGACCAGCGCGCGGACGTTGCCGCGCTCGTCGCCGCGGAAGGCCTTGGTGGTGATCGACCAGTCGCGCTCGCAGCCCTCCTCGTGCGACGACGAGGTCCGCATCTTCGTCGGCCAGTACGGCCAGGTCAGGGCCTTGTTCTCCTGCTCGGGCGGCTGCGGCATCAGCTCGAACTGGGTGACGCTCGCGGCGCCGTGGCGGTTCGAGGTGCCGACGCAGTCGCTGCCGGTGTCGCCGCCGCCGATCACGACGACGTGCCTGCCGGTCGCCATGATCTGGCCTGCGACCGCGTCGCCGGCGACGCTGCGGTTCTGCTGCGGCAGGAACTCCATCGCGAAGTGCACGCCCTTCAGCTCGCGGCCCGGCACCGGCAGGTCGCGCGGCTGCTCTGCGCCGCCGGTCAGCAGGACCGCGTCGAACTCGGCGAGCAGCTGCTTCGGCGACACCGCCTGCTGCGCGAGGTTGGTGATGTGCCCCTCGGGCGGCTTCTCGCCGACGAAGACGCCGGTGCGGAACACCACGCCCTCGGCCTGCATCTGCTCGACGCGGCGGTCGATGTGCGACTTCTCCATCTTGAAGTCGGGGATGCCGTAGCGCAGCAGCCCGCCGATGCGGTCGTTCTTCTCGAACACGGTCACGTCGTGGCCGGCGCGCGCGAGCTGCTGCGCGGCGGCCATGCCGGCGGGGCCGGATCCGACGACCGCGACGCGCTTGCCTGTCTTCGCGACCGGCGGCAGCGGCACGACCCAGCCCTGCTCCCAGGCCTTGTCGATGATCGCGTGCTCGATCGACTTGATGCCCACCGGGTCGGCGTTGATGTTCAGCGTGCACGCGGCCTCGCAGGGCGCGGGGCACACGCGGCCGGTGAACTCGGGGAAATTGTTCGTCGAGTGCAGGACGTCGATCGCCTGGCGCCAGTCCTGGCGGTACACCAGGTCGTTCCAGTCGGGGATGATGTTGTTGACCGGGCAGCCGCTCTGGCAGAACGGGATGCCGCAGTCCATGCAGCGCGCGCCCTGCTTCGACGCCGCGGCGTCGTCGAGGTGCAGCACGAACTCCTTCCAGTGCTTCAGGCGCGCCGGCGGCGGCTCGCTCGCCTCGGCGAGGCGCTGGAACTCGAGGAAGCCTGTGACCTTGCCCATCGTCTTCTGCTCTGCGTCGGTGTGTCGGTTCGTCGGTCGTCGCGATCAGGCGGGCTGGCGCGCGGCCGCCTTCGCGGCCGCCAGCTCGCCGAGCGCGCGGCGGTACTCGGTCGGGAACACCTTGGTGAACCGGCCGCGGGCGTTCTGCCAGTCGGTCAGGATCTCCTTGGCGCGGAAGCTGCCGGTGTGGCGGAAGTGCGCCTCGACGAGCCGCTTGAGGATCGTCTCGTCGGCCTCGCCGTCGCCGCCCCGCTTCGTCGCGTGCCAGACCGACTGCGGCACGCCCGCGGCCTGCTCCTTGGCGGTCATCAGCGGCTCGAGGCTCACCATCGAGGTGTTGCACCGACGCTTGAAGTCGCCCTCCGGATCCCAGACGTAGGCCACGCCGCCCGACATGCCGGCCGCGAAGTTGCGGCCGGTGCCGCCGAGCACGACGACGGTGCCGCCGGTCATGTACTCGCAGCCGTGGTCGCCGGTGCCCTCGACGACCGCGATCGCGCCGGAATTGCGCACCGCGAAGCGCTCGCCGGCGACGCCGTTGAAGTAGGCCTCGCCCTCGATCGCGCCGTAGAGCACGGTGTTGCCGACGATGATGTGGTCGGGCCCGAAGCCGCGGAAGTCGTTCGCGCAGCGCACGATCACGCGGCCGCCCGACAGGCCCTTGCCGACGTAGTCGTTCGCCTCGCCCACCAGGTCGAAGGTCACGCCGCGCGCGAGGAACGCGCCGAAGCTCTGCCCCGCGGTGCCGTTGAACTGCACGTGCACGCTGTCGTCGGCGAGGCCGGCGTGCGTATGGCGACGCGCGATCTCGCCCGACAGCATCGCGCCGACGGTGCGGTTGACGTTGCGGATCGGCACGATGAAGCTGACCTTCTCGCCGCGCTCGATCGCCGCCTTCGACTTCTCGATCAGCACGTGGTCGAGCGCCTTCTCGAGGCCGTGGTCCTGCGTGGCGACCGCGTAGCGCGCGACGTCGGCCGGCATCGCCGGCGCGTGGAAGATCTTCGAGAAGTCGAGCCCGCGCGCCTTCCAGTGCCGGATGCCGGCGCGCGTGTCGAGCAGGTGCGTCGCGCCGATCATCTCGTCGAAGCTGCGGATGCCGAGCTGCGCCATGATCGCGCGCGCTTCCTCGGCGACGAAGAAGAAGAAGTTGACGACGTGCTCGGGCTTGCCGGCGAACTTCCTGCGCAGCACCGGGTCCTGCGTGGCCACGCCCACCGGGCAGGTGTTCAGGTGGCACTTGCGCATCATGATGCAGCCCTCGACGACCAGCGGCGCGGTCGCGAAGCCGAACTCGTCGGCGCCGAGGATCGCGCCGATGACGACGTCGCGGCCGGTCTTCATCTGGCCGTCGGCCTGGATCCGCACGCGCCCGCGCAGGCGGTTGAGCACCAGCGTCTGCTGCGTCTCGGCGAGACCCAGCTCCCACGGCGTGCCCGCGTGCTTGATCGAGGACAGGGGGCTCGCGCCGGTGCCGCCGTCGTGGCCGGCGATCACGATGTGGTCGGACTTGGCCTTCGCGACGCCCGCCGCGACCGTGCCCACGCCGACCTCGGAGACCAGCTTCACCGACACCGAGGCGCGCGGGTTGCAGTTCTTCAGGTCGTGGATCAGCTGCGCGAGGTCCTCGATCGAGTAGATGTCGTGGTGCGGGGGCGGCGAGATCAGGCCGACGCCCGGCACCGAGAAGCGCAGCTTCGCGATGTACTCGGAGACCTTGTGGCCGGGCAGCTGGCCGCCCTCGCCGGGCTTGGCGCCCTGCGCCATCTTGATCTGGATCTGGTCGGCCGACGCGAGGTACTCGGCGGTGACCCCGAAGCGGCCCGAGGCGACCTGCTTGATCTTCGAGCGCAGCGAGTCGCCGGCCGCGAGCGGGATGTCGGCCTCGACCACGCCGGCGCCGAGCACCGAGGCGAGCGTGTCGCCCGTCTTGATCGGGATGCCCTTCAGCTCGCCGCGGTAGCGGTTCTCGTCCTCGCCGCCCTCGCCGGTGTTCGACTTGCCGCCGATGCGGTTCATCGCGATCGCGAGCGTCGCGTGCGCCTCGGTCGAGATGCTGCCGAGCGACATCGCGCCGGTCGCGAAGCGCTTGACGATCTCGGCTGCAGGCTCGACCTCGTCGATCGGGATCGCCCTGGACGGGTCCACGCGGAACTCGAACAGCCCGCGCAGCGTCATGTGCCGGCGCGACTGGTCGTTGATGATCTGCGCGTACTCCTTGTACGTCTGGAAGTTGTTCGCCTTCGTCGAATGCTGCAGCTTCGCGATCGCGTCGGGCGTCCACATGTGCTCTTCGCCGCGCGTGCGGTACGCGTACTCGCCGCCGGCCTCGAGCGCGTGCGCGAGCACCGGGTCGCCGCCGAACGCGGCGTGGTGCATGCGGATCGCCTCCTCGGCCACCTCGAAGATGCCGATGCCGCCGACGTTGGACGCGGTGCCGGTGAAGTACTTGTCGACCAGCGACTTGTTCAGCCCGATCGCCTCGAAGATCTGCGCGCCGGTGTAGGACATGTAGGTGGAGATGCCCATCTTGGACATCACCTTGTGCAGGCCCTTGCCGATCGCCTTCACGTAGTTCTTGACCGCCTTCTCGGCCGACAGGTCGGCGCCCAGGCCCGCGTGGATCGCGCCGATGGTCTCCATCGCGAGGTACGGGTGGATCGCCTCGGCGCCGTAGCCGGCGAGCAGCGCGTAGTGGTGCACCTCGCGCGCCGAGCCGGTCTCGACGACCAGGCCGGTCGAGGTACGCAGGCCGGTGTCGATCAGGTGCTGGTGGATCGCGCTGGTGGCGAGCAGCGCGGGGATCGCGACGTGCTCGTCGTCGACGCGGCGGTCGGAGACGATCAGGATGTTGAAGCCGCTCTTCACCGCATCGACCGCGTTCGCGCACAGCGACGCGAGCCGCGCCTCGATGCCTTCCTTGCCCCAGGCGACCGGATAGCAGACGTCGAGCTCGTAGCTCTGGAACTTGCCGTCGGTGTAGCGGCCGATGTGGCGGATGCGGTCCATGTCCTCGGCGGACAGGATCGGCTGGCTCACCTCGAGGCGCAGCGGCGGGTTGATGTTGTTGATGTCGAGCAGGTTCGGCTTCGGACCGACGAACGACACCAGCGACATCACCAGCTGCTCGCGGATCGGGTCGATCGGCGGGTTGGTGACCTGCGCGAACAGCTGCTTGAAGTAGTTGTAGAGCGGCTTGTTCTTGTCCGACAGCACCGCGAGCGGCGAGTCGTTGCCCATCGAGCCGACCGCCTCCTCGCCGGCGACCGCCATCGGCGCCATCAGGAACTTCAGGTCCTCCTGCGTGTAGCCGAAGGCCTGCTGGCGATCGAGCAGCGGCACCGGCGCGACCGGCGACGTGTTCTCGGCGGCGGACTCGTCCTGGTCGGGCGTCCCGAGGCGCTCGCTGGTCGAGACCTCGTCGAGCTTCACGCGGATGCGCTCGATCCACTGCCGGTACGGCTTGCTCGCCGAGAGCTGGTCCTTGAGTTCCTTGTCGTCGACGATCCGCCCCTGGTCGAGGTCGATCAGGAACATCTTGCCGGGCTGCAGGCGCCACTTCTTGACGATGCGGCTGTCCGGGATCTCGGGCAGCACGCCCGCCTCGGAGGCCATCACGACGAGGTCGTCGTCGGTGACGATGTAGCGCGCAGGGCGCAGGCCGTTGCGGTCGAGCGTCGCGCCGATCTGGCGGCCGTCGGTGAATGCGATCGCGGCCGGGCCGTCCCAGGGCTCCATCATCGCGGCGTGGTACTCGTAGAACGCGCGGCGGTTCTCGTCCATCAGCGCGTGCTGCTCCCAGGCCTCGGGGATCATCATCATGATCGCCTGGGCCATCGGATAGCCGGCCATCACCAGCAGCTCGAGGCAGTTGTCGAAGCACGCGGTGTCCGACTGGCCGGGGTAGATCAGCGGCCAGAGCTTCTTCAGGTCCTCGCCGAGCACCGCCGACTGCATCACGCCCTCGCGGGCGCGCATCCAGTTGTAGTTGCCCTTGACGGTGTTGATCTCGCCGTTGTGCGCGACCATCCGGTACGGGTGCGCGAGCTCCCAGGCCGGGAAGGTGTTGGTCGAGAAGCGCTGGTGCACCAGCGCGAGCGCGGAGACCGTGCGCGGGTCCTGCAGGTCGCGGTAGTAGCGGCCGACCTGATCGGCGAGCAGCAGGCCCTTGTAGACCACCGTGCGCGTCGACATCGACGGCACGAAGTACTCCTTGCCGTGCTTCAGGCCGAGCGACTTGATCGCGTGGCTCGCGGTCTTGCGGATCACGTAGAGCTTGCGCTCGAGCGCGTCCGGCACCATCACGTCGCGCCCGCGCCCGATGAAGATCTGGCGGATCACCGGTTCGGAGGTGCGCACCAGCGGGCTCATCTCCATCTCGGCATCGACCGGCACGTCGCGCCAGCCGAGCACGCGCTGGCCCTCGGCGCGCACCGTGCGCTCGAGTTCCTGCTCGCAGGCGAGCCGCGAGGCGTGCTCCTTCGGCAGGAACACCATGCCGACGCCGTACTCGCCGGGCGGCGGCAGCTGCACGCCCTGCGCCGCCATCTCGCCGCGATAGAAGTCGTCGGGGATCTGGATCAGGATGCCGGCGCCGTCGCCGAACAGCGTGTCCGCACCGGTCGCGCCGCGGTGGTCCAGGTTCAGCAGGATCTGCAGACCCTTCTGGACGATGTCGTGGCTCTTCGCGCCCTTGATGTGCGCGACGAAGCCGACGCCGCAGGCGTCGTGTTCGTTGGACGGGTCGTACAGGCCTTGCGGCTGCGGCAGTGCCATCGCACTTCTCCTACGGACGATGGACCGAGGATAGTGCAGCGCACAAGCGCTGTCGACGCCTTTAAATCGGGGTCGGATGACGGTTCGAGAGCTTGCGCCAAACCCGTGCAGAATACCGGGGACAGATCATCGGCCGTCGCACCGACCCAGGGCGATCGGAGCCCGGTGCGGGTGCCGTCCCGTGCCCGGTCAGCCGCCGGTCGGCGGCACGCGCCTCGGACGCCCGACCGGTCGCCGCAGCAGCCGCACCCCGTGCGACGATTCGAGCTTCTTCTGGAAGTCAGTGCTCGCTGTCGGCTTTCCGCCCAACAGGCAAGCCAGCAGCCATTCGTGCTCGGCCTGGGATGCGACCTCGTCGAACAGTCGGCGGTAGGCCGACTCGCGCTCGAACGGCGTGTTGCCGAGCGCCCAGACCGTCGGGTGGGACCGCACCAGCGGGTCGGCCGCGAGGCCGGCGTGGTGGCGGTGGCTCGACCACGGCCAGTCGGCCGGGCTCGCGACCCGGCCGGCGCGGACCGGGCTCGATTCGATATACCGCTGGCATGCCAGCAGGTAGCGGTCCGCCTCGACCAGCGAGGACCGGAAGCGCCCTTCCCAGAGCGTGCCGCTGCGCGCGTGCCGGCGGTTGAACCACCGCACGTAGCGCCGACCCACCGCCTGCATCGCCTTCGACAGCGCGTCGACGCGCTCGGGCGTGGCGAGCAGGTGCACCTGGGTGTCCATCAGCACGTATGCGTGCACGACGAGACCGTGCTCGGTGCAGGCGTCGAGCAGCCACGCGAGGTACTGGCGCCGGTCGTCGTCGTCGACGAACACCGCCTGGCGGTTGTGGCCGCGCTGGAGCACGTGGTGCGGGTGGGCGGCGATCGCCCGGCGCGGCATGCGGGCCATGCGGCCCTCAGGACTCGTCGACCGAGAACAGCCGCCGGTGCTCCTTGATCGCGTACCGGTCGGTCATGCCCGCGATGTAGTCGGCGATCACGCGGTGCCGGTCGCGCTCGTCGGCCTTGCGGCGGTGCTCGGTCGGCAGCAGCCGGGGATCGGCCTCGAACGCGGCGAACAGTTCGGCGACGATCCGCGCCGCCTTCGAGGTCATCCGGACCACCTGGTAGTGCCGGTAGAGGTTGTCGAACAGGAAGCGCTTGAGCGCGCTCGCGCGCTCGCGCACCTCGTCCGAGAACGCGATCAGCGGTTCCGCCGCGCGGGCGTCGTCGACGGAGCGCGGCGCGGCCTGCGCGATCCGATCGGCGCTCGCAGCCGTCAGGTCGAGCACCAGCTCGTTGATCATCCGCCGCACCGTCTCGGCGACCTGCCGGCGCTCGCCCGCATCCGGGTAGGCGGCCACCGCCTCGCGGTGGTGGCGCGCGAACAGCTCGACGTCGGCGAGCTGCGCGACCGTCAGCAGCCCCGAGCGGATCCCGTCGTCGACGTCGTGGTTCACGTAGGCGACCTCGTCGGCGACGTTGGCGAGCTGCGCCTCGAGCGACGGCCGCGTGCCGTCGATGAAGCGGCGCCCGACGTCGCCCAGACGGCGCGCGTTCGCGACCGAGCAGTGCTTGAGCACGCCCTCGCGCGTCTCGAAGCACAGGTTCAGCCCGTCGTAGGCGCCGTAGCGCTCCTCGAGCTCGTCGACCACGCGCAGCGACTGCAGGTTGTGCTCGAAGCCGCCGTACGGCTTCATGCAGCCGTTGAGCGCGTCCTGCCCGGCATGGCCGAACGGCGTATGGCCGAGATCGTGCGCGAGCGAGATCGCCTCGGTCAGGTCCTCGTGCAGGCGCAGCCGCCGGGCGACGGTGCGGGCGATCTGCGCGACCTCGATCGAGTGCGTGAGCCGCGTGCGGAACAGGTCGCCCTCGTGGTTCACGAAGACCTGCGTCTTGTACTCGAGCCGGCGGAACGCCCCGCAGTGCACGATGCGGTCGCGGTCGCGCTGGAACTCGTTGCGGCCCTCGGGCGCCGACTCCGGATGCCGACGCCCGAGGCTGCGGGTGGGATCGGCCGCGTAGGGCGCCAGACCGTGCATCGG
>Ga0315899_10004219_pt1 | contig 15563 bp, 7 predicted proteins | sample LakEriMetagenome_2_FD_203518 | JGI IMG/M metagenome (GOLD analysis project Ga0315899, IMG submission 203518) | Freshwater fungal communities from buoy surface, Lake Erie, Ohio, United States - Buoy 4 MA112 | ecosystem: Environmental > Aquatic > Freshwater > Lake | place: USA: Lake Erie, Ohio... | reverse complement strand
TGCACGCCGAGCTCTGCGACAGAATTTCTAAATGAAACCTGAAAAAGTTGCTCTGTATCCCTAAGGATCGGTCGTCGTTCCTTCGCTCCAATCGGGTGGTTTCAAAATGCCTGGCAATAAGCCAATCGTGAACAGGGCTGATATACTTCTTGGCTCGCATCCGTGAAGTTCCGTGTGAATCCGTGGCTAGTTTTCGAGATCCTATCTTTAGCCACGGATGGGCACGGATCAAACACGGATAAGAAGTGAACAGAATCAAGTCATCATCGGAACTATTTCTCCGACTCCAGCCTCTTCAATTCCCACCACAACGCAACCCGGTGCCACCCATTTCGTCGATTCAGCATCAGTCAGCAGCAGGCCAATCGTGAACAGGGCTGATATACTTTCTTGGCTCGCATCCGTGAAATTCCGTGCGAATCCGTGGCTGGTTTTCGAGATCCTATCTTTAGCCACGGATAGGCAAGGATCAAACACGGATAAGAAGTGAACAGAATCAAGTCAGCGTGGGAACCACTTCTCAGACTTCAGCTTCTTGAATTCCCACCACAACGTAAACCGGTGCCACCCATCCCATAGATTCAGCATCAGTCAGCAGCAAGCTAACCGTGAACAGGGCTGAGATACATCTTGGCTCGCATCCGTGAAATTCCGTGCGAATCCGTGGCTGGTTTTCGAGATCCTATCTTTAGCCACGGATGGGCACGGATCAAACACGGATAAGAAATGAGCAGAATCAAGTCATCATCGGAACTATTTCTCCGACTCCAGCTTCTTCACACCCCACCACAACGCAAAAGGTGCCACCCGTTTCGTAGATTCAGCATCAATCAGCAGCAGGCCAATCGTGAACAGGGCTGATATACTTTCTTGGCTCGCATCCGTGAAGTTCCGTGCGAATCCGTGGCTGGTTTTCGAGATCCTATCTTTAGCCACGGATGGGCACGGATCAAACACGGATAAGAAGTGAGAATAATCGAGTCAAAACAGAATCGAATTGCGAGGTCTTCTTTTCGTGTTCTTCCGCTTCTTTCGGCCAACGATTGAAGAGCTCTCAATATCGGCTCAGCTCGGACACAGCCAAAGCAAATCACTCCGCTTCCGATTGCAAATTGCATTGGTTCGGTATGAACTGCGGGCCAAGCGAACCGGCGATCATTCCAAAGAGCGCTGCACCAAGTCCGATCAATTGCGGCGGATACACTTCGTCGATTCCCTTCAAGATTGGAATGAACTCACCCAACTGCGGTGCAAACATGAACGGAATCCAACACGTAATCCCCAATACGATCGAACAAATTGCACCTTGTGTGGTCGCGCGCTTCCAATAAAGCCCGAACGTTAAGGGCACGAACGAGCCGACCAACGTGATCTGATAAGCACTCGAAACCAGTTCGTAAATCGATGTCCCCTGGCTCATGATCGCGTACGTCAAAACCATACATGTAAAGGTGAATATCGATATTCGCATCGCCAATAGCAACTGCTTGTCCGACAAACCTGGCACCAAGTGCCGCAAGATGTTCTCCACGAAGCTGGTGGACGGAGCGAGCAGAGTGGCAGAGGAGCATGATTTGATGGCTGATACTAACGCACCGAAGAATAGGATCTGCACCATCAATGGCATGTGGTCCATGATCATCTTCGGAAGCACTTGCTGCGCGTCGTTCTTGAGCAACTCTTCGGCATGTTCGGGCATAACCAGAATCGAGGAAGCAACAATAAACATCGGTACAAACGCAAAGGCCAAATAACAAAGACCTCCGATGATCGCACCGTACTTTGCGGCACTCTCCGACTTGGCCGACATCACCCGCTGAAAAACATCTTGTTGCGGAATCGATCCCAACATCATCGTTATACCCGCAGCGATGAAAAAGGCCCAATCTTTAGGAGTATGTTCGGGCAAAATACGGAACCACTCTCGCTCAGTCGCCAGATTGAACACTTTGTCCGCCCCCCCCACCAAGCCTGCCGAATAATAGGCGATGTAGGACATCCCGATCACCAGAACGATCATCTGAACAAAATCGGTGTAAGCAACAGCCATCATCCCTCCGACCATCACGTAAACCAAAACCAAAACGGTGCCGATGAACATGCCTACCGCCGGAGTAATAGCTCCACCTGAAAGAATAGAAAAAACCAAGCCTAGTGCAGTAATCTGAGCACCGACCCAACCGAGGTAGCTGAGAATGATGATCATCGAGCAAAGAATCTCGACGGGAACTCCGTATCTTTTGCGATAAAAGTCACCGATCGTTAGCAATTTCATCCTATAGAGTCGGCTTGCGAAAAATGCTCCGACCAAGACCAAACACATCGATGCACCGAACGGGTCCTCCACCACTTCACGCAATCCACCGTCCACAAACTTGGCCGGGATTCCCATAACGGTCTCCGCTCCAAACCAAGTAGCAAAACTAGTCGTGATCACCATGTAGAGCGGCAAACTATGCCCAGCTACCGCAAAATCTTCGGTATTCTTGATTCGAGAACCAGCCCATACCCCAATCCCTAACGTCCCGACAAGATAGAGCAAAACGAAGACGAGAAGTACGATGTTCATTGGTGACAAACTGCCCTATGTGCAAATAAGAAACAAAGAATAGCTAAACAAACGACGTTTCTCGCCGGTAGTACTGTACCAATCTTTCGTTCGAATACTCGCTCCAAAGCAACATGCGTACTCAAGAGGCGAAAGGAAACTCGAAACATCCAAACCTGATGCCAGACCGAAGACAACGCTCACTTTCCCGAAAGCAAGCTAAAATTGTAAGGAAAATCCAAACTAGAGTCGAGCATAGAAACGCTGGACATGCATTTATCCAAGCTTGCAGAAACGTTAGGCGGGCATGTGGCGTTTTGCCAGCAGCCGAGCCAACAAGTCGGCTGTTGCCGGCATCTTCACCTCTTCGCTGGCAACTCAGGCCAATGTTGTATAAGGTCCCTGGCCATTCCAGGCGTCGACACCATACTGAAGCGAGCTATCGACGCACTCATGGAAAAGGCCATTGCCACGAATCGGACCTTTCTATTGCTATCGAGAAGTCAACATCTTTGGCGACAGAACCACAAGAGTTTTACCACGAATAAAGCGAATGACACAAATAAGAATCCAAAAACTAAAACCTTCGTTTGATTCGTGCTATTCGTGGTCAAAAACAAAGAAGCAATAAACAAACCGAGTGACTATCCCTTTGCAATCCATGCCGATGCTCGAGAAGATCCACAAGCCGTCGAGGACCATTGACGCTTTCAAGCATCGTCTATCAAGAACGCAACTTTCGAACAAACCACAGGCCGACGAAGCGACGTAGGTACGTAAAAAAACCCTCTCCAGAAAACTCTGAAAAGGGTTTTTAAAAACCGGCAATACCTACTTTCGCACTGGTATGCACTATCATCGGCTCGAAAAGCTTAACTACTGTGTTCGGTATGGGAACAGGTGGGCCTTTTCGATATGGTCACCGGTAGGGAATCACGAGGGCGGTAGCCGCTCGTGACCCATGTTGGATTGGTAAATGTCGCGTCTTTAGAATAGTCATCATCGAATATCGATGCACGGTTAAGTGCAAGATACCGATGGTCAAGCGTTCGTCCGTTAGTAACAGTTAGCTAAACACCTTACGGTGCGTACACATCTGTCCTATCAACCTGGTAGTCTACCAGGGGACTCTCGCTACAAGTAGCTACGAAACCTAGTCTTGGAGAGGGCTTCACGCTTAGATGCTTTCAGCGTTTATCCTTTCCCTAGTTAGCTATCCAGCCGTGCCACTAGCGTGACAACTGGTACACCAGAGCTAAGTCCAACCAAATCCTCTCGTACTAAGGTTGATCCTCCTCAAGTTTCGTGCGCCCACGGTAGATAGGGACCGACCTGTCTCACGACGGTCTGAACCCAGCTCACGTACCGCTTTCATTGGCGAACAGCCAAACCCTTGGGAGCTTCTTCACCCCCAGGATGCGATGAGCCGACATCGAGGTGCCAAACCGCCACGCCGCTGTGGACGCTCGGTGGCGATAAGCCTGTTATCCCCAGAGTACCTTTTATCTGATGAGCGATAACCCTTCCATTCGGAATTACCGGATCACTAAGGCCTACTTTCGTACCTGCTCGACTTATTTGTCTCACAGTCAAGCACCCTTTTACCTTTACGCTCTTTGCCTGATTGCCGACCAGGCTGAGGGTACCATTGCGCTCCTCCGTTACTTTTTAGGAGGAGACCGCCCCAGTCAAACTGCCCAACTGACAATGTCCTAAGCCCAGATTCATGGGTCAAAGTTAGAATTAAAGCATATCCAGGCTGGTATCTCAACGTTGGCTCCCTGAAGACTTGCGTCCCCAGTTCAAAGCCTCCCAGCTATTCTGCACAGAACATACCTCAACCCAATATCAGCCTACAGTGAAGGTTCATGGGGTCTTTCCGTCTAGCCGCGGGTATGTGGCATCTTCACCACAACTACAATTTCACCGGGTCGGTGGTTGAGACAGTGCAGCAGTCGTTACGCCTTTCATGCAGGTCGGAACTTACCCGACAAGGAACTTCGCTACCTTAGGACCCTCATAGTTAGGGCCGCCGTTTACTGGGGCTTCGGTCGCGGGCTTCGCTTTCGCTAACTCTCTTCCTTAACCTACCAGCACCGGGCAGGCGTCAGACTCTATACCTCCTCTTACGAGTTCGCAGAGTCCTGTGTTTTTGATAAACAGTCGCTGCTGCCGATTTTCTGTGGCCTACTTGCGTAGGCGCCCCTTATCGCGAACTTACGGAGCCATTTTGCAGAGTTCCTTAACCACCGTTCTCCCGAGCGCCTTAGAATACTCTTCTCACCTACCTGTGTCAGTTTTAGTACGGTCGATCTTGCTTTAACGTTTAGAAGCTTTTCTTGGACACCCTTCCACACACTTCGAGATCTTAAGTGCTCTCGTGATCCTGTCTTGGTTAATGCCCGGCGGATTTGCCAACCGGACGCCTCATCAGGACCAACAGACATTTCTAATCGTACTGCTGTGTCTTCGGGTGCCGTCCCTCCATCACTTCACAAGACCGGCGAAGGAATATTAACCTTCCATCCATCGTCTACGCCTTTCGGCCTCGACTAAGGTACCGGCTAACCCTGGGCGGATTTACCTTGCCCAGGAAACCTTAGGTGTTCGGCGAACAGGATTCTCACCTGTTTAATCGTTACTCATTCCGGCATAATCACCTGATGGGGCCGACAACGCTCCTTACGGTACGTCTTGTATCTCCCCATCAGCGCTCTCCTACCGCTCATTGCTGAGCCCGCAGCTTCGGTGTTCTATTTACTCCCGTTCATTATCGACGCAGAATCTCTCGACCAGTAAGCTGTTACGCACTTTTTAAATGGTGGCTGCTTCTAAGCCAACATCCTGGCTGTCACAGAGATTCAACTTTCTTAGTGACTGAATAGAACTTAGGGACCTTAGCTGACGATCTGGGTTGTTTCCCTCTTGACCATGGAGCTTATCCCCCACAGACTGACTCCCGAGATAATTATAACGGTATTCGGAGTTTGGTTCGGCGAGGTACCCAAGGAAGGGCCCCCGTCCGATTCAGTCTCTCTACCCCCGTTACATAGTGGCTCGAGGCTATCCCTGAAAATATTTCGGAGAGAACGAGCTATCTCTGTGTTTGATTAGACTTTCACTCCTCCCCACAGATCATCCCATCGGTTTTCAACCCAAATGAGTTCGGTCCTCCACGCAGTTTAACCCGCGCTTCAACCTGTCCATGGGTAGATCACACAGTTTCGCGCCTAGCGCCCGCAACGTAGTCGCCCTATTCAGACTCGGTTTCCCTCTGGCTTCGACCCGTAAGGTCTTAACCTGCTGCAAACGCTAACTCGCCGGATCATTTTGCAAAAGGCACGCCGTCACACTTTTAATAGTGCTCCGACCGCTTGTAAGCACACGGTTTCAGGTTCACTAATCCTCCCCTAACAGGGGTTCTTCTCACCTTTCCATCGCTGTACTGAGTTCACTATCGGTCATCGAGGAGTATTTAGCCTTGCGGGATGGTCCCCGCAGATTCAGACCAGGTTTCACGTGACTGGCCTTACTCAGGTACCATTCGGGAGGCGCTCAACTTTCGCTTACTGGACTGTCACCATCTATGGTGTGCCGTTCCTGGACACTTCAGCTAGCTGTCGCTTTGTAACTCCCATGTGAATGGCCCTACAACCCCGAGAAGGAAACCCTCTCGGTTTGGGCTATTCCGCTTTCGCTCGCCGCTACTAACGGAATCGATTTTTCTTTCTTTTCCACCAGGTACTAAGATGTTTCAATTCCCTGGGTTGGCCACGTATACCTATGTATTCAGTATACGCTAATTCGAGCATCTCGGGATCAAAACCTGTTTGTCGACTCCCCCAAGCTTTTCGCAGACTTCCACGCTCTTCATCGCCTCTCGATACCAAGACATCCCCCGTGCGCCCTTTGTAACTTGACCATCGGAATCTCGAACTCAACCCTCAACCACCCCAATTCGCTTTCGCAAACTAGAGATCGCATCAGGCCGACTCGCATCCCAATTCTAATTAAATCGATCAACATCTTTAATTCACATCAAAGACATCATCGATACGCCTATTCTAATTTAATCGCGCTCGTTCAAAAACGGTCTATTAATAACTCTCACTGAGTAATCAGCAAGCGTTCTTCTCAAGAACCGGTTTCAAACTTCATCTCGTACGCTTCTCGCAAGCCGGAAAAACCTGCGTCTCCGCGTACGAATAAGATGCCATCTACCAATCCAACCAAATTGTCAAAGATCAATTTCGCATTCGATTTCTCGTTTGCGAGGGGTCACCATCTTATTGGAAGGCTCGACTCGCGTCAAGGCCATTCACAATCTTTTTTGGCAACCCACCCAACCGTCTGATTCGAGCACTCGCTTTCGCGATCACTCTCAACCGTCTGGTCAAGGGAGCGAGAATCATCCAGATTTCAGATCCGGCCGCAAGGCCTTTTCCGAATCTTTTTCGGATCATTCTTCGGCGACCATTTCTGGACACCAGTGGAGGTGAAGGGACTTGAACCCATGACCCTCTGCTTGCAAAGCAGATGCTCTCCCAACTGAGCTACACCCCCAACTAATAAGCAAAAAGTGCAGCCTTTTAAAAAAGGTAGACCTTTCACTAGTGCGCGCGCCTGGATTCGAACCGGGGACCTCGTCGTTATCAGCGACGCGCTCTAACCAACTGAGCTACGCGCGCGTTTCCAACTAGCTGGATCCTGGCCAAAACCAGGATCGAGAATGGTATCGATTGGTTCGGACCTGTCAACGCGTTTTCTCGAATTGCCCAAAGAGTTATTGCAACAAAAGTCAGAGCCCGAGTTATCGGCACGATTCCAAGGAGAATTGAGCTCGATTTTCCACGACGTCGAAACTCTTCGCTTTCCGACGCCTTGCGTTTCATCTAATCACCCAAAAACCCTAGAACAAAGGGCGCCGTGTGTTCCTGGACTAGGAATCGGCGAGAGGCTTCTTTTTTTCCGTGATTACTTTGCACTGAGATGCCATTTCTGCGTTCATTTCCGTATAGTTTTTCCACTCGTCCGGAACGTTATCCTCGTGGAATATCGCTTCGACTGGGCATTCGGCGACGCAAGCTTCGCAGTCGATGCACTCATCCGGGTGGATGTAGAGCATCTTTTCCCCTTCGTAAAAGCATTCCACGGGGCATACGACCACGCAATCTGTATAACGGCATCCAACACATGGCTGCGTCACAACGTGTGCCATCTTTTTTCCCTTCCCTATTTGATCAACATGCGATTGGATTCATTTGTCGTTGGGACAATGGAAAAAATCGCGGCAATCGCATACTACCGCCAAATTTCCAGCAATTTCCCGCCCCCGGCATGGTAGGCGTAGAGATTCTACGTGTCAAGAAACTGAATCTGCTTGCTGTCGTCCGCCGCAGCACCTAATATTGAACAATTCCTGTCAACAATGCAGTAGTTCTTCCCATTACCTCCCTGGCGATCGCCTTAATCGAGAAGTAAGTTGTGGCACTCACGAATCTAGATCGAGAACTGCTTCAGAAATGCCTTGGAAACCAACCGATGGCATGGCAGGAGCTGACAGATCGCTTTCTCGGATTGATCATCCATGTCGTGAATCACTCCGCCAACTCCCGAAACATTCAGATCACCGCAGAATCAAGGGACGATTTGGTCGCCGAAGTTTTTCTGTCGTGGATCGAAAAGGATTTTGCGGTACTTCGACGCTTTCGGGGGCAAAGCTCGCTGGCTACTTACCTGACGGTCGTCGCTCGACGAGTCATCATTCGCAGGCTATCGCAGTTAAGGCTCCCTCTCCATTCGCCTCAAGCATTGGATGAAAATCATGTCGAGGAGAGCAGGCCTAGTAGTCGCTTTACTGCCGAGGATCTGGAGGAACTGCATGCATCCATTCAGTTCCTCTCCGACAGCGAGGCAGCAGCCGTTCGGATGTTCCATCTTGAAGGGAAATCATACCTCGATATTGGGCACCATCTCGGAATGCCAGAAAACAGTGTCGGCCCCATGCTATCCCGCGCCCGCGCCAAGATTCGCAATCGCACTGCTTCCTCCGAGTTGAAAAAATAGCCTTCCGGTCGTTTCTGCCTAACCTGTCTACGCCAAACTACCCGTTCACGGGGATCCTGCTCGCTGGTCGCAAATAGGCCCTCTGTATCATCAGGCACATTTCGACGAGATCTTGCAACATCGGCACGATCGACTCCCAATCAGACACGGACTTTCGTTCGGCTTCACTCTGTAGCTCGTTGACGATCAAACCAATCATCGGCATGTCAATTTTATTCGATAGTACCTTCAACGATTCCAAACGCGACTTCAACGCAATCAGATTCCCGGACTCGAAACAGTGAATCACTCGCTCAATCTGGTAGCCAATCATGACTGCATTGCTATTGGAGAGGTCGCTGCTTTCGAAGAATTGCGGTCGCCAGCAAAAGGGAGAATTCGCGAATCTTTCCACGAGTTCCGGGTCATAAAGCGTACCACTTCCCAACTGTATTGCTTCGATGGCGTCCTGGTGAGACATAGGCGCATCCGATAGTTCCGAAGTCATAGTGTCATACGCGTTAGCGATGGAGAGGACACGCGCACCGAATGGTATGCTGGCGTTTGCGGTGCCCGCAAGTGCCTCAAGGGGCATGCTGTAGGAGTTGATGATCTCGAGCATTGCGGGACTGTTGAACGAGGAACTCAGCAACTCAGCCGCACCTTTAATGGCAACGTTCGATCGATCTGATTGCGAACGAAGGTGGTGCAATTTCCAGTCAGCGTCGGTCTCATTTTGTGTCAAACATCCGATATCGTGCAGCATGGCCGCAATCTCTAAAACGTACAATTCGCCAACTGGTATTAATCCTTTTGCCAACGAAACGCAGATCTCTGCGACTCGGTGGGAGTGTGCTGTCATCAAAGGGAATCGTTTGGTCATTGCTGCGTTTAACGTCACGACCGCATGGTAGGAAATCGGATGCTCTTCTACATCGATCGAGGCTAGTTTTGCTGCTTTTTTGCGTTCTTCTTCCTTCGCGGTCTCTTCCAGTTCTGGACTCCATGTCCGAAAGCGGTTTCGACCAGAGTGCTTTGCCGCATAAAGACCTTGGTCCGATTGCTCGATCTGAGCTTGGAATGTTGGTGCGCCCAGAATGCTGCTAGAAACACCTAAGCTGGCAGTAACCTGATACGGTTCCGCCAGCGTCGTTTGAAGGCCTGCGCGAATTTCTTCGGCCATGGCTTCACCCTCGGTCAAGGTGGCATGCTGCATCACCACGCAAAACTCTTCTCCACCATAACGACCGAGAATACCTCGGCCCTCGACGATCTTGGACACAGTCTTGACGACGTCTTTCAAGACGGCATCACCTGCCGCGTGCCCGTGTCGATCGTTCAATTTTTTGAAGTGGTCAACGTCCATCATGATGGAGATCAAACCACGCTCACCATCGTTTCGATTTTCCCATAGTGCATTGATCTTTTCGTACAGTGCCCGTCGATTTAGTGCGCCCGTCAATCCGTCGCGAGTGGCTAACTCATGCAACACCTCGTTCTGCTGCTTGATTTGCTCTCTGGAGGTTTCTAGATCCGATAGAACGCTTAATAAATGTTGTCGCTGCTCCTCCATCAAGGAAATGTCTTCAAAGCTGACCAGCGCGCCAGTGATTCGTTCTTCCCCATCAAAGACAGGAGTTGCATTCACCATAAACGTCAATTGCTTACCAGCGATATTCAAGTAGAGCTTCACACCAGCTTTTTGACTTTGTTCGCGGATAGCCGACTCCCATGGCCAGTCCCTCGAATCTTCGCTTCCCCAAGTTAAGCTATTCAATTCTCGAGTCGTCAGTTCGTCGACTTGCAGATTCACACATCTCGCAAAGGAATCATTGGCCAGCAGAATCTTTCCTTGCACATCCAGAATCACGACCCCTCCAACAATGGTATCGAGGGTGTTACGAACTCGCTTCGGGACCGCACTCTTGGGGTCCAGCGCGCCGAAAGCTTTGTTCAGGAAGAGTGAGAAACTGCCTACGTTGAGGAAAAATCCCACCCCAACAACGATCGCCCAACGCAGCATCGCGCTGTACAAGCCCGAGGGTGCAGGCGTGAAGGCTATCTCCAATTCCGCAAAAATATCTTCACCCTTCTCCAATGGAACACGCACATGGTTGATCGTCGACGGGCTTTCCGGAGCCAGATTCCAGTTTCTAGAATGGTCTGGACTTGCATAAAGCACCAAACCATCCCGCCTTATGATTCGAAGGCTGAGTAAATCCTCGACCGTAGAAAGCGACTTGCGACAAGACTTTTGAAGACCCGCCAGGTCCTGCACAGACAGATGGTTCGAGCAAAGTGTCGCGATTTGAAGGCTGGATTCGCTTCGTTGCTTTTGTTTTTCAAGACTCTCATCCTTGACGAGTCCCGACAGACTCCCAGCCAGCATCGGTCCGAACGACATCGTCGCTAGGATGATCGCCATTTTGTAGGTGATCTTGAGTTTTGGCATCGGAATAGTGAATCAGCACGAAAAGAGTATTCGAGATATCTGATCCCAACTATGGAAAACCCGTGTTTGGACAAAGATATCCTCTAACTGTTGGACAAAGTTCGATGCATGCGTCGATTTCACACGACGTTCGTGGCCATTGCTTTCAAACCGGGAGGGATTCTGCAAAGTCTACCGAAGGTAGGGGTCAGTTGACTTGGATAGTTTTTTCCGAATGGAATATCTCTCCGGGTTAATCTGATTCATCATTCCATTCAGGTTCTACCTTTTCTGCGGAGAAAGCACCAATCGTTCGGAAATAGATCGCCTGAACCAAGTTTTCTCCGATTCTTTAGCGCCCGGGTCTATCGATAACGACTAGATACGCAAGGAAGTGTTTCGTACGGACAGGAGGTCAAAGTGCCAGATTCGCCCCATCAATGGAAAGGACCGAACCAAAGGAGCATCGTCGCGCTCTTTTGCTTGTGGCTTTCCGTTGGTTGGCATCCCATCTTTGCTTGGCAATCCTCGAAAGATGAAGGGCGACCTCCAGAAATTCCTGCAGCTTCAAGCGATGATTTCGAACGATTCGTCGAAAACGCGATCAAGGCAACGCCAGTCGCTCCTTCCGCCCCGGTCGTGGCCCTCCCACCCGCTACACGAACTGTTCCGAGTCCGTACCGTACTGAACCATTCCAGGTTGTGCCTTCCCACCAATCTTCGGCCCAGGAATTCACTTCCTCGTCTGCCGCAGATTCCAATTCCAATGACTTATTTCAATCTGCCCTAGAAGACTATGTGCCGCCAGATGGAGACGATTGGATCAACTACACGTGGGAGGGTGGCTGGTGGGAGTCTCCGACAAAGGGAGCCCTCAAGCCACTCCTTACGAACAAATTGCATCGAGTTCAACCCATCGATCTAGAGCAGTTGATCTGGCAATCTATGCAGTATTCCATGCGAGTACATTCCATTCTCAAGATGCCCAAAATTCAAAGATCAGAGATCGAAATTGCGAGAGGAGATTTTGATCCTACGAGATATGCACAATCGAATTTCAAAGACACATCGGATCCTGTTGGCAACACGTTGACGACCGGCGGACCCAATCGGTTAAACGACTACTTTTGGGAAAATGCGATCGGGATACGCGATCGAAATCAATTTGGTGGAAAAACGGACTTTGGACAAGCGATCGATGCTCGCGACAGCAACTCGCTTTTCTTTCGACCTAACAATCAAGTCGATTCGAAGCTCACGCTGAACTACTCTCAACCTCTCATGAGAGGTGCAGGGGTGTTTTACAACACATCTTCCATTCGCATTTCGCAGATCAAGACGGAGCAGGAATTGGCGATTGCCAATACCAATCTTCAACAACACGCTCGAACCATTCACTCGGCCTATTGGGAACTGCTGCTCGCGCGATTCCAACTTGCGCAGGTGATCAAAGCCAAAGTTCGAATCAAAACACTGAGCATAGAACTCGAGAACCGACGTGGTATTGACGTATTAAAAATGCACACGGACCGAGCAGAATCGATGATTCAAGCCATGGCCGCCCAGGATTCGGAACTTCGCGCTAAAATTCGAGGTTACCAAGCAGATTTAGCTCGATTAGTTGGGTCGCCAGAGATCCAGCGAACGGTTTGCGATGAAATGATTCCTTTGACTCGCCCGATAGCGTCCCTGCCTCCTATAGATTCTCTCGACGATGAACTCTACAACGCGTTAATGTACCGGGGAGAATTGCAAGAGATACGCAGCCAGATCGAAACGGAATCCGTCCGAAAGCAAATCGCAGCCAACGAGCTTCGGCCCACATTAGACCTCGTGGTAGAAGGCTACGTTCGAGGCCTCGCAGGTGAAAAACGGCTCATTGACTCGCTCTCACGACAATTTGATTCCGGCGCCCCCAGCTACTCGGGCGGATTCTTGTATCAATCACCTTATAAAAATCGTGCAGCACGAGCTAACCTACAGGGGCGAGCGATGGCGATGGCGGAGCGAATCGATGCTTATGAAGATCGAAAGATGGAAGTAGAAGCTCAGGTTTACAAAGCGATCGAAATGTCGAAAGGTACCTATCAGGCCATCTTGGCATCCTTGTACTCGGCCCGCGCCATTCAGTCTGAAGTCGAGAATCAAAGGGCCCGATTGGAGGACTTTTTTAATGAGGGAAGCTCGCCAAGCACTATCTTGAACGAATTGTTCGATTCAGAGAATAGACTTTTGAATGCAGAGAAAGAACTCGCAACCCGCCAAATCGAACATATGCAGGCTCTCATACAAATCAAGTACGAGTCAGGTACTCTACTCACCATCGCGAGAGAATAGATTGTCCACCAATAGGCATTCTAGATAGGAATAGACTGCAGTCGCCATTCTGGCGGTTGCCCAACCGCCCGTTTGTTGTCTACAATCGGACCACCGCCTTTGTTGGATTGCCAACCTCTAGGCATTTTGCTTTCGCATCGGGGAATGAATGCTTCAACGAAAATACATATTTCCAAACGTCATCGAGCTAAACGTGCAGGCCGGCCACCTCATCGGCTGCAATGTCTACTTGGTGCATGATAAAGAAGACTGGGCGCTCATCGATGTCGGCTACCATGAATCTGTCGACGAGATTGTGGAACTGATTCGAGATCTCGATTTTCGGTTGTCCAAATGCAAGACGCTCATCGCAACCCACGCAGATGTTGACCATTGCCAAGGGCTCGCGAAACTCAAACAAGTGCTACGCACGACCGTCACCGCACATCCAAAGGCGGCCAGTCTGCTCGAGTCCGGTGACCGATTGCAAACCTTTGCCGAGATCCACGCTCAAGGTATCAGCGAAGATATGCCGCCAGTCACTGTAGAGGTACACGTGAATGATGGAGATATCATCCAGATCGGAAGTATTGAGCTTAAGGTATGGTCCACCCCTGGACATGCCGATAGCCAATTGGCTTTTCAAATGAATGACTTGCTCTTTAGCGGAGACAATATTTACCGCGATGGCGGTGTCGGAGCTATCGACGCTCACCACGGTAGCGACATTCCTTCGTTCATCCAATCGCTCCAACGAATTCGAGACTCCGAAGTAAAGTGGTTATTGCCTAGCCACGGCCCCTATTTTCGAAAAGACGCTGCCATGATCGATAAAACACTGCAACGTCTCGATAGCTATCTCCACCTCTCCGACTTCGGTACCTGCGCAATCGATTGGCCCTTGATCGAACAATGGGAACAAGAAATCGCAGAAGGCAATCTTCCGAGTTGATCGACTATGTCGAACACGAATGAATCTTCGAACGCGAGGGAGCTGAAGGAATCGGTTCCCCCCGCGCAGAAAAAGTCGGAGCCCCTGTTGGATCGACAAACAACAAGGATCGTCATGTTCGTCGTCCTGTTCGGTGTGACAGGGTTCCTTGGCTTGCCTGCTTTATGGATCAGCAAGTCGTTTACTCCTTCGGAAAAAATCTTTTGGTCGATCATCAATACAATCTACACTTCGGTTCTGATCGGCATCACTGCTGCGATTTGCTGGTGGTCGTACCGTCAAATCTTCGAAACCTACTAGGACAATGATGAACCCTCGCGATCCTCGCCCTATCTCACCACCCATTGAGCTCTCTGGCGTCTGGGTGATGGACTCTGTGGAACAAGCGGATCAGTTGCTCGGAGGCCAACTCGAGGGACACATCTACCGCCGTGATGGTCATCCCAATGCAAAGTCGTTGGAAACCATCCTTCGCGAAATGCATGCTGCAGATCGAGCGATTGTTACCGCGCAAGGTATGAGCGCTCTTAGCGCGGCTTGCCTTTCTCTGCTCAAGCCTGGCGATCTTGTTCTCTTGGGCCAGCCACTCTATGGCAAGACGTCCTATCTACTCAAGTCGGAACTCAGCCGATGGGGAATCCTCACCGAGGATGTTTTGGCAACCGACATTGCCGCTTGGGCGACCGCGATCCAAAAGGCCCCGAGGCTCATCCTCGTGGAAACGATCGGCAATCCTCGCCTCGACGTACCAGACCTAGAGGTGATTTGTAGTCTGGCGCATGAGAACGCAGACACATTGGTCCTCGTCGATAATACCTTTGCAACTCCGGTTCTTTGCCAACCTTTGCGATTAGGTGCCGATCTCGTCATGGAGAGCCTCAGCAAATTTGTTTGCGGCCACGGTGATGTGATGCTAGGGTTGCTGTGTGGCACCGATCGCACTTGGGCTCGGATACGAGGCGTTGTCAGTGCATTCGGACTTGCCAGCAGCCCTCTGGATTGCTGGCTCACGCAACGAGGACTAGAGACTCTCTCTGTTCGCATGACGCATGCTGCAAACTCCGCCATGGAGATTGCACAACGGCTTGTAAAAGAGTTTCAACTCGAAGTCGACTATCCTGGACTCCCCGATCACCCGAGCCATGCCACTGCTATAAAACAACTACCAGCGGGTTGTTTTGGCAATATGCTAACCCTACATCTTCGCGGTGATAACCGGAAAGCAAATCAGTTCATTTCTGCGGTCAAGGACACGATTCCATTTTGTCCGA
>Ga0315899_10004217_pt1 | contig 15564 bp, 15 predicted proteins | sample LakEriMetagenome_2_FD_203518 | JGI IMG/M metagenome (GOLD analysis project Ga0315899, IMG submission 203518) | Freshwater fungal communities from buoy surface, Lake Erie, Ohio, United States - Buoy 4 MA112 | ecosystem: Environmental > Aquatic > Freshwater > Lake | place: USA: Lake Erie, Ohio... | reverse complement strand
TATTGCTTAAAAACTTGCTACCTGTTTTAGCTTTAATAGAATCCAGTTTTCCGCTTTGTAATCCAACTTCAAAATAACCTTTTGAAACATCTCCCTTGTAGGTAAACACTTTGTTATAAATTAAATTATTGCGGAGGTTTGAGTATGTTTCTTGTATGTTATTTACACCTAATTCTTGATTTTTCATTCTTGATTGAGCTTTGATATACTCTTTAATTTTTTGAGTAATCACTTGGTTTTTTATAAGTCTAAAACCTCCAGCATTTTTTAATTGATCGATAGTGCCATCTGCATATTGTAAAGTAATCTCTAAACAAAGTGCTTGTTCACTTAATATATAGGCGCTGTCAGCATATTTTTCCATCCAATTATCTTTGTATACAAGATTGGAAAAGTCAATTAATTTGTCGAAAAACATCTGCATATTCGCTGCTTTAATGGTTATATCTGCCGAGTCGATTTTTAAATCTGACACCAAACTAACCAAGTAGTCATGTTCTTTGTGGCGCTCTGTTCTATATTCTAAATAAGATTCTGCTAGAAAGCCTGCAAATACTGCACAAAAAAGCATCAAAAATTCGGTAACATATTCTTTCCAATTTTTTGGCTTATGACTGTGGTGATGTACTTCCATTATTATATACTTTAATTAAAATATTGCAACATTTACTTCTGTCTTTTCCTCTAGCTTGTATTCTTTTTTAAGTAACTCAAGCAATTCTATCGCTCTTTTGTAATGCCTGTCTACACTTGGTAGTAGCACATTTTTCATTGAATTGTTGATATGGTTTAATCTGTTTGAATATTCAATTAAAACAAAATCATCTTTGGTCATGAGTTGTGCATCATCAGCTACTATCCCTTTTGTAACATCGGTATAATATTTTTGATTGAAGATTGCATATGATTTTTCTCTTGCTTTAAATTTCAAATCGTCAACAAAATTGTTATACTCTTTTAAGTTGTCTGACTTTACCCAGTAGTCAGAAATTTTATTGCTGAGTTCTTGGTTTTCAACTAAACGCATGCCACCAGCATTTTTTAATTGTGCAGCAGTACGTTCACTTAAGTTATACCTTAAAGCGCCAGCGCTTTTTAAGTTTAATCTATACAAAAGCTTGATATTAGCTGGAGTCCAATTGTTTTCAATAAGCAACATATTAGTGGTATCTAATTTTGCCGTTTGAATAGAGTCGTATCTCACCAAGCTGTTTAAGATTGTGGTATCTTTTCTTAAGTCTTCATAAAGACTTTGCATGTATTGTTTTTCTCTGTTTCCTTCAATTAAATGTTCGCGCTGATTTTCTGCAAAAAAGCCCAAGGTAACTGCTGCAAATAACATGATAAACTCTGTTACGTATTCTTTCCATTTTTTGGGATGATGCGAGTGGTGATGTACCTCCATAATAATTAGTTATATGGTTGAAAATATGGCAATGTTTGCAATTAGTTTGAGTTTTTAGTAACTTTTTAGTGAAACTTATTTTTTATAACCATGAAAACAGATATTTTATTAAATTTAAATTATGAAACAATCATTTAAATATCTAGCAGTTGTTGCATTCATTTGTTCATGTGCAATAAACAGTTTGTATAGTCAAGTTAGTACAGCACAGGCGCCTAATACGTTAAATGGTAAGTATAGTAAAGATGTAAGTTCTGAAAGTGCCATTATAACTGCGTTATATGAAGTAATATCTGGCGAATCAGGTGAGGCTCGTGACTGGGATAGATTTAAGAACTTATTTGTTAAAGATGGTTTATTAATTCCTACTACTAAAGCTGCAACGGGCGTGTTTGGCTACAGAACCATGACGCCTGATGATTACATAACCATGTTTAGTACACGTATCAAAACTGGTTTTTTTGAAAAAGAATTAAAACATGAATTGGTATCTTATGGAACCATTGCGCATGTATTTAGTACTTATGAAACACGTGAAACAAAAAATGGGCCTGTCACCAATAGAGGCATTAATAGTATTCAACTGTTTTTTGATCAAAACAGGTACTATATCGTTAATGTACTTTGGTGCGCAGAGAGCATGGGTTTTACCTTACCCGCTGCTCGTTTGCAATAGTCTAATTTTTTATAAAAGGTAATTTGATTACTGAAGGATATTGTTTTGAATGGTGAATTTTATTTTCTACAGTAATACCTTTTGATTCATCGTAGTTATTACCACCTGTGTTTAGGTTACGATCAAATCTAGGGAAATTGCTACTTGATACTTCGATGCGAATTTTATGTCCTGCTGCAAAATAGTTACTGGTAACCATGGGCGTTAAATCAACCTTATATACTTTGCCTTTCTCCATAAATACTTCTTTATCGTAACCCTCTCTGTAACGTAGGCGCTGAATGGTTTCATCTAAGTTATACGCCTTACCATCAGGGTATACATCAATTAGTTTAATAGTTACATCAGTATCCGGTCCTGTAGAAGAAACAAAAAGGGTAGACTCTATAAAGCCAGTAATTTCAACACCCTCTTTTAATTCATCAGAAGTATACACCAAAATATCATTTCTTAATTCCATTTGTGATTGATCAAAGCTGCCACCTTGAACCGCATTACCCGTGCAGCAAACATTACCACCATATGAACTTACTGGATTCATTGGATCATAGGTAAATGCGTCAGGCATGTCTTTATTAGGTACTGTTAGTGTTAAAGCGCCATCACCATTTCGGGTATTGGCTTTACCGGCACTTGATAAATAAAAACTTTTTATATCGGTGTTAGGTAATGGAAAGCTTTCTGCTTGTTGCCATTTGTTTGCACCCATTGTGTAGTAACGAACGCGTGGCTGCGTGGTTTTAAAATTATTTTGCGCACCTTTTAATAGCATATCAAACCAACCCCAGGTTAATTCATCATAGTTTAACCTGGCATCTCCTACACTTCTTTCACCAACAATAGTGTTTTCTGTAGCACGCTTATATGAACAATGTAAAACCGGCGCAATAACTAGGTATTGATTATCGGCTACCGTTTTTGATTTAGCAGCATTTCTTACATGATTGAAGAGTGCAATATTGGGTGCCGATGAAACATCGTACCAACTTACAAACCAATAAGCAGGAACTTCTAATGGCATATTGTCGTGATAAAGTCCACCATTAAACCAAGCTGGATCGTTGGGTTTTCTTACGGCCATTTTTTCGTAAATGCCATTAGCACCTTGTGCATTTTTGATGATATCTACAACAGGTAAATGTTTTAATCCTTGTGCCCAATCTACTTTTGGCATTTCAGGCGCCATGTCATAAAACTTTTGAATCCTTTGTAAATCTTTTTGTTGAATACCTGCTGGAAGCCTTGGTGCCATTAGATCGTGCTGGGTACCATAAAGCCAAGGAGTAAATAACATTTGTTGTGCACCACCTCTATACCAGTTACCCTGCTCCATAAATTTACCTACTTTACCCACGCCTGCACCAAAACCTTGCGCTACCATCGCAGCTAGTGCAGGATGATTTTGAGAAGCTACCGCCATCTGCCATTCTGCAGTAGAAGAACAACCAATCAAACCAACTTTACCGTTGCTCCATGTTTGTTTACTCATCCATTCAAGCGCGTCATATCCATCGGTGATGGGTGTACCTAAAATATCCCATTCGCCTTCAGAAAAAAATCGACCACGCTCGTTTTGAACAACGTACACATAACCTCTGCTCACTGCTTGGTATGCGTCTTCTAAAGTGCGGGTTGTCATTTTACCGTCCACCCATGTATTAAAATTATAGGGCGTTCTAGAAAAAACAATAGGGTATTTACCATCGCCCTTTGGACGGTAAATATCAGTAGCTAACCTAATACCATCACGCATGGGCATCATTACTTTTTGATCAATCACTGCTATCGAATCAAGTTTTCTATAAATGCTAGCAGTGTCCTGCGCAGAAGTAGTTGTAGAAATTGCAGTGAAGGTAAAAAGGCCAATGGCGAGTAGGAATGTTTTATTGAAGCGCATGATATTTGTTTTTATCCTTAAATATACGATTCTAGTATTATAAAATTGCAAGGTTTGTAACACAATTAAAGAGTAAAAATAAAATACAGGATACCTATATTGCCGGTGCCTAATGAACAATTGATACCTGCTGTTGTTTTAGATATATGATGAAAGAAAATGCCCTCAATGTTTTTAACGAGCCTTTAATTGTTTGTGGGACAAGCCCAATGACGGGTGCTTACAGAGATGGATGCTGTAATACAGGTATAAACGACAGGGGAACACACACTGTTTGTGCCGTGGTCACCAACGAGTTTTTACAATATTCAAAAAGTAAAGGAAATGACCTCACTGTAGATTATCCACCAAGTGGCTTTAAAGGACTAGTAGAAGGCGACAAATGGTGCCTATGTGTATCGAGATGGATAGAAGCTTATGAAGCAAATGTTGCGCCACCAATTATTTTAAAAGCAACCCATCTTAAAACCCTAGCATTTATTTCCTTAGAAGAATTAATGAATTTTGAATACAAGGCTGAGTAAAGCAGGCACAACCATTATCTCAATACAGAATATGAACGAAGAAGTAATCATCAATAACATTGGCTATAATTTGGAAGACTTAGAAAAAGATTGTTGGCTGCGCCTCGTAAATGGTGCTATCAAAAGTAGAGACCCTTTTCATACACCATGCGTAGCCACAATTGATAGTGGCGAGGTGAACATGCGAACGGTTGTTTTACGTAAAGCCCTACCAACACTTAGAGAGCTCCGTTTTCATACCGATACCAGAAGTAATAAATGGAAAGAGTTAGCAATAAATAATTCTATTTGTGCACTTTTTTACGATGCTTCTTCTCGTATACAGTTAAGGATAAAAGGTAAAGCCGAATTACATTTCAATAATGATATTACTGCAGAAGCCTGGACAAAAACAGCGTTATCTAGCAGAAGATGTTATTTAACAATTGAAAACCCTTCCAGTTTTTCGACAATACCAACTAGTGGATTAACTGAAAAAATTGAGCAGGAAAATTTTACGCTAGAAGAAAGTGAAGTTGGAAAGGATTATTTTGGTATTGTTGCTATACAGGTAGAATCTATTGAGTGGCTTTGGTTACATCATGCTGGCCACCGCCGGGCTTTCTTTGATTATGTAAATGATTGCAACAGTTGGATGATTCCATAATCGTTATATTTACTAAACAAGAAAACTATCATCTATGTGGCAAGAAACAAACAATCAACTCAAATGCAGTTTTAAGTTTAAGAATTTTATAGATGCTTTTGCGTTTATGACAAAAGTGGCTTTTGCGGCTGAAAAACTTAGCCATCATCCCAACTGGAGTAATGTGTACAATCAAGTGGACATTGTTTTAACTACGCATGATGCTGGTAATACGGTTACCGAAAAAGATTGGCAACTTGCCAAAAAAATTGATGAAATTTATGGTAACTAAAATACTTTTTTATGCCAATCTCTAAACTACTCCTTAGCTATATACTCACGTTTGTTGTTTTTTTTATAATTGACATGACCTGGCTAGGATTTATAGCAAAGGATCTTTACCGAAAACACCTTGGTGGATTTTTATCAGATCAAGTAAACTGGACGGCTGCTTTTATTTTTTACTTCCTATTTATAGTAGGTGTTTTTATATTCACCATAATGCCAGCCGTAGAAAAAAATTCATTGACATCCGCAATTACGCTGGGTGCACTATTTGGTTTTTTCACCTATGCTACTTATGATCTAACCAATTTGGCAACTTTAAAAGGTTGGCCGTTAAGTATTGTGTTTATTGATATTATTTGGGGCACCGTTTTAACTGCAATTGTGAGTACAGCTGGTTTTTATATTGTAAAATATTACCAATAAAATGCTGGTTACTATTTTTCAAATAGGGTTATTTATTTTTTGCTATGTGAGTGTTTGGTTTGTAATTTCTTTACTCATAAAACGAAATGATATTGCTGATATAGCTTGGGGGCTGGGGTTTGTAGCCATTGTAATATTTTTATTTATAACACAAGCACCTACATTACAGTCACGCTTTGTTTATATTCTTACAATTATTTGGGGTATGCGTTTGGCTATTCATATTGGTGTAAGAAGTAAGGGTAAACCCGAAGATTTCAGGTATAAAAAATGGAGAGACGAGTGGGGCAAGTATTTTGTGCTTAGATCTTATTTACAAGTGTATTTATTGCAAGGTTTTTTTATGTGGATTATTAGCCTGCCAATAATAGTGGTATCGATGGCCAAAAATCAAATAATCAGTCCATTTGTATTGGCCGGATCAATTATTTGGTTAATTGGTTTTGCATTTGAATCGATTGGGGATTATCAGTTAATGCTATTTATAAAGCACAGGCAAAACAAATCTGATATCATGCAAACAGGTTTGTGGAAATATACGCGTCATCCAAATTATTTTGGTGAAGTACTCGTGTGGTGGGGAATATGTATAATGGTATTGCCGCTAGAGTATGGACTCTGGACCATCATTAGTCCAATCACCATTAGCTTTTTATTACTTTATGTATCTGGCATACCCATGCTTGAAGCAAAGTATAACCACAATCAAGCATTTCAAGAGTATAAAAAAAGAACGAGTTCGTTTTTCCCAATGCTTCCTAAAGTTTAATTTTTAATCCTCCATTCACTACAAAACCTTCCACGGGGGCATAGATATCTTTGAACACAGGATTTAAAATACTACCTGTAAAAATGGCATCAAATTTTGATTGTCTAGTATTAGTGAAATTTTCAAAATTGATAAAGAGTGACCATTTCTCCCAAAGTTTTTCTGCCATAAACCCAGTAATCCAGTATGATCTTCCGAAGCTGCCATCATTTAGTCCTTGTTTGCCAATATAGTATGCTTCTAGTCCTAATTTGAGTTTGTCCTCAATTTCATACATCAAAACATTATTAAGTCGATGGCGCGCAGTGAGGGGTAGTAATTGTTTTGAATTTTTAAAATGAGTATTAGCATCTGTATACGTATACCCAATAAATAATTTGAAATCTTGATAGGTAAATCTAAGATTCGTTTCAATGCCTTTTGTATCTAAATATCCATCTGCATTTTTGAATTCAAGTTTATTGGATGCTGTATTATTAAGTACTAAAGGACGATCTAGTTTAGTGTAGAAAAAGAGTTGATTAAAGCTTATTCCTAGATCCCCAATGGAGGTTTTATAATTGATATCCCAGTTTACGCCCTTAGATCTTTCATTTCTTGAATTGATTACATCAATGGGTAGTATATTTCTAAATTGTCTTCGCTCTGCTTCTTCTGTAAAAATGGTTGGTGTTTTATATCCAAATCCTCCCCCAATTCGAGTGGTGAAATTTGGACTGAGTTTAAACATAGTCGCAATTCGGGGAAGTAATTCAAATCCAAATTCATTCACATGATCTCCTCTTAGTCCAGTTTCTATAACCACTTTTTCATTGATTGACCATGCGTTTTGGATAAATAAACCGACTGTTTTGTAGCGGTAATCAATTTTATCTTGGTTGATAACAAATGGCTTTTCTGCTATATTTTCTGTAATTAAGTTTGTTCCAATCACCCAATCAGAATGAAGTCCTTTTTTATTCCATGACAGCTCCGTAAAAGAAGATTGCTGTAGCGCATCAAATATATGATCAGGAGTTGACAAGATTCTACTAAATCTACTGTAACTGTTTTTGAATTGTAAGGTTGCGTTTTCTGTTAACCGATTTGCTATTCCAAACTGAGTGGTAATTCTATCAGTATTATTTTTTTCAAAAAATCCTTTAATACCGTTATTGATATATTGCATGCTTCCACCAATTCTATTTTCAGTCATGTATGAGATTCCAAAATCGGTGGTCGTTTTATTGCCATACAAAAAAATACGTGGATTAATCGTGTATCGCTGAAGCTTAGGAATCGCCGTCAATCCAATAGAAGCGGGATCAAATGCAGTATTGCTATTTCTGGAAGCAAAAACTGTAACGCCTACTTTATCAAATTTTTGACTATAAAAACTACTAAGATCGAGTCCGCCAGCAGAAGTTGCATTTGATAGAAAATCTAACCTACGTTCGTTTGTAGGCGTTTTAGAAACAAGATTTACGATACCTGCTATTGCACCTCCGCCAAAAAGTGTAGAGGAAGCGCCTTTAATTACTTCAACCTGTTTCAGGTCTAATGGTGCAATTTGTAAGAGCGAAAGGCTTCCCGAAAAACCGGAGTACATGGGATACCCATCTCTTAATATTTGCGTGTATCTTCCATCTAAACCCTGTATTCGAATACCTGCATTAAACGAAGTAGCTGATGTTTGTTGAGTTTGAATACCTGTACTTTCATTTAACATCATTCTGATGTCTCCGGGTTTCATATTTCCTTTTTCCGTAAGCTCTTCTCCGGAAATAACTTCGGTTCTGGTGGGTGTATTTGCAATTGTTCTGCTAATACGCGTTGCAGTTACAACAACTTCTTCTTGCTCTTCTTCGGTTTCTTCGAGAAACACTTCAAAAATTGTATCTGATGTTTGTGGTGCTGTTATGGTTATTTCCTTTTCAACAAAACCTGTATAGGAAATAACTATGGAATAAGTACCGGCTAAAATTTGTTTGAATACTACAGAACCTGAACTATCAGCGATAGCTGTTTTATTGAGTGCTATCATTTTTACACTAGCCCCTGTAAGCGGCTCTTTAGTTTCCGCATTTTTGATATTTAATTTTAAATTAGATTGGGCATGTATATAAGAAAAGGAAAAAATAAGCGTAAAGCAAAACAGGAATAGTGATTTCATTCAATCAAGTTTTAAATCAATTGTAAACTAAAATATCCAATCGCTGTAAATATTGCACAGCGTAACAAAACGCCTAAACTGCACCAAAATACCATTTTGTTTGTTGGTACATTAAAACCAACACCGATACCAATACTTATTGGAGCTCCAACACTCATCGTTCCCAATAAACCTAATCCGATGACACCATATTTCTCCCAAATTTTTAAGACAAATCCCGGTTCTTTAGCAACTTTATTAGCTTTCTGCTTTCTAAACTTACTCAGCCACTTTTTTATGATGTCACCAAGGTATGCAGCTACAAATACACCCATTAAACCGCCAAGTAGACTATAAGAGAAAATTTCTAACGGATGTAGTTTAAAGGCAAATCCAGCTGGGATTGCAGCATAAATTTCAAAAGTTGCTAGACCAATTATAGTAAGAATCTTGTACACCATTTCTTTGGCTAATTTATGCCTGGGCGCAAAGGTATCGATAATTTTTGCGGGAAATCGGTGTTTACTATCTCTGACAACTTACTAGATTTAGCATGAATGTATCATCATTCTCTAAAAATCAAGTATATGACATATCAATTAAAGATCAAATTGTTTGTTTTTACCTGCCTTATAATTATCGGTTTCTTTTTACCGCTAATAATTAAAACAGTATTTATTAAAAGAGTTTTTCAATTTATTATTCTTTCAATTACAAGTTTTTTAATGTTGAGTTTTATTCAAGATAAGATAAGAAACAAACAAAGTATAAACTATATAGGTATCATTCTTGTAAGCCTGTATGGTATTGGCTTGTTTTTATTGCTTCGAAAATAATTGCCTCACCTAATATTCTTCTCCTCTGACAAAAATGTATGCAAATTGTATGCAAATAAAAAAGCACCTACAAAGTAAACCTTCGTAAGTGCTTGATTTTTAAGTGGGCCCACCAGGGCATGATCCTGGGACCCCCTGATTATGAGTCAGGTGCTCTAACCAACTGAGCTATAGGCCCTGAAAATTTGGTTGCCCAAATAATCATGAGCGGCAAATGTAAAATATTTAGCCTTAACGTAAACATCAATCTGATCAAATTGTAAAAAATAATGCGCTTATTTTGCAGCATGGTTACTCCCGTAAAAAATATCATTTTTGATTTAGGCGGCGTTTTAATAAACCTCAATTACCAATTAACGCGAAAGGCTTTTGAAGACCTAGGCGTAGAGGATTTTGATGCTTTTTACACCCAGCATGCTGCCAATCCCTTATTTGAAAATTTGGAAGTGGGCGCCATTGAACCTGAGGCTTTTTACGAGGCGCTAAGGGAAGCCACTGGATTAACCCTTAGCAATAGCCAAATAGAAACGGCTTGGAATGCCATGTTATTAGATTTTCCTGCGGAGCGCCTAGAGTGGCTCAGCCAAATCAAAAACAAGTATAACATATATTTATTTTCTAATACAAATGCCATTCATTACAATGCATTTATACATATATATAGGCAAGTTGCCCCTCAATTAGGCCTAAATACGCAATTTGAGCACTTTTTTAAAACAGCTTATTACTCCCATACGCTTGGGCAAAGAAAGCCAGAAGTGTCTGCTTTTGAGGCGGTTATTCGTGATGCAAAACTAGAACCCGCGCAAACTTTATTTATTGATGATACCCTTTTAAACATAGAAGGGGCTAAAAAAGCGGGCCTTCAAACCCTATTTTTAAGTGGAGCTTTAACGGTGCTAGACCTAGGCCTTTAAGGCTTAACTTCTTCAAAATCAATGTAATCCTCTTTGGCAGCGGGCTTATGCACCTCTGTTTTAGCCTGCCTTTGGGCCTGAGCAGCCTGTTCTTGTTGCGCTCTGGCAGCAGCGGCCTGTTGCGCTTGCATTTCCTTAAGCGTAGACTTTATTTGCGAGCTGGCTTTGCTAACGGGCACCACCACGTTAAAGAAAAAGCGGTAGAGTGCATAGATTAAAAAGCCATAAAATAGAAACTTCATCATAACGATAAACGTAATATGCTACAAAGATAAGGACTCTACAAAAGCAAAATTTGGAAGTTTAGGCCTAAAATCACTATATTTGCATTAGAAAATGAAACAATTGAAGGGAACGGCTACCGTTCCCTTCTTCTTTTTTAATATGTCAACTGAACTACAAATAGCAAAAATTGAGGCCTTAATAGCACAGCTCTTACAAGAGGAGCCTACCTATTTTTTGGTTTCTGTTCGCATCAAACCCACCAATAACATTAAAGTGTTTTTGGATGGCGATCAGGGTATTGCTATCGAAAAATGTGTTCGTTTTAATAAGCAACTCTACAAGCTTATTGAAGAAGAGGGCTATTACCCAGAAGGAGATTTTTCGTTAGAACTTTCTTCTCCGGGCATTGACGAACCTTTACAATTACATCGTCAGTATGTAAAAAATAAAGGTAGAAACATAGAAATATTGTTTAACGATGGTACCAGCAAAGAAGGTTTGTTATTAGAAGTGGCAGAGGCTGATATTATCGTAGAACACACAGAAGGGAAAGGAAAAAAAATGGTAACACAACAACTTGTGATTCCGTTTTCAACTATAAAATCAACAACAGTTCAAATTAAATTTTAAAACTTTTGAAACTTTAAATAAAGCGTTATGGCTAGTATTAACCTTATCGAAGCATTCCAGGAATTTAAAGATGCAGAGAACATTGATCGTCCCACGATGATGAAAGTGGTGGAAGATGTATTTAAAACATTACTCCGCAAAAAATATGGTAGTGATGATAACTTTGACGTTATCGTAAACGCCGAAAAGGGTGACTTAGAAATCATCCGTCGTAGACTTATTGTTGAAGATGGTGAAGTGATAGATCCCTTATCTGAAGTGGGTTACAGCGATGCTATCAAAATTGAGCCAGACTTTGAAGTAGGTGAAGATTTGTATGAAGAAATCAATATGATTGACTTTGGAAGAAGAGCTATTTTGGCTGCTAAGCAAACTTTAGCAGGTCGTATTAGCGATCTTAAAAAGAACGTACTCATTAAAAAATATGGTGATCGTATTGGTGATATCATCAGTGCTGAAGTATACCAGGTTTGGAAAAAAGAAGTATTGCTTTTGGATGAAGAAGGCAATGAACTTATTTTACCTAAGTCTGAACAAATTCCACAAGACTATTTCAAAAAAGGTGAAAACATCAGAGCTGTTGTAGCGCGTGTTGATCTTAAAAATAATACACCAGTTATTATTTTATCTAGAACAAGTCCACTCTTCTTAGCTAAATTATTAGAGATTGAAGTACCTGAAATTTTTGATGGTTTAATCGCTATCAAAAAGATTGTACGTGATCCAGGAGAACGTGCTAAAGTAGCTGTAGAAAGTTACGATGATCGTATCGATCCAGTAGGTGCTTGTGTGGGTATGAAAGGTTCTCGTATTCATGGCATTGTGCGTGAATTGAAAAACGAAAACATTGATGTGATCAACCACACCACAAATATTCAACTCTTAATTCAACGTTCTTTAACCCCAGCTAAAATTAGCTACATGGAGTTAGACAATGATAAAAAGCACGCCGAAGTGTTCCTTAAAGCAGACCAGGTTTCATTAGCTATTGGCCGTAGAGGGGTAAATATCAAGCTAGCTTGTGAGTTAACCGGCTACGAAATTGATGTATTTAGAGAAGATGAAGAGATTGTTGATGAATTTGACATTGATTTAGACGAATTTAGTGATGAAATTGAGGCTTGGGTAATTGACGAGTTCAAGCGTATTGGTTGCGATACTGCACGCAGTATTTTAAACCTAACCGCAGAAGAACTAGAGCGTAGAACCGACCTTGAAAAAGAAACCATCGAAGACGTACTTAAAGTGCTTCAAGCCGAATTTGACGAAGAGGCCTAAGCAGCATATAGTTAACTATCTTTGCCCTTAGTAAGGGGTGAGGATCCACAGCAGAAGCGTTCATAATGTTGTGGTAAATTTCAATGAACGAATGGACTAAAAAACACTGAATGTCAGAATTGAAAACACCCAGACTGTTAGCCGCCGCTAAAGAGTTCAACATTGGCCAAGATACCTTGGTTGAATTCTTAGTGAAAAAAGGTTTTAGTCGTGATGAGTTAAAGCCTACGGCAAAACTTTCATCAGACCAGTACTATGCTTTACAAGCAGAGTTCCAAGGCGATAAAGTTGCAAAGAACAAAGCCGATCAGGTAGAGATACCAAAGGTTGCTGCGCAGACAGAGCCTAAGAAAAAAAGAGATGAAGAAGATCTTTCTTTTGCTAAAAAAGAAGACAAGAAAGTGCGCAAAGAAGAGCCAGTAGCTGAAGTTGTAGCACCTGCGCCTTCGGCTCCAGAAGTAAAAGCGCCTGCAGTAAAAAAAACAGTGGCTCCAGAAATTGAGGCGCCAAAAGTGATCCATAAAATTGATTTATCTGCCATAGATTCTTCTACACGTCCTAAAAAAACGGCGAAGAAAAAAACAGATGATGCGCCAGCTGAAGAGGTAGAAAAACCAGCTGCTAAAACTGCCAAGAAAAAAGCAGTAGAAGAAGAAGCTGTATTAGTTCCTGAACCAGTTGTAGCCGCACCAGCGCCTGCATCAAAGGTTGAAGAAGATGCTCCTCCTACCATCGAAAATATTAGAGCCGAGAAATTAGAAGGTCCTAAAATTTTAGGAAAAATTGAATTACCTATCAATAGTGATACGCGTCCTAAGCCAGCGGCAAGAGACGAAAAGCGCAAGCGTAAACGTATTCCTGTAGACGGTAAACCAGCACCTGCTGCACCAACACTTGGCGCAGACGGTAAACCAGTAAGTGGCCCTAACAGACCTATTGTTGCTGCTAATAACAGAAACAGTCAAGGTGGCGGTGGTCAATTTAATAGAGGCGGTGGACCAGGTGGTAACCGAGGTGGAAATAGAAATGATAGAGGTAAACGTGCCCCTATCGAAGACAAAGAAATTGATCAAAAAGCGATTCAAGAAAAGATCAGAGAAACCCAAGCAAAGCTTGCAGGTTCTGGCGGAAAAGGTAAGAGCTTAAAAGCGAAATACCGTAGAGCCAAGCGTGACGAAGCAGCTGAAGCAATGGGTGAAATGACAGAAGATAACAAACTACAAGTAACAGAATTTGTTACCGTAAGTGAGTTAGCAAACTTAATGGACGTAAGCTTTGCAGACGTTATTGGAAAATGTATGAACCTTGGTATCATGGTTTCTATCAACCAACGTTTGGATGCAGAAGTTATTGAACTTGTTTCAAGTGAATTTGGATTTGAAGTAGAATTTATAGGTATTGATGACGCAGACGAATTTGAAGAAGAAGATGATGAAGATGATGAAGCGTCACTAGTAGAACGTGCACCAATTGTTACCATCATGGGTCACGTTGACCATGGTAAAACTTCATTACTAGATTATATCCGTAATGCAAATGTGGTAGCAGGTGAAGCAGGTGGTATCACACAGCACATTGGTGCATACGAGGTAACTACACCAACAGGTAAAGCCATTACTTTCTTAGATACACCAGGTCACGAAGCGTTTACTGCGATGCGTGCGCGTGGTGCTAAAGTAACGGACATCTCTATCATTGTGGTAGCTGCGGATGACGCGGTAATGCCTCAAACAAAAGAAGCCATCTCTCACTCACAAGCTGCAAATGTTCCAATGATTTTTGCGGTGAATAAGATTGATAAAGACGGCGCTAATCCTCAAAAAATTTACGAGCAGCTTTCTCAAATGAACATTTTAGTAGAAGCTTGGGGTGGTAAATTCCAAAACCAAGAATTATCTGCTAGACAAGGTTTGAATGTAGATGCGCTTTTAGAAAAAGTATTATTAGAAGCTGAATTATTAGATTTAAAAGCCAACCCTAACAAAGAAGGCTCTGGAACTATTATTGAAGCATCTCTAGATAAAGGTCGTGGATATGTGGCTACTATTTTAGTACAAAACGGAACGCTTCGTCAAGGAGACTTAATTGTTTCTGGACAACATTATGGTCGTGTAAAAGCGATGTTTAATGAGCGTAACCAGCGTATTGATACAGCACCTCCATCTACACCGGTTGTTATTTTAGGTTTAAATGGTGCACCACAAGCGGGTGAGAAATTTAAAGTATTTGAAGACGAAGCAGAAGCTAAAGAAGTAGCAACCAAACGTGCTCAATTATTACGTGAGCAAGGTTTACGTGCTAGAAAACATATTACCCTTGATGAAATTGGTAGACGTTTAGCGTTAGGTAACTTTAAAGAATTAAACATCATCATCAAAGGTGACGTGGATGGTTCTGTAGAAGCCCTTTCCGATTCATTACAAAAACTTTCTACTGCCGAAATTGCTATTAGAGTGGTATTAAAAGGGGTGGGTCAGATTTCAGAATCTGATGTACTTCTTGCTGCTGCATCTGATGCCATCATCATTGGCTTTAACGTTCGTCCATCTATGCAAGCAAATAAACTTGCAGAAAACGAAGGTGTGGAAATCAAATTATACTCTATCATCTACACCGCCATTGATGAAATCAAGAGCGCGATGGAAGGTATGCTTGAACCTAAGTACCAAGAAAAAATTATTGCGAACGTTGAAGTACGTGAAGTATATAAATTTGATAAAGCTACCGTTGCCGGTTGTTTTGTACTCGATGGTAAAATTAGCCGTAACAGTAAAATTAGAATTATCAGAGACGGTATTGTTGAATATCCTAAAGGAGAAGGACAAGCAGCCGAACTTGGAAGTCTTAAAAGATTTAAAGATGATGCCAAAGAAGTTGCATCCAATATGGAGTGCGGCTTAACCATCAAAAACTTTAGTGACCTTAAAGTAGGGGATATTG
>Ga0315899_10004216_pt1 | contig 15565 bp, 12 predicted proteins | sample LakEriMetagenome_2_FD_203518 | JGI IMG/M metagenome (GOLD analysis project Ga0315899, IMG submission 203518) | Freshwater fungal communities from buoy surface, Lake Erie, Ohio, United States - Buoy 4 MA112 | ecosystem: Environmental > Aquatic > Freshwater > Lake | place: USA: Lake Erie, Ohio... | reverse complement strand
AGCCGGTGTCGGCGGTGGGCGGCGAAACGGCCACCGATGCAGGTCAATTCCACGACAACAGCGCGCGCTGGATGATTTTCGACGCCCACGAGGACCTCGTGCTCGTCTCCGTGAAGGTCTTCGCCAGCGGCGCGGGCGAGCGTGAATTCGGAGTCATCGACGCAGCAGGCAACCCGGTCGGAAGCAACGTCACGGTCACTGTGCCGGACGGAGAGAGCACCGTCGCTTTGGGCATCGAAGTGCCGATGGGAACTGGTTACGGCTTGCGCTGCTACACCGGCAATCCGCAACTCTGGCGCGACGGTTTGGGCTCCACGTTGAACTACCCTTACGAGCTCGGCAACCTTGCAACCATCACGCAAAGCACGGCCGGTCAGCAAAACGCGCTCAACTACTACTACTTCTTCTACGATTGGGTCGTGGAAGCGCCTTCGGTGGCGTGCCCTTCGGAGCGCGTGCCGGTCACGGTGACGGTAGTCGGCGTGGAGGAAGCGGGAATGTCCCTGCTTGAAGCGTTCCCGAACCCCGCAACCGCACAGGTGGTGTTGACGTGGCCGGCAGCAGCAGGCATCGAGGAACTGGTCGTATCGGATGCCGCCGGTCGGACCGTGCAGCGGGCTGCAGTGGCAGGCCAAACAAACCGGTATGTGCTGCAAGTGGACGGCTGGTCCGCCGGGGTCTACACGGTTTCTGCGGGTGCCGGTGCGGGTGCATTGCGGCTCGTGGTGCACTGAGTTGTTCCGGATTTCCGGTTGAAAAGCCCGCTCCGGAGTGCCGGGGCGGGCTTTTTCTTGCGCCCTACCTTCGCTGAGTGAAACAGTTGATTGCCCTTTTGACTCGGTTTGTGCCCAGGCACTGGTTGCAGCCGTTGACGCGCTGGACGGTGGTGCTCGTGGCGTTTGTTTGGCGCGGCGACCGGTTCGAAGACCCGATTTCAGGGAAGACCTACCGCAAGCTGTTGCCGTATGGCCGGATTTTGAAGCGTCCGAACGCGCTCGCGCCGCACACCTTGTCGCTGGAACGCCACCGGGCGATCTGGATCTACCTGCAGGAGTTCACGGACTTTTTCACCGCGCCTGGGCGTTTCCTGCACCTTGCCCCGGAGTATTGTTACCTCCGCCTGTTCCGCAAGATGTCCCACCTCGATTACGTGACGGGGGACCTGAACTCACCGTGGGCGGAGCACCACTTCGATTGCCACGCCATCCCGTTTGACGACAGTTCGTTCGATTGGGTCATGGCAAACCACCTGTTCGAGCATGTGGCGGATGACCGCCAAGTGATGCGGGAGTTTTTCCGGGTGTTGAAGCCGGGCGGGCGGGGCATCGTGCAAGTGCCGATCAACGGGCAATCCGCCGCCACGGCAGAGGACCCCACGGTGACGGACCCGGCTGAGCGGGAACGCCTCTACTGGCAACGCGACCACGTCCGGCTCTACGGCTATGAAGATTATGTGACCCGGTGGCGCGAAGCCGGTTTTGAGGTGGAAGTGGCGAACCTGACGAACCTGATCGGCAACGCACGTTGTGAGCGGTATGCACTGGGGGGCGATCGGGACATCTATGTCATCCGAAAACCACTGTCTACAGCGCAACCGGCGTAAAGTCAGCCACCACGCCGAATGGAGCCAGGGTTGCGAGGTGAAGCCTCGCCTCGGCCGCGCGGGCTTGGGGAAAGAGGACGTGGAGGCTGGCGCGCGACGCGTGGTAGGTGGGTCCTCCGGGCACTCCCTCTGCAGATTTGACCCAGCGCATGACTTCGCCGATGCGGTCAAACGGAAAGGAGAGCGTACACGCAACGAGGACGTCGCGTTCGACCACGGTGGCGCGGTCAAGTGCAGCAAAAGTGGCTTCGCGGTACGCTTCGATCAAGCCGGGCACTCCGAGCTTGATCCCGCCGAAGTAGCGCACGACGACCGCAACCGTTTGGGTGATTTCGCGGCTCCGCAGGGCCCCGAGGATGGGTGTGCCTGCGGAATGCGCCGGTTCGCCGTCGTCGGAAGAGCGAACGGTTTCCCCTTCGACCCCCAGCCGGTAGGCAAAGCAATGGTGCCGGGCGCCGTGGTGAAGTTTGCGCACCTGTTCGAGGAGTCCCATGGCATCCTCTGCCGAGCGCACAGGCGCGACGTAGCCGATGTGTCGGGACCCGCGGGCTTTGAACTCCCCCTCTGCGGGACCTGCAAGTGTGCGGTAGCGGTCCGCCACCGGAATTCAGGATAGCGGGTTGAGGTTGACCGAGAACACGGTGATGCTGTGCACATCGCGGCCGTAGAAAAACTTGTCGAGCGCCGCGAGGATGTTCGGCGCTGAGAAGTAGGAGGTATGCAGTTCAGGATCTCCGAAGGCCCTCCATTGCAGCGTATAGGAGGGCTCCAGCGCACGATGTTCGCGGATGTACTCGCGCATCGCTTCGAGGGCCTGCACCTCGTTCGCACCTTCCGTGGAGTGAAACAGGAACCGCTGGCTGTGGCGTGGGTTTTCTGTGATGAGGGCCAAATGCACCGCCCCACCCCGCGTGCCGTACTCAAAATGCGGTGCGTGGGGAAGGAAGTAGGCGCGGATGGCGTCTTCGAGCCGCTGCTGCTCGGTGCGGGGATCGCTACTCATGGTACGAAGGTAGGAGAGGGGGTGTATTCCGGGACCCACCGGTGCAGGGCTGCGCGTGCGCTGGCATCCTCACCGGGTCCCGCCGCCCAGGCATCCAGCGCCTCGAGGAGATGGTCTTCCTCCACCGTCGTGGCGGTGTGGGCTGCCCGGAGGATCTTCGGATGGTGGGTGGGAAGGAGGCCTTCGGTGGCCGCGAGGACTTCTTCGTACAGTTTTTCTCCCGGCCGTAGACCAGTGATTTCCAGCTTGATGTCTCGGTCTACTTCAAGCCCTGCGAGCTGGATCATTTTGCGGGCGAGGTCCACGATGCGCACCGACTCGCCCATGTCGAAGACGAAGAGCTCGTCGCCTCCTCCGAGGGCGGCGGCTTCGAGCACCAGCTGCACAGCTTCCGGAATCGTCATGAAAAACCGGGTGACCTCGGCGTGGGTGACCGTGACAGGTCCTCCGGCCTCGATTTGGGCGCGGAAGCGCGGAATCACACTTCCATTGCTGCCGAGCACATTCCCGAACCGCGTCGTCACGCATCGGGTGCTTCCCGCGCGGGCTTGCACGTGGATGCAGCGCTCCGCCAGGCGTTTCGTCGCGCCCATCACGTTCGTCGGATTGACGGCTTTGTCGGTGGATACGAGTACGAATGTGCTGCAACCCGAAGCTTGGGCGGCACGCAGCACGTTCAGGGAGCCCCATGCGTTCGTCCGCAACGCTTCCGCCGGTTGCGCCTCCATCAGGGGCACGTGCTTGTAGGCGGCGGCATGGAACACCACGTCTGGGCGGAACTGGGAACACAACGCATGCAGATCGGCGGGTCGTCGTACGTCCGCAATGCGCAAGGAAAGGGGCACCGTCGAAGTGGCACCGAGTTCGAGCATCAGGTCGTGCACGGGGGTTTCGGCTTGGTCGATGCCGCACACGGCGGCGGGCCGGTGGGTACAGATTTGGCGCAGGAGCTCCGATCCGATGGAGCCGGCGGCCCCGGTCACGAGGATGCGTTTCCCGTCGATCACCGAGCCCGCATGGGTGCCGTCGAGCTGAATGGGGGGGCGACCGAGCAGGTCTTCGATGCGCAGTTCCCGGATTTGGCGAGCGGTGAGCTCGCCCCCGATCCAACGGTCCACGGGCGGCACATCGAGCGGCCGTACCCCGTGTGCAAGGGCCACATCCACCACCTGCCGCCGCCGTTCCGGATCGAGCTGCTGCACGGCCAGGATCATGCGGTCTACGTGGCCCGCATCGAAGAGGTCGCCTGCCTCGCTCGCGTCTACAATCTCTACTCCGTCAAGAAGTTTGCCGGCCTTGCGCCGGTCATCGTCGAGGAAAGCCACCACGCGCATTCCGGCAGCCCCCGGTTCCCGTTCCAGCGCGCGCTTTGCAATCAGGCCCGCATCTCCGGCACCGAAGATGACCACCCGCACGACTTCCGAGGGAGCCGAACGCGAGGCATGGTACAGCCACTTCACCACGAATCTGCTGGAAAGCAGTGCCGCAGCCGTCAGAATGCCCTCCAGAAGTGCAATGGAAAACGGCACGAGGTAGGTGCCATCAACCCATGCCGCATGGGCCCAGTTCGCGGCGGCAAAAACAGCAGTTCCAGAGCCGGTTGCAGCGAGCAGGCGGCGGGCATCGTAGGCACCGGAATGGCGGATTACGCCTGCGGCCGTTCGGAACAAGGCCATGGCCGCGAGCCGGACGCCCAGAAAGAGGGGCAGAAATGCCCCAAGTCCCCGGACCTCAGACGCCGGTACCGCAAACTCGAAGCGCAGCAGGGCCGCGAAAAACAACCCGCCACCTGCCAGTCCGAGGTCAAATGCGAGGATGGCCCACCGCGGCATGAACCGCCGCGCAGCCTGCAGCTGCCAGGCGAACCGCTTCCGCCGCAGTGCCCTGCGCAACCAGCGGGAACGCGGTAGCAAGCGCAAGCCGGTCGGGGCCATCACCCTTCGAAGCAAAAGGACAGGATGAACGTCCGCGTCCGCAACCGCTCAAGCGGGGAGGAGTAGGTGCTCTCGTCCTGGATCAGGACGTTGCGCGTGCCCAGCTGGAATTTGCCTTCCACGCTGAACTTGAAAAACGGCAAGAAAAAGTCCGTTCCAGCTCCTACATCCAGGCTTCGGTTGCCGCGCTCCAAACGCAGGATGAAATCGTCCTGAAGTTGCTGGTTGACATCCGATTGTGACTGCATATCCCGGCTCAAGGTGCCGCCGATCAGTCCGTACGCCGCGAAGTTGCCTACGCGCGCGGTGCGCAGCTTTAGGAGCAAGGGAAAGTCGAGGTACACCGATTCGGTGCGCTTGAGCGTCGTCTCGATGTCATCTTCCGCGAGGAACCGGTACTCCAGGCCGCGGTCTTGGAAGGAAAGACCCGGCACGAAACGCACACTGACGAACCGGTTGATGTTCCACGAGGCCAGCAAAGCAAGATTGAAGCCTGCTTGCGGCACGTTCGCGATGCCCAACAAGCTATCGGTCCAGACCGCATCGGACGCGCGGTCGAAACGAAAATCTGCCCGGTTTCCGGACAGCAGAAATCCGAAGTGGTACGGTTTCGTATCGAAGGCGGGCAGGTTGCGCTTCCCGGCCATGCCTTGCGCATCCAGCCCGTGCAAGCCCGCAACCGCCAATGCGCCGAGGGCGACAATCCGAATCAGAAACTTCATGTGCCGGGAATCGTCCCAAAACTACAACGAAGCCACCGCCCTCCGCAGTGCCTCACCGGCCTAAAATCCCCCGCCACACCGCCGTCAGAACCGCCACCACCAGCGCCGCCGTCCACGCGAGCCCCAGGAGGTGCATCCCGATGAACACCCCGGGATGTTCGAGGGTTCGGATGCCTTCGAGTTGGCTGGCCAGTGCGGTCTCCCGGTCGATGCCTTCCGGTGCACCGCTTTGCTCGCGCCACACCTCGAACGAGGCATCGGTCGCAAAGACTTCTTGCACCGCGGCCTCTCGCTCAGCCTGCGCACGCGCCTGAACCTCTCCCCGCAACACAAATGTCCAAAGCACCGCCGCAAGGGTGCCGAGCAGGGCATACATCAACGCCGGCCTCACCGCCAGCCGCCAAGCTTCCAGGGCCCCCGTGCGCCGAAAGTGCACTCCAGAGGCATGAACCCCGTACACGGCACACCCGGTGATGCACAGCAGATGCAGCAACCCGGAAGCGACCGACGCGTCGTGTGCGGCAAGAGCCCCGTAGGCCGCTTCCCGCGCTACCATCCAACCCACCGCAGCCCCTGCCGCAACGGATCCCGGTCGCATCAGCCGTTCATCGAAGCGAGGAACTCCTCGTTCGTGCGGGTCTTTTCAATCCGATCGCGGATGAACTCCATGGCTTCAACGGGATTCATATCCGCAAGGTGTTTGCGGAGGATGTAAATGCGCTGAAGCGTGTCTTTGTCCAGGAGCAAATCTTCTTTCCGCGTACCGGACGACAAGATGTCGATGGCCGGGTAAATCCGCCGGTTCGAGATGCGTCGGTCGAGCTGGAGCTCCATGTTGCCGGTGCCCTTGAATTCTTCGAAGATGACCTCGTCCATTTTCGAGCCCGTATCGGTCAGGGCGGTGGCGATGATCGACAAGGAGCCTCCGTTCTCGATGTTCCGCGCAGCTCCGAAGAACCGTTTCGGTTTCTGAAGGGCGTTCGCCTCAACGCCGCCACTGAGAATCTTGCCCGAGCTGGGGCTCACCGTGTTGTAGGCGCGCGCGAGGCGCGTGATCGAGTCCAGCAGAATGCACACATCGTGGCCGCATTCGACCATGCGCTTCGCTTTTTCGAGGACCAAATTCGCGATGCGCACGTGGCGATCTGCGGGTTCGTCGAAGGTCGATGCGATGACTTCCGCATTCACACTGCGCTTCATGTCCGTTACCTCTTCCGGCCGCTCGTCGATGAGCAGCACGATCAAATAGGTCTCCGGGTGGTTCAGGGAAATGGCGTTCGCCACATCCTTGAGCAGTGTGGTTTTGCCCGTTTTCGGTTGCGAGACGATCATGCCCCGTTGTCCCTTGCCCACGGGAGCAAAGAGGTCCATCAGGCGGGTCGAAATGGTGCTTCCTCGCGTGCTCAGTTTGAACCGCTCTTGGGGGAACAGCGGCGTCAAGAACTGGAATGGAATGCGGTCACGTACCCACGACGGCTCGCGGCCGTTGATGCTTTCCACATCCGCCAGCAGGTAGTATTTGTCGTTGATGCGCGGTGGCCGAATCTTCGCGATGACGGTGTCGCCTGTTTGCAGGCCTAACTGCTTGATTTGGCGAGCGCTCACATATACATCGTCTGGCGAATTCAGGTAATTGAAGTCGGCCGAGCGCAAAAATCCGAAGCCTTCAGGTTGGATTTCGAGCACGCCTTCGGACGAGATGATGCCGTCGAAGTTGAACCCGTGTTCTTCCGGGTCTGCTGGACGTTCTTGTGGCCTTCCGCCGGCCGCTTGGGGCTGGGAAGGGCGGTTGTCGCGGTCCCGACCATCCCTGCGGTCGTTGCGGTCGTTGCGATCCCTGCGGTCGTTCCGGTCCCGACGGTCGTTCCGGTCTCCCCGTCCCTCGAACCGATCTGTGCGTTCGGGACGGTCACCGCGTTCACCTCGGTCGTTCCGGTCGTTCCGATCGCGGTGCGGCGGGGTAGGAGCCGTTTCAGGGGCTACCGGAGTTCCTTCGTCCGTGCGCGTCTCCCCGCTGGGTGCTGGGCGCTGATCGCGCTGGAGCCGCTGCCGCTCCCGGCGGCTGCGGATGTGGTCTCCCGGGCGCCGAGGCTCATCTGAGCCGGAGGGCAATGGAACGCCTTCCGACGCTGGAGCGGACACCGGTGGTTCCGCAACCGCGGTCTCCACCGCAACGGAGGGAGCCGCCTGTGCTGCAGAGCCTCCTCCTTTCGCTCGATTTCCGCGCGAACGAGGTGCAGGAGCGCCTCCTGCTTCCCGCGCAGGTTCTGGGGTGGGAACTTTAGACTTCGACTTCACCGCCTGGGTGTCCAGGATGGAGTAAATCAGGTCTTGCTTCTTCAGCTTGTCGCCGCCGTCGACGCCCATGCCCTTTGCAATATCACGCAAGTCGTTGACCTTCTTGCTGTTGAGGTCTATGATGTCGTACATCAAGAATACGAAAATGTCGGTGGTGTGGAATGTGTGAGATGTCCCCGCGGAACACCCCGCCCTGCAACGTCGAGGGCAAACTTACAGGATTTTTCCGCGCAAACCCAACTCCACCGCTTCCATCGATTGAATCGACCCGGAATCGACTTCCATGCGGAGCAAGGTGCGCATCCGGTGGAAGCCATGCACGCCTGCTGCACCGGGGTTGATGCACATTCCGCCCCAGTGGGCATCGCGTTCCACCCGGAGAATGTGGCTGTGGCCGCAGATGAACAGGTCCGGACGTTCGGCGACGAGCCAGTCGCGCACGCCCGCTGCATACCGTCCGGGATGGCCGCCGATGTGGAGCATCGCGCAGCGCAGTCCGCCGCATTCCCAGAGCAGCCGTTCTGGGCAGGTGCGGCGCATGCGGTGGTCGTCGATGTTGCCGAATACAGCCCGCACCGGTGCGACTTCGGCGAGTGCATCCAGGACGTCGAGGCTCCCGATGTCGCCCGCATGCCAAATCTCCGCGCAGCCCTCAAGGTGGTGCAGGATGCGGTCGTCGAGGTGGCCGTGGGTGTCGGAGAGGATGCCGATGCGCATGTGGGCAAATTTGGCCCGATTTTCGGGCCCAAACATCGCACATGCGGTTCCCAATCCTCGCCTTCGCCCTGCTGATTCATGCAAGTTCGTGGGCACAACCCGGCCGGCCTTCGCTCGGCGCTTCGTCCGACCGACGGGCCCAAAAGCTCTTCGATGAAGCAGTTGCCCTCTATTCCGCGCAAGATGCTGCCGCGGCGGAGGCAGCCTGTTCGGAGGCGGTTGAGCGCGATCCGAGCTTTTTTGATGGCTGGATGCTCCGCGCCCAGCTGCGGGAGGACGGGGCGCGCTGGGGCGATGCCTACGCTGATGCAGTTTCTGCGTGCGCGGCACGCCCGGACCTTGTCGGATCGTGGCACCGGGCGTACCTCGTACGGTTGGCCTTCCGGGCAGGAGAGTACGCGGCGGCGGCGGCCACACTGGACGACCTCGGAGCCTGGCAGCCGCCCGTGGAAAGTGAGCGGGAAGTTTGGGACTTGCTCAAACGCTCAGTTGCCTTTGCGGATTCGGCAGTGCGGGTTCCCGGTCCGACCGAAGCGGTTCCGCTGCCGGGGTCGGTGAATACTGCGGCACCGGAGTACTATCCGGCACTTGTTTTGGACGGCAACCGCATGCTGTTCACGCGGGAAGTGCAGAGCAACCGCGGCCGGCAGGAGGACTTTTTTTGGGCGGAAAGGCGGCCGGAGGGATGGCAGGTGACAGGGCCAGCGTCCGGGGTCAACACCTCGTCCGGCAACGAAGGGGCGCCGACGCTCCGCGGCGATGGGCGGCTGCTCGTATTCACCGCCTGCGAAGAACCGGGGTACGGCTATGGACCGCGCGAGGGCCTCGGATCGTGCGATTTGTTCGAAACCCGCTGGGTACCGGAGGCCGGCCGGTTCGGTCCTGCGGAGAATTTGGGTTTGCCCAACTCCCGGGCCTGGGAAAGCCAGCCCTCTCTCAGTGCCGACGGTTCCACCTTGCTCTACGTCCGGAGTGGGCGCGATGGCGAAGGAAAGCGGTGGCAGGATGTGTTCAGCGCCCAGCGCGGATCCTCGGGCAGGTTTGAGGCAGGCACACCGCTGCCCGGCCCGGTGAACACCCCGTGGAACGAAGAAAATCCCATGCTGCATCCGGATGGAACGTCCCTGTATTTCGCTTCGGACGGCCACCCCGGCTTCGGGGGGATGGACTTGTTCGTCAGCCGGTTGCAACCCGACGGCACGTGGGGCAATCCGGTGAACCTCGGCTTTCCCATCAACACCGCGGCGGACGAGAGCAGCTTGCTGGTGGCTCCCGACGGCCGGGTGGCGTACTTCGCCACGGACCGGGTATCGCCCGGCAACCTCGACCTCTGGATGCTCGACTTGCCGGAGGAAGTGGCGGCAGTTCCGCAGCGCGCGCTGACTGGTCGGGTTTTCGATGCCAGCACGCGTGCCGCGCTTGCAGCCGAAGTCGAATTGCGCCGCGAGGACGGCACCTTCCATGCCCGACTGAGCTCCGATCCGAGCGACGGCACCTTTGCTCTTCCGCTGCCGGAAGTGGGAAGCTTGCGTTTCACGGTAGACCTCAAGGGCTATGCGTTTTACTCCGCCACGGTGGGAGCCGAGCAGTTCCGTGAATCGGCGGTCGACATCGCGCTGGAGCGATGGAAGGTGGGAACGACGCTGACGCTGCGGGACGTGCGGTTTGCGACCAATTCCGCAGAACTCGCCGCCACCCAGCAAGCAGAGTTAGACCAACTCGTTGCGTTGCTTGCACCGGGCCGCGAGCGCATCCGGATCACGGGCCACACCGACGCCACGGGAAGTGCCGCAGTGAACCTCGACCTCAGTGCACGGCGGGCCGCAGCGGTGCGCGATTACCTCGTAGCGCGGGGCATCGACGGTGCGCGTTTGGTCGCGGAAGGGCGCGGCGCAGCCGAACCCGTGGCGACGAACGACACCCCCGAAGGTCGGGCCCTCAACCGCCGTACGGAGGTCACGGTCATCGACTGAACGTGCACGCAATGAACCACGTGCGCGGCGCCGCGGGGTTGTAGTATCGTCCGGCAGGGGCGTTGACGGACCACCAGTCCGTGTAGCGCACATCGAAGGCGTTGCGCACCCCGGCCGAGAGGCTCCACGGCCCCCACGCACGCGTGAGCTCGGCATCGCACCGGGTCCACGGCGCAGCCACATCGGTGTTTGCATCGTTGAGCGGCGTGCCTCCGGTCCGGCGCACGTGGGCCTCTGCGGACCAGGGTCCTTTGCGGCCGCTGACATCTAAACCGATGATGTTGCTAGGTGAACCCGGCAACGACAGGGTTTCTGTGGCGTAGATGCGGTGGTCCTGCAAGGCCCCGTAGCCGCGCAATTGAACCTGAGGAAAGGTCCAAGTCGCTTCGATTTCGCAGCCGGAAAGGGCCGCAGCTTCGGCGTTTTCGAGGACGGCGGCATCGGTGCTACCCGGCACTTGGCGGATGGCGTCGACGACACGGGTGTGGTATACGACCGCCGAGGCAAACAGCCGCCGCCACGTGGCAGCAACGCCTGCTTCCGCACCGTCTGCCCGCTCGGAGCGCAAGGAATTCGGCAAGAAGGTCTCCGGATGCACGAGTTCGAGGGAGGCCGGGTGGCCGATGCCTTGGGCAAACGAGGCGTGCAGGTGCATCCGAGGCCCCACAGGCACCCTCGCCGATCCGCGCAACAAGGGACGGAAGCCTGCATAGGGCTCGCGGTAGGGCACCTCGGCGGCGGCAAACGTGCCGGTGGTCAACCGGTCGAGTCGTTCCGCACCGATGCCGATCGCCCCCCGCAGCCCGCCGACTCCCACCCATTCAAGTCCCGCGCCGGCCCACAGATTGAGGGCATCCGTCCGCAACGTATACCGCAATTCCCGGTCTGCCGGCGGTGCAAGCGTGTCCCATTCCTTCACGTGCAGCCGGTCCGCGCGGACGATGGCGGAGAAGTCGCTCTGCAACAGCCCGCTGCGCCGCATGAGCAGCACGTGCGTGCGCCGCACACGGCCGGTAAAGCCCCCTTCGGACTCGTGCTTGTCCCCTTGGTAGAACCGCGATGTGCCGAAGGGATTGCGTTTCGTGGATCCGTGGGCGAGGAGCCAAACGCCCGACACCCCTTTCACCTCGCGGCTCCATCCCGCCAGCAGCCGGTCCCGTTCGACGCGGGCCCCGAATGGCGCCCCAGGCGCAGCCGTCGGGCTTGCGGCCGCAGCCGCAGCATCCAGGGCTCCAGGAAGCTCCCACATCCCCAGCCACCCAGCCACCCAAACCCGCTGCCGGCCCCGGTTCGAATGCAAGGTCTCGTGAAAATCCAGGTGCACCTTCCGGTTCGCCTCTTGGTCGCGGTAGCCGGGCGAATGCGCAGCAGAGAGCCGCAAGACGGCCGAAAAATCGGAGGGAAGGGCCACAGCTGCGTGCACCGTTCCCGCCGGGCCTGCCCCGGCCGCACCGCGGCCCACCGTGGACACTGCGGTGCCGAAACGCAGGTCGCAGTCCGGGCGCATCGAAGCCGCGAGCACACCGCCGTATCCGCCGCCCACGAACGCTCCGGTGGGGCCCGCCACGACTTCGATTTGGCTAAGAAGCTGCGGATCCAGCCATTCGAACGGCGACACACCGTCCGCAGAGGTCAACACGAACCCGTCGACGAGCAAAAACGTGTTGCGGATGGCAAACGGAGAACGCGCATTGCTCCCGCGGATGGAAATGCGCCGGGAACCGCCGATGCCGCGGCTTTCCATCTTCACCCCGGGCAATCGGTTCAGAGCTTCCTGCACGTCGGGAAGCGCACCGGTACGCAGGTCCCCCGCATCGCGCAGCCGCGCCCGCGACTCAGCGGCCGACCACGGCCGGTCGAGGGGAATGACTTCTACCGTCGGCAATTGCACCCGCGCAACCGCTGCTGTATCCACGGACTGCGCACGTACATCACCTGCTCCGATTCCCCCGAGGCCCAGCACCAGGAGGAGCCGAACACCCGAACGAATCACCGGATGACCGAGAAGGTCGCCGTCCAAACCTGCCCACCGACGGCCGTCGCGGTGGCGAAGTACATGCCTTCTGCCCAGTTCGATACATCGAGCTGCTCAGACGCATTGCGCGCCACGAAGTCTGCCACGAGCGCACCCGCGTAGCTGTGGATGCGCACGGTGCTGCCGACCCACTTCCCGGGAAGGTCCAGGGTCATCGTACCTGCCGCCGGCACCGGGAACACCTTCGGGGCTTCCGCAGGTGCCACGTCCGCGACGCCCACGCCGAAGGAGGCATTGTGGAACCGCTTGATGAGGTTCGGGCCACTGCCCGGATAGGAAACGCCGTTGAACGCGACGTACACCGAGCCGTCGTAGGGGTTGACGGCGATGTCGCGGACCCGCTGATTGAATGAGGCAAACCACTGGTCTTCCCCGGTGATGGCCGTCCCGTCGTCGCTGAGGTGCAAGACGCTCAGGCGCTCGTACTGTCCGCTGAGACCGCCGAGGACGGAGAGCAGCAAACTGTGCTGCCATTCCGGAATGGCCGGGTGGTTGTAATACTCGAGTCCGTTGACCGCTACGCACGGTGTCCAAACCTTCAACGGTTCCACCACGTTGTTTGCGTCGCAGTAATTCTGTTCGGCGGCGGTGTTGCACAGGCCTTGGACCGTCGGCCAGCCGTAGTTGCGGCCGGGCAGGACGAGGTTGAGTTCGTCGTCGCTGTTTTGGCCATGTTCAGAGCTGTAGATCAGTCCATTCGGACCGAGGGCCAGTCCTTGGGCGTTGCGGTTGCCGAAGGTGTACACCGCGCTCGTCGGGTCGGGGTTGTCGGCGGGGATGCTGCCGTCGAGGTTCAGGCGCAGGATCTTTCCTTGCAAGCTGTTCAGATTCGGAGCATTGCCCGAGTTGCCCACATCGCCCGTGGTCATGAGCAAGGTCTGGTCGGGCAGGACCAGCAGCCGGGAGCCGTTGTGGATTCCGCCCGCAGCGATGGTCAAGAGGACTTGCTCGTTCACCAGGGAAATCCCATCCCAGTCGAACACGCTCAGCCGCTCGCTGCCGTTCGCGCCGGATCCCGTGCAGTATGCGAGAAACACCTGGGGGGTGTTTTCCCAGTCCGGGTGCATCGCCATCCCGAGCAGCCCGGGTTCGCCGTTTCCGTTGTTCATCACGGTGAGCTCAAGGACCGTCGTGTAAATCCCGGTGGCCGGATCCACGCGCAGCACATCGCCGGGTCGTGTGGTGACCCACAGGTGGTCGTCTGGACCCCACAGAATTTCCCAAGGCAGTTGCACGCCCGTGACGAGGTTTGACTCTGTGAGTACCGTCGTGCCGAGGTTCCAAGTGGACTGGGCCGCGCCGCGGAGCGGCATGGCAGCGGCTACAATCCAGGCTGCGTGGACGAGACGAAAGCGCATGATTTCAGAATGCAGGTGTGGACCCGAAGGTAGCCCGACTTTCCTTTGTGGCATGAATGCAAGCTTTCCTTTTGCCGCGGCGCTGCGGCGTGCCGTCGTCTTCGGGATGTGGGGGATTTGGGGCGTTGCAGCCGTCCCGGCTGCAGCCCAAACTTCCGTCCCGGACTGGATGTACATGCTCGAAGGCAAGTACGCCGGCAGTGTCACCCGGCCTTCCGATCCGTCCGGCAATGCGGCCACGCTCTCCGGCAAGCGCAACGGAAAGGAGGACGGCTTCGTGTTGCAATGGCTCGAACAGCGCGCCGACGGCACGGTCCGCGAGCACATGGAAATGTGGAAAATCGGCACCGGAAATCGCCTTGAAATCACCGTGCTTGAAGACGGAAAACCCCGGCTCGAAGCCTGGTTTCACGCCTCCACCGCAGCTGCGAAGGGCACCCTCACCCGAGGCGGCGAATGGGACGACCGACCCGCCTTGCTGCGCCGCACCTTTGAGCGGCAACCTGGCGCCCTCAAATGCACCGAGTCTGTGAACCTCGGCGACGGCACGTGGACCATCGTCCGGGTGTTTGCCCTCGGCGAATCTTAAAGACCTCGGAGGATTCAGCCTTCGATCGCGACCGCTCCACCTGCGGGGAGGTCCACGGCGCCATCGATGGCCGTTCCGTTGCCGGCGAGCACCTTCGGCGTCCCTTCCGGCCACGTCACCCTGACCGGTCCTTCGCTTGCGTTGATGAGGATGACTGTCCGTTCGCCGAGGTAGGTGCGGTCAATGCGAAGAAGCCCCGGTGAAAGGACCGCGTACCCTGTGGCACCGTACATCATCGACATCCGGCTGCGGCGGAGCTTCACCCACCCGGCCGTCCAACTCCGCGTCTGCAGCTCCTCGTCGAAGAGGTCGGTGCTGCGGAACGGCCGCCGATTGTCCGGATCGTTCCCGCCTACATCGGCGATTTCGTCCCCGTAATAGATGCACGGAATGCCCGGTGAAGCCATCAAATAGGCCATGAGCAACCGCGTCCGTTCGAAGCCGCGCACGTTCGCGTGTTGGATGCTGCGCGTCCAACCGGCGTATTTCGTGTCTTCGTCGGGGCGCACGCTGCCGTCGGCGAGCGAGGCGAAGCGCGGGCGGTCTTGGTTGCCGGAGATGTTGCCCATGGCGTGGTCGGCCCCGTAGGCGCGCAGGCTTTCGCGGGCGGTGCGTACGAGGTCTTCCATCCGGCCGCCGGGCAAGCCGATGGCGGCGATGGCGGCGTCGTAGTGGTTGAAGTCGAACTGGGCATCGAGCATCCCGCTGTGGACGTAGCTGCGGATGAGGGCGGTGCTGCCGTAGGTTTCTCCTATTTGGAACATCGGACGGCCGGGGGCCTGCGTGCGGATTTTCCGGGTGAGCATCCGCCAAAATCCCTCCGGGATGTGCTTCGTGGCATCGTGCCGGAAGCCGTCGATGTCGGAATTCAACACCCACCACAACGCACTGTCCGTCATGGCCTCGCACACCTCCGGCTTCGCCACATCGAGCGTCGGCAAGAAGACATCGAACCACGTTGTCAGTCGATGGTCGTCCCAGCGCTCGGTGTTCAGCGAGCCGTCTGGCAGGTAGAGGTCCGTGTACCAGTCCGGATGCTCCTTGACCATCGGGTGTTGCTCATGGACGTGGTGCGCGACATAATCCACCAGCACGTTCATGTTCCTCCCGTGCAGGGCGTCTACGAGTCCATCGAACTCTTCCTTAGAACCGAACCGGGGATCGATCTCCTTCAGGCGAATGGGCCAATACCCGTGGTACCCACTGAACCGGCTGGTGATGTCCGTGTCAGGATGCTTCCACAATCCCCACGCGTCGTCGGGGTTGCGTGTGATGGGAGAAATCCACAACGTATTGATTCCGAGCGAGTCGAAATAACCTGTTTCAAGTGCCT
>Ga0315899_10004215_pt1 | contig 15566 bp, 41 predicted proteins | sample LakEriMetagenome_2_FD_203518 | JGI IMG/M metagenome (GOLD analysis project Ga0315899, IMG submission 203518) | Freshwater fungal communities from buoy surface, Lake Erie, Ohio, United States - Buoy 4 MA112 | ecosystem: Environmental > Aquatic > Freshwater > Lake | place: USA: Lake Erie, Ohio... | reverse complement strand
TTACTATGCATCAACAAATAAAAAATATTCTAATCGGAAGCTTACTAGAAAAATTATCAATCCATCACTCTGTATATAGATTACCTTGTACATCTGAATTTCTAGAAGAGCTCGTATCTGATACGCTAAACGAAAACGGTATGCCAAATGACTGGAAGCCCGATAGAAGCCATAGCGTCAGTATAGACATGACTTTAGAGTCAGGACATAGTATATCCGTCAAGTCAGGAAGATATGACCCAGTAAAAGGAACTCTTGTTATATCTGGATCTAGGCTAGGCAAACACGAAACATTAGAAAAGATGGTTGAGAGTGTTTCTTCTACACATGCTGATTACTATGTGTGTTTAGCCAAAGCAGACCAGGATTGGTCCTCTATACCGTCCAAAAATGAGATTAAGACATATCACCTATTTGTATTTGAAGCGTCAAACCTTGATTATGGTTTTGAGCATTGGTCAAGAAAAGAATCTAAGCATGGCAAAGGCTACAAATATGTAATGGAGATACCTGGGATGTCAGCTACTATACGTCCTACTATGTCTCATCAGTTGTGGACTACTGTATCTTGTGATATCATTGGTATACCGTCCAAATTGGAAATTAACAACGACTTTGGAACATACTAAAGTCCCGCACAGAAAAGGTGATATAATATGAACGAAGAAGAAGTAATTGCATTTATGCTAGAAAGTCTTAACAAAGATAATCGTGATATTTGCACAAACAATGGAATGGCTCCAGAAGAAATTGAGAAGTCAATTGAACAAAGCCAAGGATCACTCGCCTTTATGATGAGTAATCTATATAGTAGAATGAAGGAGAAAAACTTAATTGCTTAAATACTATTATCGTCCATCTGAAGCAATTCTTGATGACACATTGATTAAGATTAAAGGCAATGCTGACACAATTCGCATTGTAGTACAAGCAGAGTCACGTGATGAAGCTCTTGAGTTTGCTAAAGGAATTATTAATATGGCAAATTGGGAATTGGATCACTCAGAAGAGTAATCTTCCCAAAACTTGTCTCTGCCCATATTGTCTGTATTAGGCATATGGGTAGATTCTTTTTCAGAGCAATTTATGCATACCGTTTCTGAAAAAATTTGTGTTTGAAGGTTGTTTGAATCCTCAAATTCTAAGTATGCTTCTAGGTTATCTAAAAATCCCACTGCTTAGACCCCTTTAAAAAATTATTCTGCTTCTGGTTCTGACCTGTGTGAGTTTTTACATGTGCACTCTGTGCAGCATCTGACAGGTAGCTTTGGTGCAGGTTCTGTTGTATTTTCCATAGATTCAGTATATCACAATATGGTGAAAATCTGAAAAAAATTTGATTTAGGCAAAATCTGAATATTTCTTATCTGTGTATGATACATACATAAAGAAAATAAATACAAAAAAAATAGTGAGCACACAAGATGAATGCCCACTACCTAGCTGGATCTACTGCCACCTTTTGTTTTAGGTGTAGTACCCTATTCGCATTTGCAAGGGTCTATGCGTGTAGTACCCTCATCAAAAATAATGATGCCAGTATCTCCACACGCCTCGCATGTGTGTGCGTACATGGCACTTATCATTTATTTACCTTAATGTCCATGACATTGGCTGAAAACTTTTTAACCTTGCCTAATTCGCTTTCGTTTAGTGATGCGATGAGGTGGTCAATAGCCTTAATCTCATGGGCGATGTTATCTATTGAAATTAACTTAGAGCCTTGCCAAATTGAGTATTTGATTTCCATAATTAGTTTTCTTCTTTCGCTAGTAGGTGAGAGTTATTGAGAGGGCGTGATGATGATGAGAACATAGCCTCAATCTTAGCCTTATCTTTTTCACGCTGAATTGCATAGCGTTCTTGTTGTTCTTTTCTAATTCGTTCTAGTGTATTCATTTAATGAGTACCTTTCGTTTTTAACTGTTAGCGATTTGCTAACCTTTTGCTGACCTAGGTTATTTGCCTACTATGTAGGGCTCACTAGGATTTGTGTTACTATTTAATTGTTATAGGAGTATCCTATCACATACCCTGCCAAAAGTCAAGGCGACACGCCGTTGGCGTGGTGTGATATAGGTCACGCTCCAAGCGTGAAGCATAGGATAACGGCTATCGCTACGCCTACAAAGGCTCCAATTAGTCCGTAAGCGACATTCTCATCTAGGAAATCTTGTAGTGCTGTAAATGGGTTCATGTTAGTGACCTTTCGTTTAGTAGTTATATTTTAACTATCTAATACTGCAAGTATAACATGGATACCTGTCAAAGTCAAGTCCTGACACGGCGTGTCGCATGTGATGTCGCTCACATCGCCTCGGGCGACTTGTCAAATCAACACGCCGATCATTTTAAGATTGTTATGAGATTGTTATAGTTTTCCCATAAATGTGACCTACATCTCATGTGATACGGCTCACAATGTCCGAATTGGTAGCATTTTGGATTAGACATTTGTCAGACCCCCATGCTACAATTACAGTATAAAGAAAAACAAGCGGTAAAGAAATCCGCTAAAGAAAGGTGGTCACTATGACTACACTAAACACACTATGCAAGTGGCATGAGCCTCTTGTTTCCGCTATCTCAGAAATTGGAGATGAGCAATTTACACTATGCATGAATTGCGATAGCAACATTGAGCGTTACTACTATGATAGTGACCCTGAGCAATTTCCTACATGGACAGATTGGTATGTGACTAAATGAACGACACTATGCAATTTATAGATGAGCAAGGCTTATGCGCTATGGATAACATTTGCGCTTTCTGCATAACACTATTTGACGGGTGGAATAGATTTTGCCCTAGATGTAAGGACTATAAGGGCGTTATGGCTCTCCCTGATTTTATCAATACCTATGGAAAGGACGGACTCTCTAAATGAGTACCTTTGTTAATCTCCCCTCAGTATGTGGGGCAACATCTGCAAGCGTAGATGTGTATGACTTAGACCTTAACCCTCATGGGGTTATCTGTTGTGACAATTGCAAATCAATTGTGTTATGCCGTAAGGCTTGGGACTACCTATACAAGGAGGCTAAGTAATGCCAGTATTTAATTTTGAGTTATTTGTAGATGTAGAAGCAGATGATTTTGAGTCTGCCTTATCATGGCTAAAGGCTATGCCACTAGAGAGACAACTAGATTTCCATGTCATTGACTATAAGCAATTGGAGGCTTAACAAATGAAAAAAAATGTTTTAATTAGTTTTGTAACTGAAGCAGACACAGACCTTCAAGCAGTTTTTAATTTGAATAAAGTTTTTGCTAAACTTAGCGAAAACGAATTAGAAAAATTTAATGCGTTTGAAGTTTTACCTGTTGAATAAATAAAGCCAAGATCGCAGAAATAAAAACTCTGCGATTTTTGCCTCGGGGAGCTGTGTGATGAGTATCACAAAAAATAATTCTACGACACGCCCGAAAAGGTCCCCAATTTGTCAGTGGTACCTGCTAGAATTGCTAGTATAAACAAAAAGAAAGGTCGTTAAATAAATGACACTAGATGAATACAAGGCGCTTGTAGAAGCGCAACGCAAGGCAAGCACCTTGCAAGCCATGTCCCTACTAAAGAAAGGCTCAGACAAATGAGCACTTTTGATAGAATACTAAAAGAGCAACAAGAAAAAAGAATTGCTCAATCAATAAAAGATAAAGCGGTTATTGAAGCCATGTTCTCCAATAACAATCGCCCCCTTAACAATAATCATGAATTAAAGAAAGTAGAAAACTAATGAAAACTAATTTTGAGATTTCTCAACAGATAAACACTCTTGCTAAAAAGCACTATGGAGACATGGACTTAGCATGGTCATGGGGTTGCGCCCAAGCACTACTAACTACACCACAGTTAGAGTTAATTCTAGGAATACTATTAGAGAAGGAGCCAGATAATGCCAGTATTTAATTTTGACATTTCTGTTACCATTGAGGACGATAATTTTGAGTCTGCTTTATCATGGTTAAAAGTTATTCCATTGGAACGACTTGATTTTATTGTTGTTGATTATACAGAATTGGAGTTAGACTAATGCTGGTTGTTTTAATTGCTATCACTTCATTTGCTTTTGTAATTTGGATGCATAACGGAGCATAATAAAAAAAGATCACAGAACTAAAAAGCTGTGATTTTTGCTCGGGCGTTTTCCACAGGCTGTGTATAACTTATGTGTTTAAGGTCACACAAAATCTTTCCCATTTTACGGCGTGTCGTTTTGACTTCCTGAAACTTATCTGGTATCCTTGTAGGTATAACAATTAAATAAAGATAAATCAGGCAGTGAGCCTAGCAAATAAATGTGACGAGTATCACAGTGAGCCTAGCGAATAAATGCCAAGATTTGTCAGCCCCCCGTGATAGGATAGTCTTATCACTTAAAGAAAGGAAGTCTATAAATGACTTACACTATAACACTAGAAACCTTTAATGGTTCTACTAAAAAAATCAACCTTGCCTCTAAGGGTGCGGTTGCTCAATTCGTATCACAATACCCAACACAATTACCTGTTGGCGTATCTGTAAAAATCGCTTGCGATACTCTTGGAATAAGTGGCACACTTCGTGGCACTTCTACACTAACAAAAACAAACTAAAGAATAGGAAATAAAATAAATGAAAATTGAACACAATCTAAAATTCGTAACTGAATTTGCAGAGGGCCACCCTGTAACTGCAACAGTAATGGCACTTGATGAAAGCACTCGTATCCTTATGCTAGAGTCAATGCTAAAAGATTTGGTAGGCTCTCGCCTGCAACCTATCCTTGATGAAATAAATGCTGGTGGGTCCTATGCAATTCTAAAGGTGGCCGAATAATGATGACTCGTAAAGACTATGTAAAAGTTGCCGAAATTCTTAGCAACTATTTTGCTACATCTGTTTTTGATGAACAAGGAGAAATTTTATTTGCTGATTTGGTAGATGAATTTTCTCTAATGTTTGAAACTGATAACCCAAGATTTGACTCTGACAGATTTGCTATTGCTTGCTATAAAGAATTGGAGATGTCAAATTGATTTTAGATACTGGAACACTAATCGCAATCGTAATTGCACTTGGCGGATCTTTAACAGTTATGTGTTTATTTTGGAAACAAAATATTGCACAACAAAAAGAAATTCGCAGATTACAAATTTTATTGCGAACTGAGCGACTAAAATAAAATAAAAGACCTGAGCATGTCTGTGCAAAACTGCTTGATCCTTTTAAATAAAAAAAGCTCGGGGGTTTTTCCACAGGCCTTTGTGGATAACTTTACGTGGTTGTGATTTTTCTCACATTTGTTGAGCGTCTCATTATTTAAGACTACTCACTAGTAGGTTGATAAATTATGATTAACAGGATAGACTTACATAGTAAGAAAAAATAAATAACCGAAATTTGTCAGACCCTAGTGGTAGGATAAATAAATAACAACAAAGAAAGAGGTTGGCAAATGTCAGCAAATGTCTATTCAATAGAAAACCTACTTGTAGGAAAAACTTATCACTCACGCACTTTAACAGGCGAAATCATAGATGCAGAAAAGTCTGATGTCTTTTATGGCTCAGGCTTAGAAAGTTATCGTGTTCAGGTTCGCCCACACTATCCTTCAGTATTTAATCTAAAGGACACTTATCGTATTCTATCAGTAAAGGTTGGAGAATAAATAAATGGGAAACTTACTAGACTTTTTGGTTGATTGTGTTGATTGCCATGATGAGGGTGTCCTCTTTTTTGGTAATGGTGGCGAGGAATACGACTCAGAATTTTGCGATTGCGCTAAAGGCGTGTCGCTTGAAAATGAATACTGTGCATGGTATGCTGAAAGTATCATGAACGAAAACTATAAGGAGAATAACTAATGAACGAATACCTATACTCAGTTACTTGTACCTATGACTCAGATACCTCCACCACTTGGGTAGGGCGTTATAGTGACGCTTTATCTGCCGTTGAAAGTTATCAAAAGTTTATTGACCATGGACTTGCTAAAGAATACTCAACAATTAACTTGTCTGAACCTTCAGGCAAGATGCACACAAAAACTTTCTACAAAACAGGATTGGTGGTAACACGATAATGGGACACAATACAGCGATTGACTTAGCAGAAAACATTGACATAAGCCTTGAACAGGCTATCGGTTATCACTTACAGGGTAATCACTACCCACCCGTACCGCTAAGCATGGTTCAGCCTTGCATTGAGGCGTTAGACGCTGCACGAGAAATGGACGCCATGCGCCAGATTGAAATGCCTGAAGGCATAACCTATAAGGGCAAAACTCATGCACCAGCATGGGCTATCATTGAACAACACCACTTGGACGCTTGGTTGCCACAAGATGAGGCAGACTATTGGGAAGAAGATGCAGGCTATGAATCAGGATTAGGTTTAGAATAAATGAGTACTTTTTTTATTCCACACTCAAAGTATTGCGATTGCCCAGAGTGTTTAGACATGGAGGAACAGAATAAATGAGTGCTACAATTATTGACATGGAACTTGTAAAAGCTGATTCTCTAACTGTTGATGCGTTAGAACTTGGCGATCTAATTGGTTATGGTGATGAGATTGTTGAAGTAACTTTTATTGAATGTGATTCAACGGGAGATAACTATGACATTCAAATTGTAAATGATTTTGGTGAAAAAGAAATTGTTCAGTTTGCATTTGATGAAGAAGTTGATTGGTACGTTTATTTAGATTGAAAAACGCCCGAGGGGGCCCTGTGAGATTCATCACATTTACGAGATTTGATATTTTTCCCCATATCTGGTAAAATTATTACATGAAGAAAAATGCTGAGGAATTAAGACGCCTAATGGAATTACGGCGATCTAATGCAGCCTCCGCTGTTCCAAATAAAAAAAAGTATGATAGAAAAAAATGTCAGTCCCTTATGCTAAAATTAAAGAAAGAAAGCGAGTAGCCACCATGTCAAAATTACTTAGAAGCAAAGATAGGAAAGTAGCAAATGCAGTTACACCAAATGGAAAACAAGCAAGTATCGCCAACACTTTCGGATTACCCGCAGGCAAGGCTTATTCATGTCCTGGAGCGACTAGCGTATGCGAGAGTGTTTGTTATGCTGGCAAGCTTGAAAAAGTATTCCCAACAGTAAAGAAAAACTTATTGCACAATTGGGAATTAGTTAAAGACGCAGACCATGACACTATTGAAGCATTGCTTGAAGACATGATTAGTGAGTTTATTGCAGACTGCAAAAAGAAAGACGCACCCATGCTATTCCGTATCCACTGGGACGGGGATTTCTTTAATGACACTTACACATTCGCATGGAAGCATGTCATTCTTAATCATCCTGAAATTCAATTCTGGGTTTATACAAGAGTTAAGTCTGCAGCGGTAATGCTTAAGGACATTGATAATCTATCTTTATACTATTCTACAGATAGTGAGAATAAGTCTATTGGCGTTACCCTGAAAAAAGATCATGGTATTCGTCTTGCATACCTTGCTAAGAATTTCTTAGTAGGACAAGCAGACATGAAAGAGATGATAGGCAAGGTAGGGGCTAAGTGTCCTGAGAATAAAAAGGCTATCCCACTTATCTCAACAAATGGTTCGGCTTGCGTTTCTTGCTCATTGTGTGTATACTCAAAGAGTGACATAGTATTTTCATCAAGTAAAAAGTAAGGAGATAAATGGAAAGCCTATTTATCCTATTAGTAATGGGGTTATTAGTGTTTATGATTTACCAATAAGTGACTTACATCACACCCGTAAGCGTCTCAAATAGTGAGAAATACAAGAAATGGAGTTGAAAAATGTCAGTAGGAAATGTTATACTTAATACATACAACAAACTAAAAAGGAGAAACAACATGACAGTAGCAAATACATACAAGGTAGGCGACCTCTACACATCACAGAAGTCAAAGGTAACAGGAACAATTCTTGAAATCTCACCTACTGCAAAGGACACAGTTCGTGTTAAGTTAGATGTTAATGGTAACACACGCTGGACAACATGGAAAGCGCAATCGTAATCTAACAAGCCAGTTAGATAGTAACTCAGACCTGAGCAAGTCTGCTAAAACTGCTCACACAAAATGTCAGACCTAACCCCTATACTATAAATAAACCACCAAAGAAAAGAGAAAAACACATGGCACGACAAAAAGCAATCTCAGTAAAGATAGCAACACCAAAAGTAATCAAGGCACTAGAAACTGCACTAGCAAAGTTAGAAGCAGACTACGCATCACAAGAAGCAAACGAGGCTAAGTATGAAAAGACTCGTAAGGCTTGGCTAAAAGAAATGCAAGACTACGCTATTGCTAACATCAAGAAGGCAGAGAACTTTCGCACCAACTATCGTTCATGGTCAAATAATCTTAACATTGACTTTGACTTAACAGTTAGCGAAAAGGATTTGCCTAAAGAGCCTGAGAAGGACTTTGAGACAATTCATGTTCATAGTTATCGTGAGCAGAAAGAGGAAATCTCTAACGCAATTCGTATTCTAAAGATGACAGATGAGGAAACAGTTTCCACATCAACTTATCAAGCGGTTGCTCGTTATCTGTAAATAATTTGGGGGGCAACTTAAAGTCCTAAACCCAAACAACCTAAGCAAGTTGCAAAACTGCTTCACTAAAGTTACTGCCAGTGCTATAGCGAGGCAGACGTTCCTGAGCATGAATTGAAAAGGCTCACTTTTTGCCCCCGAGCTCATGTGAATTTGATCACACCCTTTACGTACCACCATTTAAGATCCCTGGATTTACGATTGGCATTTGTCAGTCCAACCTGCTAGAATTATATTAATATCAGAACAACAGAAAGAAGGAAGCCCCCAATGGGACTAGACATGTACCTAAGTGCTAGAAAGCATTTTGAAAAAATCAACTGGCAAACACTACAGGCTAATGATGAATTATCTTACAATTCACCTGAAGCCGTATATCCTAAGTTCAATGACCTAATGGCATTGACACAACTCACAAATGTTGCAACAGATATTTATGGAGCAGAAGTAACAGTTACTTGTGCCTACTGGCGCAAGGCTAATCAGATACACGCTTGGTTCGTAAAGAATGTTCAACATGATGTTGATAACTGCGGAGACTACTATGTCTCACAAGATAAACTAATAGAATTGCTTGCACTATGTAAGCATGCCCTAGCAACAAAAGACCCTAGCCTATTCCCACCACAAGCAGGGTTTTTCTTTGGTGGTACAGATATTGATGAATGGTATTGGCGTGACCTTACTGATACTATTAGTCAATTAGAGCGTATCTTTGCGCTACCAGAAATTGATAAGTTATCATTTTTTTATTCATCATCTTGGTAATTGACATTTGTCAGTGCCATACCCTATAATTAAACTAACCAACAAACAGAAAGAGGTAGCCCTCATGGACCAGCAACAAATTCCACCAGTAGTAAAAACAGATAATCACTACATGACACGAGAGTTTTTAGAAACTACTCTTGTACAAAACAAAACACGGATAGATGAATTAGAAAAGCATATCCAAGTCGTAACACAACGCTCATACGGCGAGGCTGCAGAGCGCAACCGTATGCGTACTGAAATGCAAGAGTGGACTTTTGAAGCAATTGAAGCAGGCACACTCAATGAGTCAGAAGGACAAGAAATTGCTGACATCTGTGGCTTTGAACTTACAAAAGAATTTGAAGTTGAAGTTACAGTTATGTATTCAGTTACAGTGAATGCACGAAATGAAGAAGAAGCACAAAATGCAATTCACGATATTGATTTTGATACTGTAGATTACAATTCAGATTCAATTCAATACCTATCATCTTCAATTGATAGAGTAGATATTTAGTAGGGGGCTACTAATGGACCTGAGCATGTCCTTAAACTGCTTTATTTTTATTTATGCCGTTGCATAAAAATGCAGCTCGGGGGCGTGACCAAGATCACACTGTGTTTTACGACACATTAAAAAAATGTCCATTTTTTCCCATTTTCAACTATCCTGATTTGCATTTGTCAGACCCATTGTGTATAATTAAATTAACTACAAAAGAAAAGGAAAAATAACTCATGGCACATGAACTAGAAACACAAAATGGCGTAGCAAGTTTTGCCTCATTTCGTGAACCTGCTTGGCATGGATTGGGTACTGTATTCACAGAGGAAAAAACCACAAAAGAAATGTTAGATTTGGCTAATCTTTCTAATTGGAATGTTCGTCTTGAGGATTTGGAAACCCCTTCACATTTAACAAGCGACAAAAACTATCAGTATGTTTTGCGTACTAACCCTACAGATACAACACAGACAGACATTTTAGGTGTCGTTGGTGAGCGTTATCATGTTATGCAAAACGAGGATTTATTCTCATTTGGCGATAACATTTTAGATGGTGGTGGTCGTTGGGAAACGGCTGGCTCAATCAAGGGTGGTCGTGTCGTATTTGGTGCGTTAGCACTAGAGCGTGAAACTATTCTTGACCCTAATGGTGTTGCAGATAAGGTAAAGACTTATTTGCTCATCAATACATCACATGACGGCTCAATCGCTATTCAAGCAAGCATAACACCTGTTCGTGTTGTGTGCGCTAACACTCTTAATCTTGCGCTTAACACTACAAAAAAGAAAAATGGCGTTAAGCAATCTTTCAAGATACGCCATACACAAACTGCAAGCGGTAAGGTTGCCGTTGCTCGTGAAACTCTTGGGCTTGCTCATAAGTACATGGACTCTTTTGACCTCATGGCTAAGGCTATGATTGAAAAAGAAATCAATGCTACACAATTCAATGACATCATTTTGGCTGCCTATCCAAAGCCTGAAAAGGACTCTAAGGGTGCTTTCAAGAAATGGGAAAACAAGGTAGATGTTATTAACGACATTTACACAGGCGAGTTTAACGGCATGATTGCTGGTAACGCTTGGGGTGCTTTCAATGCACTAACTGAACGCCTTGATTGGTATCGTTCTGCTCGTGGTGGTTCTAACGAATCTATCCTTGCAAGCGCAAGCGGATTTGACCCTGCTATTAACGCAGAAAAAAATCGTTTGCTAAAAGTTGTGCAAAATGTTTTGCAAATTGCATAACTAAAAAAAATCCTGAGCAAGATTTAAAACTGCTCGCAAGGTTCCATAGATCAATTGGTTAGATCGCTACCCTGTCACGGTAGAGGCTACGGGTTCAAGTCCCGTTGGAATCGCAAGCTTAAGTGGGCCCCGAGGAAATTAGTACAAAACGGACATTTAAGAAACTATATAAATAATCTCAGAAAATTTAATTACGACAGACTTGCTTTTTTCCCAGTTTTTTGCTACAATTAATTTATGACTACCACAGGAGAAAAATAATGGAACAATTCATAGATACACTAGCAGAGCACATTACAGGTGCTATCCAACAAGAAATAGCAGAAGAACTATTTGACCAATGGTCTTACAATAATTTAGAGGAAGGTGAGGACTATGCAGAAAACAAATTCATGCAATACGCCTCAGATGAATTAAAGCAACAGTATAACGAATACTATGGGTACATAGAGGGAGATGAATTCCTACTATGATTACCTCTCAAGAACTAATTGATTATATGTATGACGATAACCTAATACATTTTGACGACAGAGATACATCAGATGATTGTGATTGCCACATTCATATAACACTACAAACTATGATTAAATATATGGAGGCAATTGAATGCTAGGTTATACCATTGATGATTTAGATAAGATGAGCAATGCTGTACACAATGCATACAAGCATATCATTGACCCTGATGATAAAGAGGGTATTTTAATGGCACAACAATTTCTCCAGGGCCTATGGGCAGAAGGGTACTTTGACTAATGACACTAGACGATGTATTAGATAAGATTGAGGCTATCATTGATAGTACTCATTCTGTTGTATCCCCGCTAAAAATGGATCACTGCAAGTACTGTACCACTTGGCTTACTCTGACAGAGGAGTTAAACTAATGTGGACTAAATATGATTATCTATGTACTGACTGTGATGCTCTTATTGAGGTCACTACCCTGCAAGATCTGAGACGAGATGTCTATGGCTCTTGTCCCTGTGGATCTAATAAGACAATTAACATTGGGGTAGGAGATGCCTCTCGCCATGAAGAACCTGTGACGAACATCACACCTGTCAGACTTGTCAAAATCAACAGCAACCCCTATAATTGATATATGGACCTAAATACATTAAGAGAGTATATAAAAATTCACCTAATTTCATTGGAGCAAGATGTTGAGGACGCTAACAATGATATTCCTATTAGTGATGATGAGCACTATGAAGCAGACCTTTATTACGAGGGAGCAATCGCTACCTGTGAACACCTATTGGAGTATATAAATGGATAATCTAACATTAGAGCCGCACCTACAACGTATGGTAGACGCAGGGGTATCAGGAACAGACATCCTGCACGGAGAGCTTAAGAACCTTATGCTAATGGCAGAGCAAGAACTAGCAGAGGCTAGCGAACGTGAGCAGGAAACAGAAGAGGCTATGGACTCTATGGTACGCACAGAAGCAGAAGGAAGACTAGACGCCTTAGTAGCAGTATATAATCTAACATATGCCTTGTCCTTTGCTATCTCTGACCGTATGAAGTTGACAAACCAATAGGGTTGCTGTAAAATTATATTAAACCACCAAATAGAAAGAGACCGCCATGCCAAACTGGGTATATAACGGATTAACCATTGAGGGTAATCCTGATTCCGTAAAGAAGTTAATGGAGCAGATGAATACACCATTCGTTCGTGTCCATGATAACTGGAGCACTGAGACACAGCAAATGCAAAAGCAACAGGTGACATATCCAAACCCTGTCTTTGCTTTCTGGAACATTGTTAAGCCTACTAATCTAGAGGCATATGATGGTCCTCAACCAACCAACACAGACTTAGCACAAGCAATGCGATTTGAGTCAGACCATTGGTACGACTGGAATGTTCGTAACTGGGGTACCAAGTGGGATGTAGCCGTCTCATCTGTTGATACTCATCCTGATACATACATGGAAGATACTGTTAATGGTGAGAACCATGTCGTCTACTATAATTTTAATACCGCTTGGTCTCGCCCAATGCCTGCACTAATTAAACTATCTAATCAGTACCCTGACTTGCTATTTACTTTATCATATGAGGAAGAAACTGGCTGGGGTGGAGAGTTAGAACTCTTGCGTGGAGAAATTATCTCAGAATCAGAATATGACAACATGTGCCGTGAATGTGACGGTACATACGAAAACAGTGAACTTGTTGAATGTAGCGACTGCGGATACCATCTATGCCCACACTGTGGCTGGAGCAATGATATGTGTGAGACCCACCAAAAGACCTATGAGGAGAAGCATGCCTAAGACTACTTATCTTATTGAACTATGTGTTGATGAAAAATGGTATGAGGCCATTAGCACGCTAACCGCTGATGTATACGAGGATGAAGTATGCGAATGGGTCAGGGTACAGGCAGAGACTGAGACTGATGATCAAGACTGTGAGAACTGTGAAGAGAACCCTAAAGAGCACCCTGAAGGCAAGTGGTGTACCTCCTGCAGGGATGACTTTAAAGAGTCAGATGAGGACGACGAATGAACTGGACACAATTGACACTATTTGATATACTGGAAGAAACTACTACAAAAGGAGAAACACCATGGGAGCAAGAATAAATTTTGTATTTAAAGACGCAGAGGCTGCTGTAGGGGAGCCCACATCATCTGTTGTACTTTACAGCCACTGGGGCCAGGACGGATGGGAAGTTGACATTGCCAAAGCTTTAGAACATGCCAAGCCCCGCTGGAATGATTCATCATACGGGACCAGAATGATTATTAGTTATCTTATTCAAGATAGCATTCTAGACGAAACGGGTTTTGGAATCTATTCAATCCGTGGAACTAACTATGACCTGGGGGAGCAGACAGTGGTTATTGATTTTGTTAATAAGACTGTTACTGATAACGTTCCCGTCAAATGGGATAAGTTTATCCAAGCATATTTACCTGAGCACGCAGTAGTATAATCATACTGCAACGGGGGAGTGCGATTTGTGGTGGGTTGCGCTCCCCCCTTATTTTTGATACAATTAGGTAAGGGAGAACCATGAGAAAAAAACTAATCACAAAAGAGGAAAAGGTAGCAATCCAACTATCCAATGTCTTAGCAGACCTACGCCTTGACCTTGACATGGTAGGCAAGTATTTGGTACAATTATCACCTAATGTAATTTATAATCGTTTAATCGTAATCGCTGACTCAGCCCAAGCAGAAAAGGAACAACAGTATGACCACTACCAATACAGACTATTCTAAAAAGATAGAAATCTTAAATGACATTTGGCTTAACCATTCCGATAACGAATTTTTTGAGTATTTTATTGAGACTAATGACTTAGGTTTACCAATGGCTCACTTTATTTTTCAGGGTATAGTAGAGTCCACCCCATTAGCAAAAGAACTAATAGATCAATCATTTGCTGACCTATTAGAATTGTTTGAGTATGAGGACGAAGGCTTTGAGGCACTAACTGATTTTTGGGGTTTTGCATAAAATCTTTCATAAATAAAAGCTGACTTGACAAAAGCCCCTTCGGGGCCCCGAGAGATTTTTATCAAACCATAAAACCTTATTACGATCAAACCTTTTCTTTCCCCAAATTTGACATTACGAGCAACCAAAAAATTTTCCAGATTCATGGATATTACGACAGCTGTAGAATTTTCCAGATTCTAGCATATCAAACCTTCTTTGTCAAACCATGTTATAATAATCTTATGGGAAGAAACTATTTTTCAAAGCATGGTGGACCTTACTTTAAGAACGATGGGTTCTCTCAACACTCTCATTCCCATGATGATCCACATGATATCAAACCAGACTATGTATCTATCTTTATAGCTGTAGGGTTTGTTACTATGACAGTTTCTTTACTTATAGTAACCATACTTCTTTAGATCCCCCGCCATAACGCATCAAATAATCCTGTTAGACATTACGATCAACGCTTTAGCGTCCCCGTTTTTGACGGGGGATATATATAAACCATACACCAAATACCCCCTATAGAATAACAAACCTTTTCTCCTGGTTTTGGATATGTTATTAAATATTATCAAACCTTTCTATTATATTATTGGACATTATGGGCAATTTTGTATATGTTTTTATATAGCTTTTAAACTATAAAGGTTTGACAAATAGAGGTTTGTATGATATGATCCATGCCAGATGTGAGGTTTGAAGAAAGGTTTGTAAGGTTTGAAGGTTTGGTATGTGAGGTTTGAAAGCCGTGGACATTACGACGCCATCTATAAAAGTGCTCAATTCTCCACTATCCTCCACTTCCCTCCACCCAAACCATATATTAAAAATATCAGTAAGATCTAATTGTGGATAACCTGTGGATAACTATGTGTAAAACACTAATTTACGCTATCCAAATTATCGTTTCTACTGTGGATAACTTCTATATTGGTTTGCATATAGATGTGTATTTCAAAAACGGTACAGCTCTTTGGCTATGGGGCATATCCTCAAAGCCAGGTGTTATTACCTGGTGTATTTACTATAGGGGAAATG
>Ga0315899_10004214_pt1 | contig 15567 bp, 27 predicted proteins | sample LakEriMetagenome_2_FD_203518 | JGI IMG/M metagenome (GOLD analysis project Ga0315899, IMG submission 203518) | Freshwater fungal communities from buoy surface, Lake Erie, Ohio, United States - Buoy 4 MA112 | ecosystem: Environmental > Aquatic > Freshwater > Lake | place: USA: Lake Erie, Ohio... | reverse complement strand
TTACTATGGTGGTGAAAATGCGTAGAGAACTAGACGAAGCACTATGTGCAAAGTATCCGCTGATCTTTAAGGATCGTCATGCAAACATGCAAGTGACAGCCATGTGCTGGGGTCTTGAGTGTGGTGATGGTTGGTATAATCTCATCGATGTTCTTTGTGGTCTACTGACTTCTGAATATCGTGGCGCACAAAGTCGTTATGAATATTTTACACAAGCTGGTGTTGGTGGCATTCTTTATGGAACAAAAATCGTAACACAAGAAGACATTGATCATGCCAAAGCAAGATTGGATGAAGAAACATTGAAGGTTCCAGTTGCTGTTCAAGTAAAAGAAAAGTACGGTGGACTTCGTTTCTATGTTCAAGCTGCCACTGATAAACATCATCAGTATATTAATTTTGCTGAAAGTATGAGTTATCGTACCTGTGAAGAGTGTGGTGCTCCAGGAAAAACATATACTGATGGTTGGCACATGACTCTGTGTGATATTCATGCTGCTATGAATGGTAAAGAAGAAGAATATGAGTATGAGGAGAATGTATAATGTTCTATGGTAAAGATATGATTGAAGAAACCTTTGATGTTCTCCTACGCAAATTAGAACAACAAGAATTATTTTTGTTTGTGCCAATGCCTTCTTGGAAAGAAGAAAAAGAAGATAGTAGATGGACTGATGAATTTCGTATTCGTGATGGTCATACTAAACTTGCCGATGGCACTTGGGTTACTATTCATAAAGTAACTGACTGGGTTGAGGAACTTAAGAAAGACACCAAAGAGTTGTATGAGCAGAATACAAAACAATCTCGTGAGATTTCTTTGTTAAAGCAACAAAGACGTGAGATGGAATATGGATTGCGTGTCGCACAAAAATCATTAAATACTGCTTTATCAATTAAATCAACTGGAGAAAATGAATGACCCAAGTCGCTGCATTGTTAAGACCAAGAACACGTGAAGCTGAGATTACTAAAACGCAAAAATCTAAAACTGCGCATGTAAGTTTGGTGGATTGGTATAAGATTGGTAGAGATAATCCAGCATCAGTAACATTTTACAACCAAGGTATCACCAGAGATGATACCATCAAAGTGAAGGTAAGTCTAGCATGAAAACTTGTGTCTTTAAAACTAATGGGCATGACTATACAGCATCAGTATCACATAACGTGGTAACTGGTATGCACAATATAATCTTACGGCAAAAGATTGAAGGTACAACTTTCGACTCTAAATTCGAAATGTTCTTAGAAAACAGTGAGTTTGATAAGTTAGTGGAATTTTTAAATACAATTAACGGAAACATGAGGAGTGATTTGAAATGATATCAAGTAATAGCGGAACAGATTTTATTGCACTAGCAAAAGCCAGTGGACATGATCCTATGGAGATTATTAATCAACCAGAGTTTAAAGACTGGCTGATTGAACACTTAGCGTCAACTGACTTGACTGTTGAGTTTACTAAAAAGGATGGTGAGAAACGACGCATGCATTGCACTAGAAATCTTGATAAGATTCCATCACTGCATCAACCATCTAGCAGCAAAACAAGCAGCACTACCGATGCTATTCCTGTTTTCGATCTTGAGAAAAGCGAGTGGCGCAGTTTTAACCTGTCGAACTTAACACGTATCGAGTGGAGTTTGACATAACATAGGAGTTACCTCTATGTCTAGCGATTCTGACAAAGAAAGAAGATCTAAACGTCTTCATGCTGAATCTAATGCAATAAACAGACAAGTTAAAATCGCCAAAGAAAAGGGTGTTGATGTGAGTGAGCCACATAGGTTTGCTAAACACCATGCAATGGACTGCGGTAATCCAGACTGTCACATGTGTGGCAACCCAAGAAAAGTTTTTAAAGAAAAAACTATTCAAGAACGAAAATTTGAACAAAAGGAAAAATATGATGAACCAAATATCCAATCCAGCAGATCGATTGAAGATTAAGAAAATGCTTGCTGAGATCAGCAATAGCATGACACGTGTTGATGCTGAGAAAGATCTAATCCGTGAAACAATCAAAGACATGTCTGACCAGTTTCAACTGTCTAAGAAAACTTTAAACAAAATGGCACGTGTCTACCATAAGCAAAACTTTCAACAAGAAGTTGCGGGACATGAAGAATTCGAAGCACTCTATGAACAGGTTGTAAACAATGAATAAGTATACCTTTGGAATTCTTCCATTTATCTTTATCATTTCGTTTGTAATTTTGGTGATTGTTCTGGCACCGATTGCAGGCATCTGGTCGCTTAATACCTTGTTTGGTCTTGCCATTCCTTTTACGTTCGACACTTGGATGGCTGCATTCTTTCTTTCCGCTGTTTTCGGTGGTGGAGTAGGTGTTGCATCAAGAAAGAAATAACCCTATTCTTTGTAAGTGTATCCAACAAAGTGCTTTACTTTAATTCATCGATCAGGTATAATTATTACTTAAATGGAGATTACTAATCTATGGCTAAAATGAACACTCAAGAACGTAAGCAATTTGTGCTAGACCAAAAGGGATCCGAGCCGATGATTAACATCGATCGGTACACATATTCTTTGATGGCAGCATTAAATTACTACAACGAACAGCACGACAATAAAGAAAAGCGTAAATGGGCATTGACTTATGTAGCCAAGACCGACAAGAAACTTGCTGGTGAGTTGGATAAAATTGATGCTGATTATGAGTTTCGTTCTTATGGCACACTTGCCAGAATGATAATGCGTGGTTCAGAACTTCTTGATAAAGAAACCATCTGGATGACTAATCGTCTCAGTGAACTCAAGCGATTAATTCCTGCGCCTGTGATTGTAGCCGACACTAATAAAGTGCCAGTGAATGTAATCTCTATACAAGATCGTATCGCTGAGAAAGCACGTGAGATCGCTGGCGAAATTGATGGTGGCATCGATGACTTTGTTATCGCTGGTTGCCCAAAAGATTTTGTTCTACCAGTGTCAATCAAATCATTAAACGCACCGATCGTGAAGCACTTGATTGCAAATTACACTAAACAAAAGCAAGAACTAGAAGAAGCACTTGCTGGCACCGATGAGCAACTTAATGAAGGTTACAGCAACTTCACTAAAATTCAACTCAAGCGATTTATTGCTTTGCTTGATACATTGGTTAGTGATGCTGAACAGGTTAAGAAAACTGTTTTCCGTAAGCCACGTACTCGCAAAGTGAAACCAGCTGGTGAAGTTGTCAAGAATATGAAGTTTAAAGCCAGCGACGAAACCTATGGCATCGTTTCTGTGCAACCATACAAAATTATCGGTGCATCCGAAGTGTGGGTCTTCAATACTAAGTACAAGAAACTGCAGGTATATAAGTCACTCGACAATGACAACTTGACTGTCAAGGGAACTACTATTTTAAACTACAACACATCAACATCGATGTCTAAGACTTTACGTAAACCAGAATTGGTGACAGGTTATGCTACTATGGGTAAACGTGCACTGAACAGTGCTTACAAAGATCTTAAGACTAAGCCCACTGTTCCCAATGGTCGGGTCAATGAAGAGTGTGTTATTTTGGCGGTATACTAATTATGATTCTTATTGACTATTCGCAAGTTGCTCTGAGCAATATTCTTTCCTTTCAGCGTGAGTTAAAATCTCAGACACCTGAAGAGGTGAAGAATCTTATTCGCCACGCTACTCTTTCTACGTTGAAGTATTACAAGAAAAAGTATGGTAAAGAATATGGCGACATGACAATTTGTTGTGATGGGCGCAACTATTGGAGACGCGAACACTTTCCACATTACAAAGCAAGCCGAAAGAAAGCACGGGATGCCAGTGATCTAGACTGGGGATTAATTTTTGATACGCTGAGCGAAATCCGTCAGGACATCATTGACCATTTCCCGTACAAGGTTATTCACATTGATCGTGCTGAAGCTGACGATGTTATTGCATCTCTTGTATATCTCACCGATGAGTTTGGTTCTGAGGTAGCTGGCAATCCAGTAATAATTATCTCAAGCGACAAAGACTTTAAGCAACTACACACTCTTAGCACAGTGAAGCAGTGGTCGCCGATGCAAAAGAAAGCAGTTGTCAGCAAACATGATGAGATTAAAAATCAAATCGTTGAGCACATTGTAAAAGGTGATGCTGGTGATGGTGTTCCAAACATTTTGAGTAAAGATGATTGTTTTGTTCAAGGCATCCGTCAAACTCCAGTGAGCGCAAAGCGTCTTGCTGAATTTCTCGAGAAGGGTATTGATGCTTGTCGTAATGATGAAGAGAAACGTAATTGGCAAAGAAACCAAAGTTTGGTAGATTTCAAATACATACCTGAAGATCTAAAACAAACAATCTGGGATGCATATATAAATAACAAACCGAAAGGCAATAAAGGAACTGTTATGAACTATCTGATTGCCAATCGTTGCAGATTGTTACTAGACGATATTGAGGAATTTTAAAATGGCTAAACGTATACCTGATATACTAAAAGAAATAAATGAGAAACCTGAGTTGTTGAAAACTGTATATGCGAACAATGGGGCACTGACTCTTTTGTTTAAGCATGCATTTGATGAGCAACACAAGTTTATGTTACCTGAAACTGATCCACCATACAAAGCAGAGCATGCTGATCATGAAACGATGTCTCCCACGAATTTGTATTCAGAACTAAGACGTCTATACATTTTCACCAGAAGCGATTTATCTAAAATTCGCAGAGAATCTTTGTTCATTCAACTGCTAGAGGGTGTGGCTCATGATGAAGCGAAGTTATTGCTTGCTGTGAAGAATCAAGAACTACATAAATTGTATAAAAAAATTACTAAAAAATTAGTCACCGAATCGGGATATTTAAATGGATAAAAACATAACAACAATAACAAACATAGAAACAGGACTACATGCTCCTGCGGAAATCCGACAATACAACGAAAAGCAAACGATGGCTGTTGTATACAGAGAATTTGAATCAGGGCATTTACGTGCGCTTGAGTTTGTCTGGAAAGATGAGAAGTGGATTTCTAGCGATGGCTTGTATGAATCAGACTACTACTTCGACAAGACAATGAACGAAGTTACCAATGTTGTACCGCATCCACGAGATGAGTAATATTGATAACATTGTTTGGGCATTCCCTCCAAAAAAAGAGGGGTATGACTTAACGACTCTCAGTGGTCAAACGAGAATCAACATATTCTTTCCTGGATTGACCGATGGCGAGACGCTGGTGGTTACAACCAAAATAGATGATGTTCCTGAGGTAATACGTAGCTTTAATCACAAAGTAGCTGTATTCGAAGCTCTGAAGAACTTGGATGACCAACGTGCTAATTTCCACAGGGGATCATGCTCCGTGAATGGACACTTTGGAGCCGATGGAGAGCCCAAAATTCACATACAAATAGGGCTGGCTGATCCTGAAAATTAGCCCCTGTAAGGACTCCAAAACTCCTCCAAAGACCTCCAAAAACCCAAAAATAACCCTACTTCTAGTAGGGTTATGCAATTTAGTGCTTTACTTTAATTCAATAATCGTGTATAATAGTCTTATGATGATTGATAAAGGAAATGAAATGAAAGATCTTAAAGCATACGTTGACCAGAAAAACAGCTGGAACGCTATCTTCGGTAAACGTGCCTATGACTTAAACGTGAAGGAAGATCGTCAATCGATCGCTTCAATGATTGACTCTGATCTCAGCCCTGAGAATTTGACATGCGATGGTGAGTTGCCACGTGGTCAGGTTCAAGCAAGATACAAATCTCTTACCAAGAGCGCTGAGCAGTTGTTGAAGTTAGATCCGTCTGTTACATTTTATGAATTCGCTTGAGGAGAAAACAATGAAGGGTTCTATACGTATGCTTGTTGGTTTTCTGTTGGTTTTCGGTGCTGTTGGTGGTATGGACGCTGGTCCCGCTGAAGACTTTTACTATCAGATAGTGCTGGCTGTTGTTGGTCTGGGATTTATGTTCTCGGGTGTTCGTGCTATGAATCGTTTTAATTAAGGAGTTATTATGGGATACTTTTCAAATCTTGAAATTGAAATTCTTGACCTCTATGAAGAGGGTGTTGAACCTACTAGCATCGCCAAAATTACTGGCGCAACTCTCACTAATGTGCTTGAGGTAATCTCGAACTTCGAGAATGATCAATACGAACCAGTTGAACCTGATGACAGCTACGCTGATGGTGAAGCACTTGCTTCAGCTGGGTTTGGTACCGATGAAGATTATGGTTATTATGGAGATGAAGAATGACAACACCTATGGTTGATGAATATTCAGAAACAATTGTATATCGTGGTGAAACATTTGACCGCACTCACGGTAGTCCCTTTGATCGTGGCTCAGCCGATAGTCACTATGGTCGCCCAAAACAACCACATTGGTATCCTGAAGGATCTTATCGTGGCGACCGCATAGAAGCAGAAGATATGCATGGCATTCAACTGCGTGCATATGCTATGGGTTATGCATATAACGAAGAATTTGGTGATAAGAAAAGTTGGGATTGATATGACAAATTTAATGGATCGTTTTCGTAAGACTGACATGACTGAGCGAGATCTCGATAATCTTGAGTTCTTGCTGACTGCGTCTAACAAAGTTATCGGCGACTGGTTTAGCAAAATGGAACCAGACGATATTGACTATGCTATTGAGTTGCTTGAATTGGCAAAGTTAGAATTAGTTGATCAAGCAACTGAAATGACAGACTTGAGCCAAGCGCAAGATGTATTGTCAACAATTATGGAGAAGCGATAATGTCTAATTTGTTTGTTGGATTTATCTTAGGTTTTATTATAGCAACAGTAGGTGTATCTACATTTGCTGGCTACCTTGACACCAAGGCAAGTCAAGCAAAAGAAATTATTAAGGAGAATGTGAAGTGAAGTTTGTATTTGTGATATTTGTACTGGCTATCTGTGTTGCTTTGGCAGGTTGCGGTACTGTCGGTGGAACTCTTGCGGGTGCAGGAGAAGATCTTAAAAAAGCAGGAGAGTGGGTTAAATCTAAATGAGGAAATATACTATGAAGAAAAGTGCATTAGCAATGGCATTGGTCGCTGTGTTTACAGTTGGCTGTGCATCCAAGGGTTCGCCCCCAACACCAGTGAAAGTTGAAAACAAGTTAGAGTTGAAACCTGACATTAAGAAAGCTGAAGCAGAGTTTCTTGAGATGTCTGGAACTTTACAACTTCAATTTTCTGAAGATGGTGACTGGGTTGTAATTAAATCATCGGGAACAGCCCCAATCAATTTTAACCACCCACAAGGTCGTGAAGATGCATTTATGCTCGCTACTATGAGAGCCAAACGCACGTTGATTGAGTTTCTTACCAATGATGTTAAGTCTGGTAAAGTTGCTGAGAACGTAACCAAAACAGCGATGCGTGATATGGTCACAAACAAAAACACAGAGGATCGTCGCCGTGATTCTAAGAAAGAAAATGACTCACTATTCGGTAGCGACAACGACACCACTGGTGGAATGTATAGCGAAGAAGAACGTAAACGTGCCAGCAAGATTGCTCAGTCTGTGACTGAAACAATCAGCGACAACTCTCAGTTTATTCTGAAGGGTGCATATGTTGCTAATCGTGTTGTTGATCGTGATACAAATATGGTGTCGGTAACCTTGCTAGTGTCCAAGAAAAGCATGAACGTGGCGTCACAAATTCGTACTCAGATGAATGGGTTCTAAGTGAAAAAAACATTACTTGCTCTTGCGCTTGCTTCCTCATTCGCCTTTGCGGATGAGGTGACTGTAACAGGATATGGCAGCAACTATAATGCTGCTCTTGAAAATGCGAAGGTTGCTGCTCTTGAGAAGGGTGCCAGCACCTTTATCATTGCTGAATCAAACGCAAGGAACGGTAAGGTAGAAGAAAAGATTGACCAGTACAGTGGTGGTGTGATTAAATCTTACAAGATTACCAATCATTACGCAACACCACTTGGCTATGAAGTTGTTATCGTTGCCGATGTAGTGCCTAAAAACAATACACGCAAACGAACTTCGACGCCACTTAACATTGACTTCGAAGAGCATGACAAACGTGCTCGTATTGTGAATAGACTTGATAACATTGGCACAGCAGTTTATGCTAACATCGCAACACCAAACACCAAGATTGGAAGTTACGAAACAACAGTTGCGACATCTATAGAGTTGACGTGGCAACCGAAATGGTTGTCTGATGTGAAGCAGTTTACATCAACGATTAATGAACAGGGTAAGACTACTAGCAACACACATGAAAGTCTTGCTGGCGCAGCAACGACAGCGTTGATTGGTGTCAATCCATTGCTTGGAGCAATCGGATGGGAAGCGATGAAACCTGCGCCGATGAAAAATCAAGATAACATGATGGTATGCTTTGGCGCATATATTAAATCCAGTGTTGATTGTTTTAATCTTGATGTTGATATGAGAATGCCAAGAAACCCAAAGATAGTTGTCGTTGGTAAAGTTCAAGGTAATGACATAATTATACATGAGCAATATCTTGAAGACTCTAGAATGTTTCAATGGGTCAACGCAGGTGATGCCAAGTACAATAGGTTTTTCCCAAAGTATAAAACAACATACAATCAACCTGCGCTTGTGATTTATGAGAACGAACGACACACTATACCAGTCAAGTTCAACATAAGCAACGATCTTGCCAGACAGTTAGAAAGCACACAAGTTTATCTTAAATAATGGAGAAAATTGATGAGAGAATATTTTAAATATCTAAATGAATTGCGCGACAGCGGGACTACTAACATGTTTGGCGCTGGACCATATCTTCAAGATGAGTTTCAACTAAACCGAGAAGAAGCAAGAATGATTATCTTGGAGTGGATGAACAATCCAAGGAAATATGAAACAAAAGTGGATTGATGCATTTATGGACACTGCGGAGAGATTCGCAGAGCTGAGTTCTGCTGTCCGACTGAAGGTAGGTGCGGTAGTTGTTCAAGAAAATCGTATCATCTCGATTGGCTACAATGGTATGCCATCTGGTTGGACAAACGAATGTGAGAACATTATTCAACATTCAGATGACACAATTACAACAGTAACAAAAGATGAGGTTATTCATGCTGAAGCAAATGCTATATCGAAACTGGCACGTGATGGTGAGCGAGCAGCTGGTGCCACAATGTTTTGTACTCACGCACCTTGCATCCAATGCGCTAAAATCATTTACGGTGCTGGTATAAATACATTCTACTATCGTTCTCAATATCGAGACAATGACGGATTGGAGTTTTTAAAGAAATGCAATATTCAGGTAGAGCAATGTTAATGTTGGCAGTGCGGACTAGTCTTAGTCTAGCATGTCATGTGTTTGTCGTAATGATGCTGGTGTCAGCAGGTGTTTCATTTACTGCAGTTTTAATTGCTATCCCAATGATTTTAGTTGGTGGCTTCGCTGTCACAGGATTTTTACATAGATCTATTGCTCATAGAACATACACAATCACCAAAGGTTGGTTGAGGAAAACGCTACTGTTCTCCTCACTGTTTAGTTTAATCGGAACACCACTAGGATGGGCGATAGTACATAGAATGCATCACAGAAATCTAGATGGACCAGGAGATCCTCACAGTCCATGGCAGATAGGATTCTTTAGAAGTTACTGTCACTTGTGGCAACTCGATGAGAAGACAGTTGATCTCAGTGGGTGTCGAGATATCATAACCAACCGAGAGTTGTTGTTTTTCCACAAACACTGGTTAAAAATAACTTTTGCAATTTGGTTGACTTTTTATATGATATGGGGTATGATAGGTCTATATGCGATAGGGTTAGCTGGTGTGTTTGCTTTCCATGCCTTTGGTGTTGCGAATGCGGTATGTCATTACGGAAGAGCAAGTGGTGACATCGTAGACCTACCTAAAATGAGTTGGCTAAACTTCGGTGAGAACTTTCATAGTTACCATCACAGTTTTCCTAGTGCGTATAGATTTACTGCAACAAGATCAGATCCGTCAGCAACTATCATTGAGTGGTTGATGAAAAATAATTTAGCAGTAGGTCGAAAGTGATCGATTTCTGTTATAAATAGATTTGTAACCCTACTAGTAGTAGGGTCTTTCAACTAAGTGCTTTACTTTAAATCAAAAAAGGTTTATACTTCTTTTATGTTAAATTTTTCAATATCCTGTCAGAAACATCTACCACTCTTTAGTGGATGGACGATCTCACGCACAGGCTATGCGATTGAAAATAACGTGAGGGTTCGGCAAGTAAATTAACTGACACACCAGTTTACTTACCCAACCCTCTAAGATGAAAGTCTAGAGGGTTTTTTGTTTTAGGGCATCGTCCCAATCTGTTCATTAAAAATTAGCGTACTAAAATTGTTGGGGGTTAGTGTAGCGGTAACACTACAGACTTTGACTCTGTCATCACTGGTTCGATCCCAGTACCCTCTGCCATATAAAAACACATTTCAGCAGGATAGCCTGTGATGAATAGTTTCTGTTTAGTACAGTATTCGAAGTGTGTTTCTATATGGGAGTATAACTTAATGGTAAAGTAGTAGGCTTTTAACCTATTAATCAGAGTTCAATTCTCTGTGCTCCTACCATATAAAAACACATTGTATTGACAGAGTAGCGAGGTCTGTCTTAAAGGTAGCTCCTATCAGTGTGTTTCTATATGGTGTTGTTAGTTTAGTGGTAAAACTACGGATTGTGATTCCGTCATCATGAGTTCAATTCTCATACGACACCCCAAAGAATTTTAGTGATATAGCAAAGTGGTAATGCGCTTCCTTCATACGGAAGTTACCGTAGGTTCGAATCCTACTATCACTACCAACACATCGGGCTGTTAGTATACGGGGTATTATTCCTGCCTTGCACGTAGGAGAAAAGGGTTCGAGTCCCTTACGGTCCACCAGTTATTACCGTGTAGCTCAATTGGCAGAGCTCTGGTCTCCAAAACCAGCGGTTGGCGGTTCAACTCCGTCCACGGTAGCCAGATTATGGAAAGTAATGCAGCGGGGTTGGTCCTGCGACCAGCCTTGAAAACTGGGTTCTCAGAAATGGGATGGGGTTCGACTCCTCTGCTTTCCGCCAAAATTATGTGCCTCGTTAACTCAGTGGTAGAGTGTCTCTTTTACACGGAGAAGGTCGGCAGTTCGAAACTGTCACGAGGTACCAAAATTTTACCGAGGTAGCTCAGTTGGTAGAGCACTTGTTTGAAGCACAAGGTGTGGGCGGTTCGATCCCGTCTCTCGGTACCAAAAGTTATTGCCGTGTAGCTCAGAGGAAGAGCAATCGCTTGATAAGCGATAGGTCGACATTTCAAAATTGTCCATGGCAACCAGTTATATCCCAATGGCGCAATTGGTAGACGCACCTCTCTCAAAAGGAGGGTGTTGAGAGTTCGAGTCTCTCTTGGGATACCAGATTTACCTCATTAGTAAAATGGAAGATTACACTGTGCTACGAACGCAGGGGTGGAGGTTCGATTCCTTCATGAGGTGCCAGAGTTAGGAAGATGGGCAGGACGGTAATGCAGCAGTTTGCTAAACTGTAGATTCACGGAAGTGGGTCATAGGGTTCGATTCCCTAATCTTCCACCAGTTGACATTAAATATGAAGTGAGTTAAGATAGTAATAGAGCGGATGTGACGGAATTGGTATACGTATCAGACTTAAAATCTGAGTTCTGTGGGTTCGACTCCCACCATCCGCACCAAAGATAGGGGCTGGTAGCTTAATGGTAAAGCAGTGAACTCATAATTCATTGAGTCTTGGTTCAATTCCAGGTCAGCCCACCAAACAGAAAGGATAGGAAATGAATGTTCTAGCACTAGACCAAAGTGGAATGCCACGGAAGTGGATAAATTTTGAAGATGCTGTTACATATCAAGCAAAGGGTATGGTAAATTGGTCACTTGGCGAAACGATTAAAGTGTTTCGTGGTGGTCACAATGATCAAGGCATTCAATCAGTAATTAGCATACCATCTATCATCGCTGTTCGTGGGTCTTCATTGAAGATGAGCGGTAAAGTTATTTTGACAAACAAATCTTTATTCAGTAGAGATAGAAATCTTTGCGCATACTGTGGTGATACATTTTCATTGTCGCATCTTTCGCGTGATCATGTTATGCCGAAGTGTGAAGGTGGTAGAGATGTATGGACAAATGTTGTTACTGCGTGTAAACCTTGTAACATAAAGAAGGGTCGTAAGATCTTAGAGACTACTACTATGAAACTTCTCTATGTTCCGTATGAGCCGAATCATTTTGAAAACATGATTTTGATGAATAGAAATATTCTTGCTGATCAGATGGAATATTTGATGTCGGGTGTTCCGAAAAATAGTAGAGTACGAAAAGATGTGGGTGTGCACTGAATGGTTAGGTAGCTGATTGCAAATCAGTTTAATGCAGGTTCGAGTCCTGTCACCCACTCCAAAGGTTTAACCCTACTCACTGTAGGGGCTTCCAAAGATAATGTTTGACATTAAATAGGGTTTCATGTATAATTACTATATTGAGTTGAAAATGCTTGATAATGTCCTTTAAAAATGCGGTTTCGTGATTGTCTGCCACGTCGGGAGACGTTAAAACAATCACACTTTGCTCGGGTCGTCTATCGGTTAGGACACTGCCCTTTCACGGCAGGAAGAGGAGTTCGATTCTCCTTCCGAGTACCAGATTTAATTGCATTGGGTTGCCAAGCCAGTAGGTGATCTAGGAGAGGATAACCAATCGACGGATTGGCTCTCGCTAGGTTACATGAAAGATGGAAACGAAGCCGACAGGTGGATACGGTGGTCACGCTGGAACAACTTGAATTGTAATGTGAGAAAGCAGCCAATCGTAGGACGGCTACGTGGGCATCCGAGAACTCGGGATGCTGCTGATCATCCCAGTGTAATTAAATGTGGTATTAGTTTAGTGTTATCAAGGTATCGTCATAAGACGTTATGACTATGCGGGTCCAACTGTGCGAGGAACGGATCCTGATATAACTGTTATTCGCTTGTCAGTGCTAGCTACATTGTTGACAAATAGGCAGATAACACTAAACTAATATCATGGAGATGATGTTCCAATGGTGGGACAGGAGACTGTAAATCTCTGGCTTCGGCAGGTAGGTTCGATCCCTACCATCTCCACCAAATGTTAGGCTCGTTCGTATAATGGTCATTACGTCGGATTGTCTATCCGATCATGGGAGTTCGATTCTCCCACGAGTCGCCAAGTTTTGTAAGTGTCAGCAAGTAAAATCACGCTACGCTCAGTATTCTTCGAAGGTGCTGTGTAGTAAAAGGTCAATGGGTTCAACTCCCACTCTGCGGGAAACTGCAGAGGTCTGTAATGGTGACTGACTGGACGGAGCCCAAGTGACGTACCGAGTCCCGCTCGAGCTTGTTAAACGGGTGAATGGTTGCTATAACATGGAGCAACTACTTACAAATTCATTATAGCGGATTAGAGAAATGGTATCTCAGCAGTCTCATACGCTGCAGTTGGTGGTTCGACTCCATCATCCGCAACCAGTTAGTCAGCCCTATTAGTATAATGGTATTACACCTGTTTTGTAATCAGGTTACGGCAGTTCGATTCTGTCATGGGGCACCATTCGTTTGTTTTGATTTTTAGTATAGGAAAGAAAATGGAAAAAGTTACACTTCGTAAAGCAAATGCAATTCAAGGCGAGATCCGTAGATTAATCGCAAGTAAAAATGCTAGCGAAACAGTTAGCGTCACGGAATTCACTGAAAATGTTGCAGAGGTTCTTGAGAAAGCAATGGATAATTTTGCTGTTGATGTTACACGTAAGGTAGCATTAAACACAGCATTGTTTAACATTCGTAAGAGTGTTTCTCGGGCAAATGCCACTTCTGGCATCAGCGATCTACTTGCTGATATTGAGTTGATCGATGCAACTATGGCAATCTACAGTGGCATTAGCACTAAAGAAGTAGCTAAGTCTTTGACTGAGATTAATGCACGTGTTGAGAAAGTTAAAGCAGCACCAGCAGAAACACGTATGTATGGTCGTTACGATAATGTTGAAACATCTGTTGTTGAGCAGAGTACTATCGACATTGCCAAAGATACAGTTAAAAAATTAAAACGTGAGAAGCAAAATGCTTCTGACAAACTATTGACGTTGAATGTCAATACAACAATTGACATCTCTGATGTTGATGTGATGGTTTTGAAGATAGAAGGTATTATTTAAGTTTTGAGGGACAATGCGTAGAGGATAGGGAATAGAGCAAAAAACTAATACTTAAAAGTATTGGCTTTGGTCTTGAAAACCAACTCCTGACAAATTCGTCCAACCTTGTTGTTGCTCCACGATACACTAGACTGTTATAGTCGCTGCTTATTGCTTCGTGTTGTATAACTCTTGTGGGCTGTTCATTGCATATTGCACACTGCAAATTGCTTTGCGACTATTCGCTTGAATTGAAACATTGTTCCTCACCCTGTTAGCCCCGATGACGGAATTGGTATACGTGTTGGTCTTAGAAGCCAAATTTTGAGAGTTCGAGTCTCTCTTGGGGCACCAGTTTTTTATTCCGCAGTAGCTCAGTTGGTAGAGTAGATGACTGTTAATCATTTGGTCGATGGTTCGAGCCCATCCTGTGGAGCCAATTTTAATCCGAGTGTAGGATAGTCTGGTTCATTCCGCTTGCTTTGGGAGCAAGATGTCGCAGGTTCGAATCCTGCCACTCGGACCATGCAATTTAATAAACTTTACAATTTAGTTTTAGAAGAATATAATAGAGTTATCGCAGGATTAGTTTAATGGTAAAATGTCTTCCTTCCAAGTAGATGTCATCAGTTCGATTCTGATATCCTGCTCCATTAACATACGGCATTCGTTCAACGGATAGGACATGGTTCTTCTAAAGCCAGAATGGTGGTTCGATTCCTCCATGCCGTGCCAACCTAAATAAATATATGGACACTAATATAAGGAACTAAACGTGATAAACTTACAGCATGCAATCAACAACCCTTTCTCTAAAATATACTCATGGGATAAGATGCCAGACAAATATTCGTCTGAGGGTTTACTCAGAAAACATCTTTCTCAGGAATTGTTGGGTTGGTTAGAAAGCATGGACATATACATCTCAGAAGCCAGAGCGGTGAACTTATTTCCGTCAACAACAGTACCAATTTTAGTACAAGCTGATTTTTGCACTATCGGATCCTCTGCTAAAGTGCTTATTATTTGTCCAGAAGATGCGACGATATTATACAACAAGTATGTGGTCAAAGATGAAATAGAAGTTTCGGTTGACAACTATGAATCGTTGTTATCTAATCCTGGTGATATCGAGGAAACAAAATTTAATGTATTACCCAAGGGCTGGAATATTTCTCCCGATGCAGTGACACTAGACAGTTCTACAGAACTTGTGGCTGGTGATACTTATATACTTGAAACAGGAACACCCCACACAATAACATGTAGAGATGACTGTAGAACAAGATATCTTGAATTGTCGATCTACGATCGCAACACTTTCCTTCCCGATGTGCACGGTATCTCATATAATGCAGCGAAAGATCTGCTATGTACGCCCAAGACCTAACATTACCATG
>Ga0315899_10004213_pt1 | contig 15568 bp, 15 predicted proteins | sample LakEriMetagenome_2_FD_203518 | JGI IMG/M metagenome (GOLD analysis project Ga0315899, IMG submission 203518) | Freshwater fungal communities from buoy surface, Lake Erie, Ohio, United States - Buoy 4 MA112 | ecosystem: Environmental > Aquatic > Freshwater > Lake | place: USA: Lake Erie, Ohio... | reverse complement strand
GGTTGGCTGCGAACTTGAAATAAATGCAAACTTTAGGCTTGGCCTTTGAAAGGTCAACCTGTGCACACAAATCGTCGAGTCAGGTTCGGCTTCTTTGGGGCTACCGTGCTCGTGGTTTGACGTGGTCATCCAGTGTCGTTTAACACGACAGCGGGTGGTGAGAATCGAACTCGCGACCAAAGGATTAAAAGTCCAGTACTCTACCTAAATTAACCCATCTGTCTCAAACCATTTGAAGACCGACAGCATCGATTCCCTAAATATAAAACCTAAATAATTAATAAAGCTTGCTAAAGATCTTTAAGGCCTTAGGATGGGTGATCCGATCATGCGACGACTCTCTAGATCTTCATGAGCATGTCCTGCATCATTAAGAGAATATTCAGTAATGCTTTGTATACGAATGATGCTGCGTGACAGTGCATCGAACAAAAGATTTGCGTTATGCAATAAGCGCGCTGGGTTGGAAATATAGTGAAAAAGAATTGGTCGCGTTACGCTTAAAGAACCATGAGCAAGAATTGACGGAGCAAACGGATCAACAGGCCCAGATGATTGTCCGAAGTTCACTAGGTGGCCCATTGGCGCCAAGCACAGCAAAGAGCGATTAAAGGTATCCTTGCCAACGGAGTCGTACACCACGGTAACGCCTGCGCCGCTAGTAATTAGCTTAACTTCCTTAACAAAATCTGAACTGGTGTAGTTGATCGTATGTTTGCAGCCGTTTGCCTTCGCCACTTCCAACTTCGCATCGCTACCAACTGTACCGATCACTTCTGCACCAATTTGCGACGCCCATTGGCACAACAGTCTACCGACGCCACCAGCAGCTGCGTGCACTAAAATGAAATCGCCTGACCTGATTGAACACACATCATGCAACAACACCGCAGCAGTTAATCCTTTGACCATCAAAGCTGCTGCAGCAGTATCAGTAACCGAATTTGGTACTTTTACAGCAAGTGCCGCAGGCAAACAACGGTGCTGCGCATAAGCCCCGTACTTTGATGTTACATATGCAACCCTATCACCTGGCGCGAAGCCTTCAACACCCTCACCAAGAGCTTCTATGACTCCACAAGCTTCAACGCCGGGTATGCCCGGCAACTCCAAGGTCTTGTAGAGGCCTGAGCGAACATAACAGTCATGAAAATTCACGCCTATGGCCGTCTGTCTCAAAAGTAATTCGCCTGGCCCAGGCTCGTTGACTAAGACTACTTCGGGCTTGAGTTCGTCGTAGCCACCAAAATGGCGAAGGACTATGGCTTTTGAGTTGATCATTCAATATACAGATTTGGAAAAATGTGCTTTTATCAAATCACTCCGCCTTGATGCCACGAGTCTTAATTATGTCCCCGAAAAGGTTAGCCTCTGCCTTTGCCCAAGCGGTCACTTCGTTCGGTGTCATGATCATCGGCTCGCCGCCAAACTCCGTGAACTTAGCCTTAAGAGTTGGTGATGCTAGAATTTTGTTTACCTCTTGGTTGAGCCTTGTAATGATCTGTGCCGGAGTTCCAGCGGGCGCATACAAACCAAACACCGTGTCCCCATTCACGTCTCGATAGCCCAACTCATGAAGGGTTGGCACTTGAGGGAAAAGGGAAGACCGTGTCATGCTCGCTACAGCTAGCATCTTGAGCTTACCGGCACGCACATGCGAGAAAGCAATACCGGGATCCAACAAATAATCGATCTGCCCTCCCAACAAGTCTTGAAGTGCAGGTGCTGCACCACGGTATGGGATATGTGTTGCCGAAATTCCGGCCTGTTGAGTGAATAATTCAGCGGCCAAGTGAGTCATGCTTCCAGTGCTTGCAGAACCAAAGGACAACTTGCCAGGACTTGACTTCGCTAAACTCACCAATTCCTTGGTGTCATTCACAGGCAATCCAGGCTTCACCACAAGGAATAACTTGACGCCGCCTAGCATAGATACAGGCGTCAGGTCCTTAGAGGGATTAAAAGGCATACTTGCATAAATTAAGGGGTTGATCGACTCAACTGATGTTGCCGTAACCACCAAGGTATAGCCATCCGGTTGGGACTTGGCCACAACTGAAGAGCCGACATTGCCGCCGCCTCCACCCCGGTTATCTACAGCAAATGGCTGCCCCAGCGCCTCAGAAAGTTGCTGGGAGACCAGACGCGCCATGATGTCTCCCACCCCTCCCGGTGGAAATGTCACCACAACTTTGACTGGCCTGGTAGGCCAGGCCTGTTGTGCCAAGATTATTGGTGCAGCCATGCACAAAACCAGCATAGCTAGAACTGAACGAATCCATAGCGCGGTGTGACGAGATAAGTGCATGAAAGTCTCCAGTGCATTGAATGATATTTAACAAGAGGAACTTAACTAATTAGCTATAACTATGCAATAGAGGATTCCATAAGGTACTTGTAAAACCCTTTGTTCACAAATTACATTTGCGGGTCGGGTTTCGGCGGGGAGGGGGCAGGTCATGACTTGCATACTGTTAGAACTTTTGAATAAAGTTTGTGACCTTGGTTTGCTTGAAGTTCTACTAGTGCGCACAAATCACTAGAGCGGGTCGGGTTTCGGCGGGTCTACCGTGCTCGTGGGCTTACATCTAACCTGCCAATATCCAGAAATAAGAATAGCGTTGAACGAATTGTGCTCTAGCAGTAGTTGCCGTAGCATGTTGATTCAAATCAAAAGGCAGCAATTAGCATGATCATTTCAAAAAAAACGTTGGTTGAACTATGTCAATCGTTGTTGCTTGTTGCAGCATTTGGTTCTTTGATGGCGTCAGCGCAGACGCCAGAAAAAATTACTATCAAAAGCCACACGCCTCAAGACTATGCGGACATTCTAAGTGGGCGCTACAAACAGTCACCAGTTGAGATTTCAGGCTTTTTGGCACTGCCGGTTGGGCAGAAAAAATTTCCTGCAGTTGTTATTGTCCCAGGCAGTGGTGGATATCAGCAATGGATGCAGGACGGTTTTGCCAAGCGATTGAATGAAGCTGGCATTGCCACACTCATTGTTGATAGTTTTAGTGCGCGGGGTGTTAGCCAAACAGGTACGAATCAAGCAACAGTGCCGATGGCTGCTTCTGTTATTGATGGATTCGCAGCACTGTCTGCCCTTTCAAAGAGACCAGAAATAGACATCAGTAAAGTTGGAGTCACTGGTTTTTCGAGAGGCGGTGTGGTAGCCATGTTTACCCAGGATCGAAGACTTGTTCAGGCTATGGAGCAGCCAGCATTAGAGTTCGCTGCGCATTTGCCTTTTTATCCCGGTTGCGCAACAACATTTGACAAGCCTATTCCTACATCAGCACCATCTTTATTCTTGATGGGAGAAAAAGATGACTACACACCAGCTGCTCAGTGCATCGTTTATTTAGAGCGACTTAAGGCGGGCGGGGCAAAAGTGGATTCAAAAATCTATCCTGGCGCTTATCACGGTTGGATTTCAGATGCTAGGAACTTTTGAATCAAGTTAGTCGTCTTGAAGGATGTAGCCCGTTTTTACCCGCTGCGTAAAAATCGTCGAGTCAGGTCGGATTTCTGCGTAGAAACCGTGCTACAGGCTTAATCCCTGTCCATCAGGGCTGTGTCTAGAGTTCCGTCAAGGGTTCGACGTCACGCGCCAGCTTGCGCAACTCGGTCTTCTGGACTTTCCCAGTCGGTGTCATGGGCAATGCATCGACAAAGAAATACCGACGGGGTATCTTGTAGTTGGACAAGCGCTCGCAGCAAAAGGCCTGCAAGGTCTCGCTTGCCAGATTGTGGCCGCTGCGGCAGACCACGTAGGCGACGGGCAGTTCTCCCATGACGCGATCCGGCACGCCGATCAAGGCGCAGGACTGCACGCCGGGGTGCAAGGCCATTACCCGCTCGACCTCGGCCGAATAAATATTGGCCCCACCGGTGATGATCATGTCCTTGGTCCTGTCGAGAATGCGAACAAATCCATCCTCCAGCACACCCACATCGCCTGTGTTGACCCAGCCGTCAGCGAGCAGCGACGGATCAACCCGGCCTTGGTTCCAGTAGCCCTTGATGGCGGTGAAGCCGCGCGCATGGATTTCCCCCGGCGTGCCGGGCTTCACCGGTTGACCATTCTCGTCTACGATTTTCATCGTCAAGGTGCCGCCCGGCGTACCGGCGCAACCTGCCCTGCGCGGCACCCCCAGCATCTCGCGCGAGATCGCCCCGGCCTCGGTAGAGCCGTAGGTATTGAGCAGCGTCGCCCCCGTGAGGGACTCGAAGGCCTCGACCGTCTCCGCCGTCAGTGGTGAGCCGCCAACGCCGCAAACACGCAGGGTCTTGATGCGTTTGAGTGCATCTGGCTTCTGGTCGATCAGCATCGTGCAAATAGTGGGCACCGTGAACAGGGCGGTGACACCGTGCTGCTCCATGAGCACGCAAGCGTGATCGAGGTTGAAGCGGTTCATCAGCACGATTCGGCCGCCTGCCAGAACGATGGGGAGGATGCCATGGATCGGTGCGACCGCCCAAAACATGGGTGTCATCACCAAGTACACATCATCGGGCGTATAGCGGCAGGCAATGATCCAGCTGTGCGCAAGGTGGTTGATGAACTCCTGATCGAGCGGTGCGCCTTTCGGGTTTCCCGTGGTGCCCGAAGTGAAGAACAGTGCCACCACGTCATCTGGTCGGCGGTATTCTTCAGGACCGCCGGGCGGACCCGACATCCACCGCGCGAACAAGCCGGCCGGATCGTCGTAGGAGGACACCTCGAAATCGAATTGGTCCTGCAACGCGCGAACGTTCGCTTCGCCTTCGCTGGTGGTGAGGATGAGACGAATACCACCGAGCTGAAGAATGTATTCCAGCTCAGCTGGCTTGAGCATGACGTTCAGCGGGCACAGCACGAAGCCGCCGTGAATTGCCGCAAACATCGTGACGACCATCTCCCACCGGTTGTTGCCATGATAGGCCACCCGATCGCCGGGATGCAGACCTTGTGTCCGCATGCCGGCAGCCACGCGGGCGGCGGCTTCGTACAGTTCTGTGTAAGTGAAACTGCGATCGCCGTCGACCAGCGCCACCTTGCTTGGAAAGCGCAAGGCCGATTGGAGCAGGAACTGGCCCACTGAATTCATCGAGAAACCCTCATTCAGCCTTGATGCCGCGACTGCGGACCACACCGCCCCACTTGTCCGATTCGGACTTGAGGTAAGCGTCTAGTTTGGAGCGTCCGCCGATCACCGGCGTCAGGCCAGCCGTGGTGAAAATTCGGCGTACGTTTTCGTCCGTCAGCGCCTTCTGAAGTTCTGCATCTAACAAGGCAAGGCGCTCCGGCGGCATCCCCTTGGGGGCCAGCACCACGACCCAGCCCTGTACGTCCATCTGCGGGTATCCCAAGGAGCGCAGTGTCGGTACGCCTGGTAACTCGGGCGCCGATTCGCTGGCCGCGACAGCCAGTGCTCTCACCCTGCCGGAGCGGATGTGCGGCAGAACGCCTGGCAGGTTCGAGAAGGCCATGTCGATGTCTCCCGCGAGCAGTGCCGGAGACATGGCGCCTTCGCCGCGGTACGGAATGCCGTTGCAGGAGGTGCCGGTCAGGCCGAGAAACATCTCCAACCCCAGGTGCTGCACGGTGCCGATGCCACCGTTTCCGCAGTTGACCTTGCCGGGCCGCGCCTTCATTTCGGCCAGCAGATCCGCGACCGAGTTGGCGGTTGATTTGGCCGGGACCACGAGCACACCAGGAAATGCCGAAACCCAGCCCACCGCATCGAAATCGCGCATCACGTCGTATTTGACGGTGGGGTTCATGCTCGGAAGTATGACGATTCCTGTGCTGGCCATCAAAAGCGTATGCCCGTCCTTGCTGTCGAGCGCGGTCTGGATACCAATGAGGCCTCCAGCCCCGGTCTTGCTGTCGATCACAATCGGCTGCCCGAGAGGCGGCGACAGGACGTTGATCAAAGCGCGAGCGGCGATGTCCGGCCCCCCACCCGGGGGGAAGGGAATCACCAAGCGGATCGGCTTGGTTGGCATGGCAGACGACTGGGCCTGAGCCGCGGCGCTTGCCAAGAGGCCCAAGGAAGTGAGTGAAGCAAGAAGTAGCGCATTTATAGTTTTCACATTTGTCTCCTTTTGTTGATCATCCGCGAGTGCGCGGTCGGTTTAGACGGCCTGATTACCAATGCCGGCGCGGGCCCGCTCCTGGTACACCCAGTCCTGCAGACCGCGTCGGCCGAGATTCCAGTCGGCGGGAAGCAATGGCGCTCGGCTGGGCACTTCGACCAGCCCACGCCAATCGAACACCAGGGTGCGCCTGGCAATACGCCAGCGACCTTCGCGCCGCTCGAAGCGATCCACATAGCGCGAGCGTCCCATGAGGTCCACTGCGGACCCCTCGGGAACACCTGCGCCGCCTGTCAGTTGTGCCAGACTGCCCTTGGCCTCGGGAGGGTAGTGCTGCAGGGTCTCCACATACGACTCGGCAACGGCCACGTCGGGAGCACCAAACTCGATCAGGATCTGACCGATCTTGTGTACCGAGCACGGGATGGTGCGATGGCGCTGTCGCACCCACTCAATAAGCCCATCGACGCCCCCCTTGTAGCCACCGTGGTCATCCACCGCATCGGAATGGAATACGCTGCGGATGGCGTCAAAATCGAGCCGGTCGACGGCGCGGCACCAAAGGTAGATGACGTCCTGGATTTCCATTCGGTCGGCCATTCGCCGGGAACTGTAAGGGTCATCTTCTAGCATGGCGAAATATCCTTATGGGATCAGACCATTGTCAGGCCGCCGCTCACACTCAGCACCTGGCCGGTAATGAAACTCGACTGGTCGGAGACAAAAAAGAGAACAGCGCCCGCAATCTCTTCGGGTTCGCCAAAGCGGCGCAGGGGCACCTTCTTTTCGATGGCCCGCACGATCTTGCCGATCACTGGGTCTTCTAAATTGCGCTGAAGTTGGGGTGTATTGGTGACGCCTGGGCAAATGCAGTTGACACGGATGTTGTTGCGGGCCACTTCACGGGCCAGGGTCTTGGTAAACCCAAGGAGGCCGGCCTTGGCGGCGGCATAAACAGCTTCGTTGGTGGAGCCCACGCGCGCCGCATCGCTTGAGATGAAAACGATCTTTCCGTGACTGGCGGCGATCATGTGCGGCAGCACCGCATGGGTCATCAGCAGCTGCCCTTTGAGGTTCAGGTCGATTAGAAAGTCCCATTCCTCCTCGGTGGTGTCCACGAAGGGTTTGATCGCGTCGTAGCCTGCGTTATTGACAAGAATATCGATCCGGCCATGGGCCTGCGCCACCTGCGCCACCATCGCGCGCACATCGGCGCTGCGCGTGATGTCCAGGGTGAACGCTTCGGCGCGGCCACCCGCCTCACGAATTTCACGCGCTACGGACTCTGCGTTATCGCCGAGCTTGTCGCAACAAATGACGATCGCGCCCTCGGCGGCCAGCAGTTGGCAGTCGGCGCGGCCCATCCCCCGGCCGCCACCGGAGACGATCGCCACCTGGTCCTGCAGCTTGGGCTTGCCCACTTGGTATTTACTCATCCCACTTCCCTTCGCATGTATCGAAAAACGAGGTCCCGTTGCAGTTCATTGGCACCTTCGAAGATCTGGATACCCTTGGCATCTCGCATCATTCGTTCCACCGGATGCTCTGCGGTGTAGCCGTGCCCGCCCAGCAGTTGCACCGCATCGGTGGTGACCTGCATTGCGACGTCGGAGGCATAAAATTTCGCCATCGACGCAAGCTTGGTGAAGGGTTGGCCGCTGTCGGCCATGCGCGCCGCATGCATCGTCAACTGACGAGCTGCTTCGACGGTCGTGGCCATGTCGGCCAGCTTGAACTGTGCACCCTGGAAATCAGCGACTGCTTTGCCAAAGACCTTGCGATCCAGTACATAGCCTAGGGCATAGTCAAGCGCTCCTTGCGCGAGGCCCACGCTCATGGCAGCGATACCAATGCGGGAATAGTCTAGGCCCTTCATCGTTGCCTTGAACAGCCCGCGTTCGCCCAGACAATCAGCCTTTGGCACCCACAGGTTGTCCAGCACGATTTCGCACAAGGGCGCCGCGCGCAACCCCAGCTTGATTTCTTTGCGGCTGATCGTGAAACCGGGCTGCGGAGGGCGGACCAGAAAACACGAAATGGCCTCACGGGGCGGCAGCCCAACAATGCGCGCCATCACAAAAACAGCATCAGCCTGGCTCGCCCAACTGCTGAAGCATTTGATTCCGTTGAGCCGGTAGCCGTCGCCTTCGGGTGTGGCGGTTGCCGTGATGCCTTGCGCGTCCGAGCCGGCGCCGGGTTCGGTGAGCGAATAAGCGGTGAGCCATTGCTTTTCCACGCCCTCGCGCATCACGGCCTCGGCGCGCTGGGTGTCTTCGCAGTACCGCAGAAAATACGCATTGTTACCTTGGAGGTGGACCAAGGTGGCCGTGCTGCAGTCGGCACTGGCCAGCACTTCAGTGGCCTTGCAAAACAACTCTAGGCTCACACCGGCGCCGCCCTGGCTTTCTGGAATGCACATCAACGCCAGACCGCTTTCCTTGACGGCGTCCCATAACTCATCGGAATACCTCTGGTCCAAGTCGTTCTGTCTAGCGTGCTTTCGTGCTAGATCGCCCAAGCGGGCTACGGAATCAAGGATCAACGCCTCCGTGACGTTTGTAGAACTCATGCAACTACCTTTTTTGTCATAAACGCTGGCATCTTTGCATTTTTTCTTTGATTAATAACTATCGATAACCCTTAAATGGCATAAACATTAATGCATTTAAAATACCAATAAATAAACATTTAGAATTATCTAGCTTTGGGGTCATCATGCACGACACACTCACCGGCCTGCGTATCTTGGATCTGACGAGTTATTTGTCAGGGCCATTTGCCACCATGACAATGGCCGGGCTGGGCGCCGAAGTGATCAAGGTTGAGCGCCGCGATGGGGGTGACCCTTCACGCGAGTTTCCGCCCTTTGTCGGCAGGTCGGGCAAGGCCCTGCGTGAGGCCCACTCCGTCGAGGAGGAATCGATCGCTGTGCTCAAGCGCAACCGCGGCAAAAAGAGCGTGACGCTAGACCTCGAGTCGCCCCGGGGAAAAGAATTGTTTATGCGGCTGGTCGAGCAAATTGACGTGGTGATCGAAAACTTGGCCTATGGCGTACTTGAAAAATGGGGCCTTACCTACGAGGACCTTTCAAGCGTCAATCCACGCGTCGTGCTGTGCTCCATTTCAGGCTATGGGCGTTCCGGCCCCAAGGCCAAACTGCCTGCTTTTGATCCCATCGTGCAAGCCAGCGCCCTCACAATGGCGACCAATGGGCACCCGGACCAACCACCCACGCGCACCGGTATCAGCTTCGGTGACACCGTCCCCGCGCTGTACGCGGTCATTGGCATCCTGGCCGCTGTCCAAGAGCGTCAACGTACCGGCAAGGGCCGCCATGTAGATGTCGCCATGCACGATTCGCTCGTCTCCATGTTGATGGTCGAGCCCATCGAGGCACAGGTCGAATGGGGCTTCCCCATGCGGTCCGGCAGTCGCATTCCGCGCCTAGCGCCCTGCAATGTCTACCGCTGCAAGGACGGCTACGTGGCCTTGAACGCCGCCCCACCTCGTATCTGGAAGCGATTGGCCGCTGTCATGGAAAACGCCGAGCTGCGCGATCCCCTTCTACTTCCCCTTGCCGCACGCCTGGAGAAGCAGGATTGGATCGACAGCGAGGTGGCTCAATGGGCATTGGGCCATGAAGTCGACGAGCTGATCGAGCTGACCCGGCGCCATGGCGTTCCCTGCGCCAAGGTCATCGAGACGCTGGAAGAACTGATCGCCGATGAGTCGCTGGCCGCACGCCACATGCTGCACCCTGTCGAGCATCCCCGACTGGGCATCGTTCCAGGCCTGAGTGCACCTGCCGTACCGATCCTGACGGCCGGAATTGACGCACCAGCCCTGATGCGAGCGCCCTTTTTGGGCGAGCACACCCACGAAGTCCTGCGACGCTTTGCCGACCTCAGCGACGACGACCTGAATAAGCTGGAAGCAGATGGGATCATCTGACATGGCACAACCCATCCGCACGGTTCTGGTGGCAGGTGCCGGCTCTATCGGCATCGGAGTAGCGCGGTCCATGCGCAGTGAAGGCTACCGCACGCTCGTGCTCAGCCGCAATCCCGCTCGTCTAGAAGGCCTTGTTGAGGGAGCGGAGCTGATCTCGAAACTTCCTTTGGAGGCGCCGGACCTGGTGGTGGAGTGCCTGCCCGAAGTCATCGAACTGAAGCACCGTTTTTACGCCGAGGTCGAGTCCGCATGGCGCGGCGCGCCCATTTTGGCAACCAACACCTCGAGCCTGTCGTTCGAGGAGCTTGCGCGGCCCCTTGCCCACCCTGCACGGTTCGTCGGAATGCATTACATGTACCCGGCGCACCAGCGCGAACTGTTCGTGGAAGTCATCCGCATCGCAGGCACGAGTGACGAGGTGGTCGAGTCGGTGCTCCAGTGCTTGGAGCGTTGCGGAAAAAAGGCGGTTGTTCTGAACCGGCCGGTGATCGGGGCCCTATTCAATCGCCTACAACACGCCTTGCTGCGCGAGGCCTACTACCTGATCGACCAGGGCGTCGCGACACCCGAACAGATCGACGACATGGCCCGTCAATTCATTGCCCCCCGCATGTGCATCACTGGGCTGTTGCAGCAAAAGGACATCAACGGCCTGGACACCCATACCTATGCGCAACGCAGCCTGCGTCCGATGCTTTGCAACGACCCGCAGCCCAGCCAAGTTTTAGAGCAGCACTTTGCGCGAGGCGAGTTCGGGCTGAAAACTGGCCGCGGGTTCTACGACTGGACCGGTGCCGACTCTGCGGCAATCAGGTTGGCGACCGAAAAGAATGTCGCACGCATCACCGCGTTGATCCGTGAAATCAAGGCCGGCGACTGAAGCCACCCACAAAGGAACGCATTCAATATGAAATTAGGAATCACCGGTAAAGTAGCGATCGTGACCGCTGCCAGTGGCGGTCTGGGCAGCGCGATCGCGCATGGCCTGGCCGCAGAGGGCGTGCGGGTTGTTGTGTTCTCGCGGTCGCAAGCGGCCCTGGAAGCACTTGCGTCTGACATCGAGAAGGAGCACGGTGTGCGCTCGCTCGCCGTGGTCGGCGATATGTGCGTGGCTGCGGACGTGAAGCGGCTGGTGGAGCTCACCCAAGCAGAGTTCGGCGGTGTCGACATCCTGGTTCTTAATACCGGGCGCCCTCCCTTGCCATCGCGCGATGCGATGGACGAAAATGACGACGCCCGCTGGGATCAGGCCTACCAGACCCAGCTCTGGGGCGCAGTGCAGGTGACTCGGGCCGTTGTTCCGCTCTTGGTAGCCAAGCGCTGGGGGCGAGTGGTGAACATCGGCTCTGCATCCGTCAAGCAGCCTATGCCCAAGCATGTGCTGTCCACGGTGTTTCGCGCCGGGGTCAGTGGTCTGATGAAACACCTCGCTAACGAAGTCGCGCAGCATGGTGTGACTGTCAACACGGTGTGTCCTGCATCCATCCAGACCAGCAGTTTGGCAAGCAGCTACAATTTAAACGATCGACTCAAATCTATTCCCGTGGGCCGCCTCGGACGGCCGGAAGAGCTTGCTGCACTCGTGGCCTTTCTCGCTTCCGACCTCGCCGGCTTCATCAACGGAACCAGCTTGCAGATAGACGGCGGTATGGTCGGCGCGCTGTAGCAAAAACAACCAACAACCTCTTAGACCCATGAACACCAAAACCAGGCCCGACGTCGATCAGATCATGCAAGCCATTGAGGACGAAGTCGTCGCGGGGCGGCTTCTTCCCGGAACTCGCCTTGACGAGCGCGTGCTGTCGGAGCGTTTCGACGTGTCACGCACCCCCATACGCGAGGCGCTGCTGCGACTGTCCCTGGTCGGCATCGTCGAGATGCGCAGGAACAAGGGTACGTTCATCACCGAACCCACCTCGCAGCGAATGTTGGGCATGCTGGAGGTACTTGCGGAACTCAAGGTGTACGCAGCCTCCCTGGCAGCCAGGCGCATGAGCGTGCCCGAACGTCATGCGCTGGTGGCCTTGTCGGACCGCATGAAAGTTCTGGCCGACGCTAACGATTTGAAGAACTATTTTGCCCTGTCCAACGAGGTCCATGCAGCGATCTTTCAGGGCACCCAAAACTCCTACTTGATCGAAACGGCGCGCAACATCCAGAGCTGCATGTGCGCGTACAGGCGGCACTTGTCACAGGCGATGCACCGGCCGCTGCTCACGTCCCTGGAGGAGAACCGCAACATCGTCGGCGCCATCTTCCGTGGCGACGCGGTGCAGGCGGCCCACTGGATGCGTGAGCAGACGGAGCTCCGGCGCGAGGAGCTTTCCGACCTGATGCTCATGTTGACTCACAACGCAACGCCACTTGAGCTAGAGCCTGCCTGAATGCAGGCGAACCCTAAGGATTGACGACATGTACAAGCTTGAAATACTTGCCACAGGACTGCGGTTTCCTGAAGGACCCATCGCCATGCCGGACGGCTCGATCCTGCTGGTCGAAATCGAGTCCGCCACGCTTACCCGCATCGATCAGCGCTGCCAGAAAACCGTCATCGCCTATTTGGGTGGCGCCCCCAACGGCGCTGCCATCGGCCCGGATGGCGCCTGCTATGTCTGCAATAGCGGCGGCTTCAAATGGCACGACGAGCCAGGCATGCTGCGACCCATCGGCCAGTCCGATCACTACACGGGCGGCAGCATACAGCGCGTGGACCTGACAACTGGCGCGGTGACCAACCTTTATGGCCGCGAGAACGGACCTGTCCTGAAAGGCCCCAATGACCTCGTGTTTGATGCGACCGGCGGATTCTGGTTCACCGACATGGGCAAGACGCGCGAGCGCAGCCTGGACCGCGCCTGTGTTTATTATGGTTTGCCGGACGGCTCGTCCCTTCAGGAAGTGATCTTCCCCATGATAAGTGCCAACGGTATCGGACTGTCGCCCGATGGAAGTAAGCTTTACGTGGCCGAAACCATCACGGCACGTGTTTGGGAGTTCACGCTGACCGGCCCCGGACGAATCGACCCCAAACCGTGGCCTTCGCCCAACGGCGGCAGGCTGATCACTGGGTCTACCAACTACCAGTTGTTCGATTCACTGGCGGTCGAGGAAGGCGGCAACATCTGTGTTGCGACGATCATCCACGGTGGCTTCACGGTGGTCGCCCCCGAAGGCGGCATCATCGAGCACGTGCCGATGCCCGACTTGTACCCGACCAATCTGTGCTTCGGCGGTCGGGATCTCAAGACAGCCTTCGTGACCCTTTCGACCACCGGACAGTTGGCCGCCGTAGAGTGGCCGCGAGCGGGCCTGCGCCTTAATTGGCAAGAACTGACGGAGTAAGCGCGGTGACATCAGCGGGCTTGTCTATTGCTTTCGCCGGTGTCGGCACCACCGACTTGGGTGCCCTGCACGCGCGCCTTGGCGAGAACCCTTGCGCCTATGACCAGGGGATCTCCGCGCCATGACTGCCACCGTCACCTCAGACATTCGTGACGCAGTCGCATGGATCACCATCCAGCGGCCCTCGGCGGGCAACGCTCTGCGCGGCGCAGACGTGCAGGCCTTGTCGGCCGCCGTGCGACAAGCCTTGGCTGATACAGGCGTGCGGGTCCTGGTCATCAGCGGCGAAGGCGACAAATTCTTCTGTACCGGCGGTGACCTTTCCGAGCTGGCACACGGGCTGGCCGACATTGGCCTGCACATCCGGAAATGGCACGATTTAGTCGACATGGTCGAGGCTGCCGAAAAGCCTGTGATTGCTGCCCTGAATGGCCATGCTGTGGGGGGCGGCCTCGAGCTCGCGCTGGCCTGCCACCAACGCATCGCCAGCGCCCGCAGCCGGCTCGGCGTTCCGGAGTTGAATGCGGGACTTTTCCCTTCCGCAGGTGGCGTTCGCCGACTCACGCGTCTGCTGGGCGCCTCCACAGCGCTGGAACTGACATTGTCCACCGAGCTGTGGACTGCCCAGACGGCATTGGCCAGAGGGTTGGTCAACCGCGTCTGCGAGCCCGGCGAAGTGCTGGCGCAGGCAGGCGAGATGGCAAGTCGACTCGCAGCGTTCGAGCCCAATTCGCTTCGCGCCGTGCTTGTGTGCGCCCGGACAGCCGCATTCAATGTCGACACCGTGGAGCTCGAGATTTCGCTGCTGCGCGAGTGCTACCAAACCGAAGCGAACCGCGTGCGATTGCGCGAATTCCAGCAACAGCTGGGACGGCCAGCCCCTTCATCTATCAACAAGGAATCGACCCAATGAGTGACTACCCCGTAATCGACACCTGGTGCAACCTCTTCACTCCGGCTTCCATGAAGAAGAATTACGCCGACAACCCAGAGATGGCCCATGTCGTTGAGCTCTGGGCTATGGGCGAGCGCACCCGCGGCTGGACGCCGCAGGAGTTCGTCAAAATCCTCGATGCTTCCAACGTGTCCACCGTCATCATCCCAGTGTGGCAATCCTGGTCGCACAAGGCGCAGCGCATGTTCTGGGACATGAAGGTCGAAGAGGTCGCGGAGGTCACGCGCGCCGATCCCAAGCGTTTCAAGGGCATGTTCGGCATCAATCCTTACACTCGTATGGACGGAGTTCGGGCCCTCGAGTCGGCAGTACGCGACCATGGATTCATTGCGGCCCAGTTGCACCACTACGGCTACAACCTGAGCCCCGCCGACAAGGCTTTTTTCCCCTTCTACGCCAAGTGCGTCGAACTGGACATTCCGGTCATGATCCAGATGGGTCACTCCGCCGAGCTGATGCCCAGCGAGATCGGCCGACCGATCCATCTCGACGAGATCGCGCTTTACTTTCCCGAACTAAGAATCATCGGAGCCCACACCGGCTGGCCCTGGGTCGAGGAGTTGATCGCGATGGCCTGGAAGCACGCCAACGTCTACATTGCCACAACCGCACACTTGCCCAAGTACTGGGACAAGAGCCTTGTCCATTTCCTCAATAGCCGCGGCAAGGGTAAGGTGATGTATGGGACGGACTTCCCCGTCATTAACCATGAGCAGAGCCTGGCGCAGATCGAACAGCTTGGCCTGAAGCCGGAGGCGCGCAAGGCCCTGCTGCACGACACGGCGCGAAAGGTCTTCAAGCTCGACTGAGGCCAGACCGTATGCAAGTGCTCGAAGTGGTTCATACTGGGTGAAGCGCATTGCTGATGTTTTAAAACAAGGAAATTGCCACGTGTCACGAATTTCTAAAGTTCATTTATGAGCGACGTGTTCGACTTCGTGATTGTTGGCGCTGGTCCGGCTGGATGTGTGCTCGCAAACCGCTTAACGTCTATGCTTTTAGAGCCTTGGCAATGAAAGAGATTGAAAAGCACCGCAAAGCAATGATTGGTTTGTATTTGGGTGCTTGTATTGGAGCTGGTTCCCTTACATTGCTACCAAGCCGCTATTTAGGTGGCATTGTTTGGTCGTATTTTGGGCTGATTAATTAGAAACTTTTAAACTGAAGATTCACAGAACTTTTGAATAAAGTTTGTGACCTTGGATTGCTTGAAGTTCTACTAGTGCGCACAAATCA
>Ga0315899_10004211_pt1 | contig 15574 bp, 10 predicted proteins | sample LakEriMetagenome_2_FD_203518 | JGI IMG/M metagenome (GOLD analysis project Ga0315899, IMG submission 203518) | Freshwater fungal communities from buoy surface, Lake Erie, Ohio, United States - Buoy 4 MA112 | ecosystem: Environmental > Aquatic > Freshwater > Lake | place: USA: Lake Erie, Ohio... | reverse complement strand
GCCACGTCAGCCAACGCAGCACCAAAGCAGGCAGAGACGAACAAGCCGCAGGCAAGTTCCCCACACTCACAGGTTGCACAGAACTCAAAGGCTTTGAAGCAGTCGACAGGGTGTTAGAAGTAGACCAAACCCCCATCGGCAAAACACCTCGCAGTTGCCCCGCAACCTATATCGGCTTTTGGGACACCATTAGAAAACTGTTCGCAGAAACTTTAGAAGCCAAAGCTCGCGGTTACTTAGCAGGCAGATTCAGCTTCAACACAGGCGAAGGCAGATGCCACACCTGCGAAGGTCAAGGCCTGCGCACCATCGAAATGAGTTTCTTGCCCGATGTGAAAGTGCCCTGCGAAGCTTGTCACGGCGCACGTTTCAATCCCGAAACTTTGGCCGTCACATGGCGCGGCAAAAGCATTGGCGATGTACTCACAATGGAAGTAGATGAAGCGGTAGGCTTCTTCGAAACCATGCCCTCCATTGCGCACCCTTTGCAACTTTTAAAAGACGTCGGCTTAGGCTATCTCACACTAGGGCAACCAAGCCCCACCCTCAGCGGCGGTGAAGCACAGCGCATCAAGTTGGTCACAGAACTCACCAAGGTCAGAGACGAAGTTGGCAAGCGCGGCAACAAAGCGCCGCACACTTTGTACGTGCTAGACGAACCCACCGTGGGCTTGCACATGGCCGACGTCGACAAACTGATTCATGTGTTGCACAGGTTGGTCAACGCAGGTCACAGTGTGTTGGTCATCGAGCACGACCTAGACGTAATTGCCGAAGCCAATTGGGTCATTGACCTAGGACCCGATGGCGGTAAAGCAGGTGGCAAGGTAGTTGCCAGTGCAAGCCCAGAAGAAGTCGTAAGGCTAGGCACCCACACGGGCAAAGCTTTGAAGGCAGTCTTGGCCAGATAACTACTGCCGGGCCTTATCACTGGCCGCCATCACCAACGCCAGCCCAACACTCAAACTCAACATGGCCCCGTAGTAGTTATGGACCATGTTGGTATTCGATAAGCCCGCAGTTAGGTGCATGAACAAAATGCCCAAAATACCTTGCGCAGCGCGTGGATGCGGCACCCACAACTTGCGCGCTACCAAGCCCATACCTGTTGCAAGCACCAACAAACTCAAAATACCCATGAGTCCATGACTGACCCACGCGTCTAAAAACTCGTGATGCAAATGCCCCAGCTTCTGAATTTGAAACGAATCAATTTCTACACCCCACTGCTTGATCATGGCAATGCTGTTTTCTTTACCATAGCCCAACCAGGGCTGCACTTCAATGGCGTCTAGCGCCCTGGTCCACAAGAACAATCTAGAACCTACAGAGGTGTTAGCAGCTTCGTTGGGGTTGCTTTGAGACATTGCAAGTTCTATCCACCCATCAGCCATGCGCTGAAAAATAGAAGTGATCCAAACAGGCTGACTTGAAATCAACCAAATGAAGCCTGCAAACAGCAAGCCACAAATCCACCAAGTGCGAGATTTCAAAGTTGATAACTGCAGCAAGGTGCGATTTGAGGTGGCTACATAGGCGGTGAAGGACAACCAGATAAGCAGGCCGTAAACGCCCCTTGATTGGCTCAAGATAACGCCCATGGCGCCCATGAAAACGCTAAGCAACCAAAATTTGCGATGGCTTGCCGGTAAATCAACCTGAAGCACCAAGGGCGCTAACAAACAAACCAAGAAGCTCAAGCTGACAGCCCAAGCAATAACGTGCACCGGGGTGTCTCGACCATAAATCATGGTGACCCCCATACCCACCCAGCAAGCCAATGCCAGTGAATAGCTCAAACTAATTACTTGAAACCGTGTGAGCCGATAAAATGGCGGCCATTTAACCAGCGCCACTGTAGCCAAAGCGCCAATAACCAAGCGAATTTCAGCATGTCTTCGGTCCCAGTTATCTTGCCAAAAAGCGTGGGGTATGATTCTGATGGTTGCAGCTGCAAGGCAGGCAAATAGCCATATTCGGGCGGCTTCTTCAACGGCTGACGGGCTGAAAACACCTTGCTGTGTAAACTTAGATTGGAGGACACGCTCAGACCCTAAAAACGCCCAAGCGCCCATAAGGCTTAACAACACCCAACTCAGTCCGCCCAGTTTGGTGCTCAGGGGTGAAAGCGCTAAAGAGATTGCAAAGACAGTAAATGCAAGCTTGGGAAAGGAGTTGCGAGACAAAAAGTGGTTTCCAATAGATTCACGAATTTTGCGATCTGAAATTATAAATTAACGAGGCATGAACAACGCTGTGTTTCCGGTCACATCTGAAGCTCTTTTCTGGGTCATTGTTCCCACCTTCAACCCTGGCCCATCGGCATGGGCAGACTGGGTCTCGGCTTTGCAAAATCAAAATTGCAAGCCTATGCAAGTCATCATGGTTGATTCGGGTTCTTCAGATGGCTCAGTGCACCTTAGCCAACAAGCCGGCTTCACCGTGCTTCCTATTCAAGCCCAAAATTTCAACCATGGCGGCACACGTCAATGGGCACTAGACCAAGGCCTTGAAAAGGCCAGCCAACAAAATCAGCCCAAGCCAAAATTTGTGGTGTACCTCACACAAGACGCAGTCTTGGCACACACCAACTCGCTTCAAGAGTTGCTAAGTGCATTTCAACTGCCTCAAGTGGCCGCCACCTTTGGCCGCCAAATGCCCAAACCCAACGCCACGTGGTTAGAGATTCACGCCAGAAAATTTAATTATCCAGAAACCTCAAGAACTGTGCAATTACAAGACAAAGCAAGCCTGGGTATCAAGACTTGCTTTCTTTCCAATTCATTTGCCGCCTATCGCTTGCAAGCGTTGCAGGCCATGGGTGGATTTCCTTCAAACCTGCCTTTGGGTGAAGACACCTACACCGCCGCCAAACTCTTGTTATCGGGTCAATCCCTGCGCTACCAAGCCAGCGCTGCCGTTTATCATTCACACAACTACAACGGCTTACAGGATTTTCAGCGCATGTTTGACACCGGCGTTTTTCACGCCCAAAATCCTTGGTTGCGACAAAGTTTTGGTCAAGCCGAAGGTGAAGGGCTGAAGCTGCTCAATTCACAGTGGCAAACGTTGCGGCAAATCATGAGCCCAGCAAACAACCCACATATCGACAAACAACCTAGCTCACAACCACCAGGTTGGCTTGGTACAATTTTTCAGCTCGTCACCACCAACGTCATCAAACTCACCGCCTACAAATTAGGCCTAGCCTATCGCTTTGTGCCCTCATTTCTCAGGCCCTATTTCTCCATGAGCAAGACCTTTTGGACTTCACAATGATTCCAGTTCTATCGCTCACCCAAGTTCGCATTTCCAAATTTGCTGTGCTGTTTGGCGACATCATTGCCTTTGCAATTGCCTTTGCCATGGCCACATTCATTAACGTCAGCATTGACGCCAATCAAAACATTGCGCTGTGGTTTTCCACGCAAGACAAAGAGCGATATGTAGCTTGGTTTGGATTGGCCTTTTTGGGCATCATGTTTTTTCTCATGCGCTTCCAACACTACAGCGACCGCAGACCCTTTTGGGACGAGTTGGGGGATGTGTTGCGCTTGGTCAGCAGCTTGGCTATGTTAGATATGAGCTTGGTGGCCATCACGCGTTGGAACTCTTCCCGTCTTTGGTGGCTCATGGTGTGGGCATTGGCTGTATTGGCCATTGTTTGGGGCCGAATGCTCACCCGTTTTATGTTGGAGCAATGGGGCCTCTGGAATCGCCCCACCATCATCATTGGCCATGGCGAAAACGCCACAGATGCGGCCATTGCTTTGCAAAGCGAACCCCGCATGGGCATTGAAGTGTCGGGGTATGTCGATGTGGATGAGCCACAGCCCAGCCTCAAACTCAATGGCCACAGCCTTCAAACGATCCAGCAGCTTGAGAAACTGGCAGCGCAGCCTGGCATTCAATGGGTCATTGCTCTAGAGCATGCGCAAGCCGAGCAAAGAGAACATTGGCTTCGTATTTTGAGTCAATGGGGTGCAACCGATATCAGCGTCATTCCGGCCATGAGAGGTGTGCCCTTGTATGGCACAGACATGGCCCATTTTTTCTCTCACGAGGTGGCGCTCTTAAGGGTGCGTAACAACCTTAGAAGGTGGCCAGCCAGACTGACCAAGCGGCTTTTTGACACTTCACTGGCCGCGCTCTTAATCATGCTGTTGTCACCCGTCATGTTGTTCATTGCCGTCGCTTTGAAGCTTGAAGGCGGCAGTGTCTTTTTTGCACATGTGCGTGTGGGTAAAAAAGGCAAACGCTTCAACTGCTACAAATTCAGATCCATGGTACCTAACGCTGACCAAGCTCTGAAAAATTTACTAGCCAGCAACCCAGCCCTCCAAGACCAATGGAACAAGGAGCACAAGCTCAAAGACGATCCACGCATTAGCCCGCTGGGCGCATTTCTAAGGCGCACCAGCATGGACGAGTTGCCTCAGTTGTTGAACGTCTTAAAAAGCGAAATGAGTTTGGTGGGACCGCGCCCCATTGTGGAAGAAGAGCTTGAAAAGTATGGCCTCGAAAAAAGCTACTACCTCATGGTGCGCCCTGGCATGACGGGCTTGTGGCAGGTGAGTGGTCGCAACGATGTAAACTACGACACTCGCGTGTACCTAGATGCTTGGTACGTTAAAAACTGGTCACTTTGGTATGACTTGGCTATTTTGATCAAAACCATCAAAGTAGTGTTCTGGAGACGTGGTGCATATTAGTTGCCCTACAATTTAAGGATGTCCCCACATCCGACAAACAATCCTGCGTCAGTGCAAGGCAACAGTCTTCGATACTATGCGTGGCTTTCTTTTCAACTCGCAAGAAGAGACATTGCCGTCCGCTATCGAGGCACTAGCCTAGGGTGGTTATGGGTTTTTTTCACGCCCCTGCTCATGCTGGGCGTTTACACCTTGGCATTCAAATACATTTTCAAAGTGCGATGGCCCGGTGTGGGGGATAGCCCTGTTGACTTTGCCTTGCAAATTTTTGCGGGCTTGCTTATTTTTCAAGCGGCAGCTGATTGTTGGGCTCGATCCTCGCGCATCATTTCAGAGCAACCCAATTTGGTTAAAAAAGTTGTATTCCCTTTGGCGCTTCTGCCTTGGGCGCCTGTCCTCAATGCTGTGTTTCACGCTGGCGTATCTATGGTGTTGCTGCTTTTTGTCACTGCCTTGTGGGGCTTCTCACCCAGCCTTCAATGGTGCTTGCTTCCCCTGCTTTTGTTGCCACTTGCATTTTTACTGTGGTCTGTAAGTTTGCTTTTAGCCACTTTGGGTGTGTTCATGCGTGACTTGACCCAGGTGGTCAGTTTGGTAATTGGCTTGCTACAGTTTTTAACGCCTATTTTTTATCCAAGTACTTCCTTGCCTCCATTTTTTCAAGGCCTCCTTGCTTGGAATCCGCTCACTGTCTTCATAGAGCAAGTTCGCGCCATTGTGTTCAATGTACAGGGTCCAACTTTTTACATGTGGTTGCAGTCGCTAACGGTCAGTATGGTTTTTTCTGTCGTAGCCTATGCCATTTTCCGACGTGTGCGCGGGGGCTTCGCCGATGTCATTTGACACTGCAAAACCTGCCATTCGCGCCAACAACCTTGGCAAGCAATATGTCTTAGGGGCATCGCCTTACCAACGCTTCTGGCAGTTGTTGGTTGGCTCAAGTAGCAGTGTGGCGCATTTTAATGCGCTCAGTGGCGTCATCTTGGAAATAGCGAAGGGCGAGGCCATTGGCATCATTGGCCAGAATGGCGCAGGTAAATCAACTTTATTACAGCTGTTGTGTGGCACTCTCACACCTAGCATTGGCAAACTAGAAGTGAACGGCCAGGTGGCAGCACTGTTAGAGTTGGGTGCAGGCTTTAACCCAGACTTTACTGGCCGAGAAAATATTCTCTTCAGCGCAGCCTTGTATGGCATGCAAGCGATTCACATAGAGAAGCACCTTCAAGACATCATTGACTTTGCAGACATCGGCGAGTTCATTGATCAGCCTGTGAGAACTTACTCTAGTGGCATGTATGTGCGCCTTGCGTTTGCCATTGCCACTTCTGTTCAGCCAGATATTTTGGTCATTGATGAGGCCCTGTCTGTGGGCGATGGCGCTTTTGCGCGCAAGTCTTTTGACCGTATCATGCAACTCAAGCAAAGTGGCGTGACGCTTTTATTTTGCTCGCACTCTTTGTTTCAAGTCGAGTCGCTTTGCAGCCGCTGCTTATGGTTGCATCAAGGGCAAGTGATGGCCCAGGGGCCTTCTGCTGAAGTCATTGCCAAATACAATGACTGGCTCTCTCAGCAGTCTGTGGTCAAAGAGCCAGACAACAGCAGAGCACTGGCCGCAGAAGCAGACAAAGGTTCAGCGCAAGCAAGCTTCAAGGGCGCTGCAGGCAGCGTTCGATTTACAAACTTGAAAGCTCGCTGCGATGACCTTGGCGGTACGGCCTTAATTGCGCGCAGTGGATTAAGTCTCTTGAGTGTCGACTTCGAATACATGGCCGACCCGCAATTGCCCATCCCCAATTTGGCATTGGTGGTGTCCAGTGCCGATGGCAAAATTGTGTGCAGCACCGGCACTTGGATCGATGGCATTACCCTGACCAGAGGCCCCGATGGCATGGGGCGTGCATCGCTGAACTTTCCAAAGCTGCCTCTGCTCAAGGGTCAATACAGCCTCACCGCTTTTTTAATGTGTGAACGCGCCGTGCATGTGTATGAAGCGGTTGAACATTTCGCCACCTTGCAAGTCAGTCAGCCACATTTAGAGCAAGGCCTGTTCTCCATTCCTCATCAATGGCAAACAATCTGATGGACCCCAAAGAACTTGCATTTGCCCAAGCCAGTCGCCGATTTTTTCAAGGTGCTCAGTGGCTGTCGCGATTGCCGGGCCAGCAAGTCAAATTGTCTAGGCGATGGGGCCGAATAGCTTCCCCCTACGTTGCAGACCGCGCACAGCTAGAACTGTCTTATGTGCAAGCCTTTGGCGCCTCGGCCAAGTTGGCCAAAGAATTTACAGATCAATGGCTCGCCAGTCATGGACTTTTTGCTACCAGCATTTTTTCTTACCCATCCTTTGGGCCTGAATGGGTTAAGCAAAAAGTTAAAGTGGAAAGGCCTGAGGTACTTGAAAGTTTGCAAGCCCAAGGCGGCCTGGTGCTGTCTTACCATTCACATCACCACAACACTCTGGGCATTGTGCTTGGCCAGTCAGGCGTTCCAACCTGGGGCGTGGCGGCCACAGAAAAAGCCTCCCCCATGGCGCCTTATACAGGCCGCTTTATGCGTATCATCAATGGCGAGAGTGAAGCCAAGTTTGGTGGCGGCAAGTATTTGTTTACCGACGAGCCTCGAAATTTGTTAAGAGGGCTTAAGCAAGCGTTTTCAAGCCAACACGCAGTGGTGAGCATTTGTGACAACCCAGCTCCCACAAGCGACGAGTCCGCGGTCTACTTCAGGGGTAAACAATTTCATGTAGGTGCAGGTGTTGTAAGCATGGCGTTAGAGCAGGGCGTTCCCATTACGATGGCCTTGTTGTGCTCCAACTTATTGGGCGACTACGTGCTTCGCTTGAAGCAAATACCTAATGCAAACTCCGTACATGAAGTGTTGCAAAGCTACTTTGACTTTTTGGATGAAATTCTGTTGCAAACACCTTGGGCTTGGCAAGGCTTACACTGGTTCAGCGGTTTGCCTCAAGGCACGCGGCTTCGAAAAGACATTCTGAAATCTGAATGATCTAGGGACAAGTTGGGCGAATAATAGGGGTCTTTCAACAGCTGTTGGCCCCAGCGAGACTTCATCAAAACCTCATCGCGCATGAACCTTTCTCGATGGGTCTTCGACAAATCGTCTCCCCTTGAAGCAGATTCATGCTGGGTCATCTCAGCATGCGGCGTGTAGACGCAATGAAAACCTGCTTGTCCCAAACGCAGGCAAAAATCGACATCGTAAAAAGCAATTTCCAAGTCCTCGTCCATACCCCTGAATGCAAAGTAGGTTGATTTCTTAATCATCAAACAAGCGGCTGCAACAGCACTGCATCGGTGGTGAAGAACGGGTCGCCCAAAATAGCCTTTATCTTTTCTGGTAGCTCCGGCGTGGGCGAGGCCAGCAACGCCGCCCAGTCCTGTGATGTAGCCGCAGTGCTTCAACCCCTTTGAGCCTGGGTTCCAGAGCCTAGCGCCCACAGCGCCGGCCTGTGGCTGCTGCGCAAACGACAGCATCTCTTCCATCCAATCGGAAGTTTGAATTTCAATGTCGCTACTCATCAAACATAAGTAATCGCCTGCGGCATGTTGCGCTGCAAAGTTGTTGATGGCAGAAAAGTTGAGCTGCTTGTCACAGTTCAGTACCTTCACGCCTTCCTTTTTCAATTGGGTAAAGTAGTCAAAGCTCTCGGCCTTTTCGCTTTTGTTATTCACCACCAAAATTTCGTATCGCTGATAGTTTGATTTTGTTTGAATAGAATCAATACACCGCTTGAGAGCTTCTTTGCCATCATTGGTTGGAATGAGAATACTGATGAGGGGGATGGGCTCAATTAGTTGTGGCCTAACGCGATTCATGTTGGCCACTTCAGGTGAGGCGCCCACCACGGCAGTCACCTGAATGGCGGTCATGTGTTCATTAAGTGCCTTACGGCTTGCAATTTCTGCATAAGGTTTTTCCGACGGCGCCAAAGCTGTGCTGCCCAAAATGGCTCTCCAGTGATAAAGCACCTTGGGAATGTGAACAATTTGCGAAGCACTAGAGCGCTGAATCACACGCAGCGCAAGGTCATAGTCTTGTGAGCCTTCAAAGCCTTTACGAAAGCCGCCAATTTCGTCCAGCACCGATTTTCTGTAGCAGCCCAAGTGGCTGATCATGTTTTGTGCCCACATTAGCTCTTGGTTGTAGTCGGTTTTAAAGTAGGGCCCAAATCTGACACCCTTTTCATCCACCTTGTCTTCATCGCTGAACACAATATTGGCTTCTGGTTGTTGCTGCAAGCACTTCACAAGCTCGTAAAGTGCCAGAGGATGAAGCAAGTCGTCGTGGTCTAAAAGCGCCACCCACTCACCCTTGGCAATCGACAATGCGCTGTTGCTGCTTTCAGAAATATGGCCATTTTGCGTCCTGAGCAGAATCGAAATTCGGCTGTCTTTGGCGGCCGCTTCTTGCAAAAATGCCTGCACCCTCTTGTCAGTGGAGGCATCGTCGGCAATACACAGTTGCCAGTGAGGGTAGACCTGAGCTTTCACACTTTCAATGGCCAAGGCCAAAAAGTTCAAGGGTGAATTGTAGGTAGGCATGATGATGGACACCAAGGGCTGGCTGTCCCAAGTAAGTGCGTTTGCTTTGAATCTTGAGTAGCTCGTTTTAGCAGGTTCGTTTTCTGCTATCCATTGCGTGTAACTAAAGCCTTGATCGCTTGCTCTTTGAATTGCGCTGACCAACCCTTGAGGGCCGTTTTGAAAAAGAACCTTCACCGACTTTGCCAGCGCTTGTTTGAATCCGCCATGCTGGCGAGTCAGTTGTCGCACTTTTCTGGCAGTGTGACCTAAGGCTCGAATGGCGCTAGTCCAACGCCAGCTTCGACTGTTTTGCATCAAGCTAAGCGTACTTTCCAAGTTTTGAATTTTAGATTCAAAAACTGTGGTGACTTCTTGCAGTTTGTTTTTGAAAATTTCCAATTCAGATTTGACTTGTGCAAGATCAGTTTGAGTTGCCGCTGGAGTTTGCTCTGCTGCAATTACCTTCCAATTGCGCTTCATCAGTTGAGCAATCTCTGCGGAGTGCCAATGTGCCTGCCACTTACGGTAGATCTGTTGGTACGCTTTGCCAGTGAACGGTGACTCTTGGTGAACGCCAGAGCTGTCGTGGATTCTGTAAAAAGCAGTTGGTTTTTGAACAAATAAAAAGTCGGTGTGCTTAGAAACTTGCAACCAAAAATCCCAGTCCTCAAAAATATTCAAGGCTTCATCAAACCTACAACCTGCTTGCATTAAAGACACATCAAACAGCACCGTGTGCAATACAAATAAGTTAAAGCAAATAAGATGGGATTTCTCGTAGGGCTTGCCCATCAACTCTCTTTGCAAATTTGCACCATTGATGTCTACCAAATGGGCCTGAGAGTAAGCTGCTTTAAATCCTGCATTGGCTTGTAAGGCAAGCATCAATTGCAATACGTGCTCGGGTGCAATCCAATCATCGTCGTCCAAGAACATTGCAAAACGCCCTTGCGCACTGTCCAAAGCTTTGTTGGCAGCTTGCGTTCTGCTAAGGGCTGAAGTCGTTGAAACAAAGTGCAGTGGAAAGCGGCCCACACTTTGAGGCAAATCTTTGTGCCCATTCGTAGCCGCAATCACCCAGACCTCAATGGCGCCGTAAATCTGTAGCGCTACAGAACTAAGCGTTTGTTCAAGTGTTGCCCGGTCGGTGCTGCGGATTAAGATCGAAACTATCGGTTGGTTCACGGTAAAAAGGTGTGCACTAGATCAAGCAATCATACTTGGGGCACCTTTCAAATGGGCAGCAAACATCCATTACTTGTCTTGCACGCGGTATTGCATAGTCTGAAGGCAGTCTCAACTTATAATTTAAGTCTTGAGTTTAGAAAGAGAAAAAACAGAGATGAGACAAATTTTGGCTGTGGTGGTCTGCTTTCATCCAGATCCTTCAAGCCTCCAATCCCTCTCGCTCAAGCTTCAGCAAGAAGGTGTGCCGGTGGTTTGGATCAACAACGGTCCACCAAGTTCTTTGAACACCATCAGAACCCAACAAGTGCTTTCCATCATTGAGCTTGAGCAAAACTTGGGCGTGGCCACTGCTTTAAATCGCGGCTTTGAATGGGCCATTCAAAATGGCTTTGACGCGGTCATCAGCTTTGATCAAGACAGTCGCCCAGACCTTGGTATGGTGGGCCAGTTGCAAAGTGCGTGGCTCAAAGCCATTTTGCAAACGCCCAACGTGGCTGCAATAGGTCCCGCTACGTCGGACCTTCAAAGTGGTCAAGACATGTTCACGTTTGCGCCATACAACTGGACGCGTCAAAGATTTCTGCCTAGCCAAAACAAGACCTACGTGGTAGACCACCTCATTACCTCTGGGTGTCTTACGCCCTGCACTGTTTGGCAAGATGTTGGCCCGATGAGAGAGAGCTTATTTATTGATTGGGTCGACAACGAATGGTGCGCCAGAGCCAGGCTGAAGGGCTACCAGTTGCTAATGGATGGCGGAACCAAAATGACTCACTCCATTGGCGAAGCTTCTAGAACCCTTTTGTGGCGTAGATTTCACTTGCATACGCCGCTTAGGAATTATTACCTGCTTAGAAATGCGCTGCTGATTGCCAAGCAGTCCAAGTTTGGTCTTGGATGGCGCGTGCATCACATTTTGTATGCACTGAGAGTTATATTGGCTAGCTTGTTTCTAGCCAATCAAAAGCTAAGCCGCCTATCCTATGCTTGGCTCGGCCTTGTTCACGGACTGATAGGTCGAGCGGGCAAAATTTGATAGCCCATCGAAATAATGTAAAAGTGCACTTATTCGGGAGACTTTTCTGCCAACTGCTTCAGCTTACCAGTGTCTACCTTCAGATCATCGCCATCGCGAGCCAAAGCCCCTTGCGACTGCAACACCTGAAACGCCCGTGTGACGGTTTCACGCGTGAGGTTGACCATGATGGCAATCTCTTGGTGCGTGGGCGCGTTGGCTATCAGCTCGGGGTCTTTGCCCTCTTTGGACAGGTTTTGCAGCAGGGCGCAAATGCGCTGCAGTGGGCTGATGATGCCCAAAATTTGGCGCTGGTTCGACTGGTCGCGAATTCGCTTTGTCAAGCCGGAAGTAATGGCCTCAATGGCTTGGGGCGAGGCAAAGATGTGCGAGCGAATGTCGCGGGCCGGCACCATGACCACTTGCGACTTTTTGTTGGCAATGACCACCTCGGGCGAGGGCAGCCCGTCGAGCACCGAGATTTCGCCAAAGTACTGGCCTTCTTCAATAAAGTGAAGACCCACTTCGCGGCCGTCCATAGTAAAATCAATGGCTTGCAGTCTGCCCTCAAGCAAAAACATGAGGTTGCTAGAGGGCCTGTCTTTGGCCAACACCACCTCGCGCTTAGAAAAAGCGTGCGTGCTTGAATGAGTGGCAAGGCTGGCCAGTGCGTCTGCTGGAAACAGGCGCATCAGGGCAAATTGCTGCAAAAGCGAGGGATGAATGGCCATAATTGAGACCCCGTATCTTAGGGGGTTTATGCTTGCCTAGGCTGTTCCTTGTTTTGTCGCCGGTGTGATTTCACGCACATGTTCTTCTTGACTTTCTTTTCTATACTGGCAACCAATATTGCGCCAAATCATGTCTATTCAAGTTAACAACATCCCTAGCACCTCAGCAGCTCGACTGCTGAAGCTTTGGGTCGTGGGTGCTTTGATGGCCCTCATGGGCACATGGGCCTTGGCCTCTCAAGTGGTGGGCGAGGTGACCCTAACCATTGGCAAATCCAACATTGACCGCGCTGCTGGCTCGGCAGAGCCCCAAAAAGGCGGCTCAGTTCAAGAGGGCGACGTCATACGCACCTCCGACAACGGCCATGTGCACATTCGCTTCATCGACGGTGCCCGCGTCAGCGTAAGGCCCAACTCGGTTTTTCGCATTCACGAATTTAAATACAGCCCTGCAGACCCTGCTGCGTCTGTAGTTCGCCTAAGCCTTGACTCTGGCGAAGCCCGCTCTATTTCCGGTGCCGCTGCCCAAGCTGCCAAAGAACGCTTTCGCTTAAACACCCCACTAGTGGCCATTGGTGTCAAGGGTACAGACTTCGTCACGCAAGTTTCCAGAGACGTCATTCGGGTGACGGTCAATCAGGGCGCCATTGTCATGGCCCCATTCGACAGTTTCTGCAAAGCTGATGCCTTGGGCGTGTGCACCACCCCACGTGCCAAAGAGCTGACAGCAGAGATGTTGGGCCAAGCATTGGTTTACCGCTTGGGCACCACCGATCCCAGCTTCCAAAATGTCAGTAAGCCCGGCCAATCAGACAACACCAAATTGCTTCTGTTAGACCGCCAGGTGCGCGACAGTGCCGACAAGCCCTTGGCCTCCGTCACTGAAGGCAAAAATCCCCTCAATGCCATCATCAACAACCGCCTCATTTGGGGCCGTTGGGCGCGTGACCCTATTGCCAATGAAAACCTCACAGTGCCATTTTTAGAAGCCATGCGCGGCAATGAAGTCACTGTGGGTGATGGCTATTACTTTTTGTTCCGTGAACCCACCAACATCAATGTGTTGCCCTCCCTCACCACCAAAACCGACTTTGGTCTTAAATCGTCGTCGGCGTACTACCGCAACGCGGCCAATGAAATGTTACCGGCCACTGTGTCCAGTGGCAATTTGTCCATCGACTTTGGCGCCAAAACCTTTTCCACCCAGCTGGGCTTGAGCGCTGAAGGCACAGGTTTACAAAACTTCAGCCAAACGGGCCAAATCAATTCAAACACTGGCATTTTCTTGGGCCGCTCTGGCCCAGAGGTTGCCCCAACCAGCAACTTGGCAGGCGCCATTTCTTTGGACGCCCGTCAAGCTGGGTACTTGTTCAAAACCCAAGTTGGACGTGGCAGCTTTTCAGGCGCCACCCTTTGGGGCCGTTAAGCCAGTTGCATCATGAAAATAGAAGCGCTGCTTAAAAAACCCCTTTGGCTTTACGGTGTGGTTTCGGCTTTGTCGGTGCTTGTCATGATATTGGTGTCAGCCGTGTGGTCGCCTCAATTGCTCCAATGGGAAGAGCGTTTGGCCAGCCGCACATGGTCATTGGCCAACTCCGACGCTACCGAGCGCCGCTTGGTGGTGGTCGACATTGACGAAAAAAGCACCCAAGCCTTGGGCGCCTGGCCATGGCCGCGTGAGCGAGTAGCCACCTTGCTGTCGGCCCTCGATGCCTACAACGTAAACCTCAAAGTGGTCGATGTTTTGTTTGAGGGTGCTCAAGACCCAGCCCAAGATCAAAAGCTGTCGCAAGCACTCAAGGCTGGCGCCCCTACTGTCATTTCACAGCTGTTTGCGCTCAACCCCCAGGCGCAGTTTAAGTCGGGCCAGCCGGCCAGCGCCATGGGCGCATGCCCTGCCAATTCCCAAGCTGGCAATCTGCCATTTGGCACGCCAGCTTTTGGCTTCATGGGCGCAGAAACATTGTTTTCGCAAAGTAGCGCAGGGGTGGGCCACATCACCCCCATCATCGATTCCGACGGTAGCATTCGCCGCGTGCCAGCGGTGGTTTGCTATGAGGGCCAAGCTTATCCCGCGCTGGCCGTTGCCAGCTTGGCTGCTGCCACGGGCTCACAGCCTGTTTGGCGCACCACCCAGTACGGCTTGCTAAGTGATAGCAGCGCTCAAATGTTGGATGTGGGCGGCTTGCAGTTGCCTTTAGATGCTTTGGGCCAATTGCGCGTGTCTTACCAAATGCCCCGTGAAGGTTTTGCTGCAGTGTCTGCTGTCGATGTTCTTCAGGGCAAAGTTCCCCTCAACATGCTCAAAGGTGCTTGGGTGTTGGTGGGCTCTACGGCCTTCGGTGGTGGCGATGCTGTGCCCACACCCCAAGGCGGCGCAGTGGGCGGCGTTGAAGTTCATGCCCAATTAATTTCTGCGGCACTTGATGCCCGCACGCCCTTTGTGCCCGCTTGGGCCCCCCTGTGGCCATTGGCCACAGGCCTTTTAGCTTTGTGCGTGCTGGTTTTTTCCTTGCGATCAGCTGGCCCCAAAGCCGCTTTGGTCATGCCATTGGTGGCCTTGGGAACAGGAGCTGCTATTTTTGGCGTTCATGCAGTTTTGTTGCTAGCTTGGCACCAGTGGCTGGGCTGGGGTCAACCCGTTTTGTTTGTGGCTTTGGCGGCCATACTACTGACGGCCTCTGAAATGCTGCGCGTGCGCGCCGAGCGCGAGCGCTTGTTTGAAAACCTGTCTAGTTATTTGCCCGAGGGTGCTGCCCGCCGTGTGGCCTTTGAAGGCCCTAGCGCCCACGTAGTGGCAGAAACTCGTGAAGCCACTGTCATGTTGGTTGACCTGCGCAATTTCTCGGCCTACTGTGAAGCGCGCCCTCCCGAAGACGCCGCTATGGTGCTGCATTTGTTTTACACCACTCTTGACCGCATTGTGACAGAGCACGGCGGCGTGGTAGAGCAAATGGTGGGCGATGGCCTGACAGCAGTTTGGAATGGCTCTAGCCCCTGTAATCAGCACGCCCAAAAAGCTTTGCTGGCTGCCGAAGTCATTTGGAAAGAGGGCATTGCCCAGCTACCCAAGGTGGCTTCTAGAAAAACACCGCCGCTAGACATTGGTATTGGCATTGAAACTGGCCCCGTCATGGTGGGCTCGTTTGGACCCGCCCGTCGCCGTGTACACACTGTCATGGGCGAAGCCGTAAGTGTTGCGTCCCGTTTGGAAAAACTAACTTCAGAGTTGGGCTATCCCGTGTTGGTTGGCCCTCAAACTTTGGCGCTGTCAGGCTTTGCCGATGTGCACAAACTGGGCGACTTTTTGCTGGCTGGCATGCGTACACCTCGCACCGTCTATGCCCTGAAAATTGAGGTTGATCCATCGCACCTCTATCT
>Ga0315899_10004210_pt1 | contig 15574 bp, 16 predicted proteins | sample LakEriMetagenome_2_FD_203518 | JGI IMG/M metagenome (GOLD analysis project Ga0315899, IMG submission 203518) | Freshwater fungal communities from buoy surface, Lake Erie, Ohio, United States - Buoy 4 MA112 | ecosystem: Environmental > Aquatic > Freshwater > Lake | place: USA: Lake Erie, Ohio... | reverse complement strand
AACCCTTGGAATTACTGGCTCCCCGACCTGGACTCGAACCAGGGACCTGCGGATTAACAGTCCGTCGCTCTACCAGCTGAGCTATCAGGGAACAGGGTCGAAATTATGCCTCAGACATCGCTCTTTGTCAAAACGGCTAACAATATGCAAGTAATCAGTGACTTATAGCTCATAAAACTTTGGCGATAGCATCAACGACACGATCAATGTTGCGCGAATTTAAAGCCGCAACGCAGATACGACCGGTATCAACAGCATAAATAGAGAATTCAGTCTTCAGGCGTTCGACTTGAGCTTTAGTGAGTCCTGAATAAGAAAACATGCCGCGCTGCTGTATGACGAAATCAAAATTATGATTAGGCGCTTTGGCTTTGAGCTTATCAACCAGTGATTGACGCATCGCTTTGATACGCACGCGCATACCTGCGAGTTCTTCTTCCCATAGTTTGCGTAATTCCGGTGTAGCCAATGCCGTAGCAACTACCTGACCGCCGTGCATAGGTGGGTTGGAGTAGTTAGTGCGAATCACACGCTTTAGTTGCGACATGAGACGCGACGCTTCTTCAGCGTTAGCAGCAACGATAGACAATGCACCTACGCGCTCGCCATAGAGCGAAAACGATTTTGAAAATGAATTCGAAACAAATAACGGTCCGCCAGTGGCTGCGAACAGGTCAACTACTTTGCCATCTTCGGTAATGCCATCACCAAATCCTTGATAGGCCATATCTAAAAATGGAACCAAGCCGCGTTGGGTAACGATTTGTATGACCTGTGCCCATTGATCGTCGCTGAGATCAGCACCGGTGGGGTTATGGCAGCACGCGTGTAATAAAACTATTGAGCCAGCCGGCATGGATTTCAAGGAGGCGAGCATGCCCTCGAAGTTCACGCCTTTAGTCTGGGTATCGTAGTAGGGATAGTTATTGACAATAAAGCCTGCTGATTCAAACAAGGCACGGTGATTCTCCCAGCTTGGGTCGCTGATATAGACCTGGGCATTGGGTGAAAATCGTTTTAGAAAATCCGCGCCCAGCTTCAGCGCGCCGGTGCCCCCGATAGCTTGCGCGGTGATGGCGCGTTTAGACGTAACTACCTCGCTGTTAGCGCCAAATACCAATTCTTGTACGGATTTATCGTAAGCAGCGAGGCCTTCGATGGGCAAATAGGTTCGAGGGGCTAACTTCTCCATTATTAGAGATTCAGCTTTTTGAACGCAAGCCAACAAAGGGACTTTTCCGTTGTCATCGTAATAAACACCGACACCCAGATTGGTCTTTTCGGGATGTTGGTCGGCATTGAATGCTTCGGTGATGCCCAGGATGGGATCACGCGGCGCCATTTCTATGGCGGCAAATAGGGGTGCAGAGAGAGGTGCGTTCATCGTGCTAACATCAAAAGTTAGTAAGGGGCTTTGCCTGTGGGCGAAAAGCGCTCAAAAAGTCCAAAAAACTAAAGTAACTTAGAAATCCTGCATTTTACCAAAGGTCACTCCGATGGCTGTGTTATCCGAAGTCGACAGTGCGCTCGACGAGTCAAAGTTTGCGAGCTTTGAAGGTTCCCCATTTCGCTTGTATCAACTTTTTACTCCGGCTGGTGATCAACCGGCGGCTATTGCTAAGCTTGTTGAGGGTATTGAAGACGGTTTATCGTTTCAGACGCTCTTGGGTGTAACTGGATCTGGCAAGACCTTCACTATGGCCAATGTGATTGCGCGCATGGGACGGCCAGCGATAGTATTTGCGCCCAATAAAACCCTGGCGGCGCAGTTATACAGCGAGTTTCGTGATTTTTTTCCGCAAAACGCGGTTGAATATTTTGTGAGTTATTACGACTACTATCAACCTGAAGCGTACGTGCCTCAGCGGGATTTGTTTATCGAAAAGGATTCAGCGATTAATGAGCACATCGAGCAAATGCGCTTGTCGTGCACAAAATCATTAATGGAAAGACGCGATGTCATCATTGTGGCCACGGTATCAGCGATTTATGGTATCGGTAATCCAAATGAATACCATCAAATGGTATTAACGCTGCGCGCTAAAGACAAACTTTCGCAGCGCGACGTCATTGCTCGTTTAATACAAATGCAGTATTCGCGCAATGATATCGATTTTGATCGAGGTACTTTTCGGGTTCGTGGTGACACGCTTGATATTTTTCCTGCTGAGCACGCTGAACTTGCTATACGCGTTGAATTGTTTGACGATGAAATAGAAAGCATACAACTGTTTGATCCCTTGACAGGCCGTGTACGACAAAAAATTCCACGATTTACGGTGTATCCGGGGTCACATTACGTAACCCCTCGCTCTACCGTATTACGTGCAATTGAAAGTATCAAAGTCGAGCTACATGAACGATTAGAATTTTTTAGAAAAGAAAATAAATTAATTGAAGAACAGCGTATAGAGCAGCGCACGCGTTTTGATTTAGAGATGATGCAAGAGATAGGTTTCACCAAAGGCATAGAAAACTACTCAAGGCATTTATCAGGTGCCAAGCCAGGTGATCCTCCGCCGACTTTAGTCGATTATTTGCCCGACGATGCGTTAATGTTTTTGGATGAATCGCATGTGCTGATGGGCCAGCTTAATGGTATGTACAACGGCGACCGCGCTCGCAAGATGAATCTGGTGGATTACGGATTTCGGTTGCCTTCTGCGCTGGATAACCGACCGCTGCGGTTTGATGAATTTGAATCCAAAATGCGCCAGACTGTATTTGTGTCTGCTACGCCAGCAGACTATGAAAAAAATCATGCAGCGCAGGTAGTTGAGCAGGTGGTTCGCCCTACGGGCTTGGTTGATCCGTTAGTGATGGTGCGTCCTGCAACTACGCAGGTAGACGATTTGATGCAAGAAATATCCTATCGCGTTGCAAAAAATGAGCGCGTGCTGGTAACGACATTAACCAAACGTATGTCGGAACAATTGACAGAATTTTTAAGTGATAACGGTGTTAAGGTGCGTTACCTGCATAGCGACATTGATACCGTAGAGCGAGTAGAAATTCTTCGTGATTTGCGCCTAGGTACATTTGACGTATTAGTCGGTATTAATCTGTTGCGTGAAGGTTTGGATATTCCCGAAGTATCGTTAGTCGCAATTTTGGATGCCGACAAAGAAGGATTTTTACGTTCAGAGCGCAGTTTGATACAAACCATAGGCCGAGCAGCTCGTAATATTAATGGTTCAGCAATTTTGTATGCTGACAAAATAACGGATTCTATGCGGCGTGCCATGGGTGAAACCGAGCGCAGACGCACCAAGCAAACCGCTTTTAATGCAGAGCATGGCATTACCCCGGTAGGTATACAAAAGCAGATTCGTGAGCTCATTGATGGCGTATACAAAATTGACGAAGCTCGTCAAGAATTAATGGCTGCTCAGGAGCAGGCCAAATACGAAGCTATGAGCGAAAAGCAGGTCAGTAAAGAAATCAAGCGATTAGAAAAACTCATGATAGATCACGCCAAAAATCTGGAGTTTGAAAAAGCAGCGCAAGTACGCGATCAATTGCAGCTGTTAAAAGAGCAGTTATTCGGTGCCTCGGGTACAGACAATATCAGCTCATTGACAGGGCTGTAAGGTATGCAGGTTAGTCAGTAGCGTGCGCTGCCGCTGGATAGTTACATGATACCTAATCTCATATCAGAAGCGGTTGCATTAGCCGCGCCTTCATGGCGCCCGATACTGCTGCGTGGCTTGCAAGACATGGCCATTGCTGATCCTCAGTATTTACCTTCATTAGTTGATGGTTCATTTTTACCGACACAAGGGCGTTTGTTTGCTGCATTTGCTCAGCCCATGGAATCCGTTCGCTACGTGTTAGTGGGTGAGGGGCCCTATCCGCGAGAAGATAGCGCAACCGGTGTTTGTTTTATGGATGGCGCGGTAGATCAGTTATGGTCGGAGCAGGGTTTATCCAAACGAGTAAACCGCGCCACATCCCTGCGAAATTTTATGAAGATGTTGATGGTGGCCGAAGGATTGTTAGCGGTCGAGTCAACCAAGGGCGACATGATTGCCGCAGTATCGGCCAAAGCGAGAGCGTCTGGCTCGGGGTTTATTCAGACATTGCCTGATTTGCAAAATAATCTGACCAGGCAGGGCTTTTTGTTATTAAACGCCGCTCTCGTTTTCCGACCCGAGGTAGCGCCAGCCAAGGATGCAAAAGCCTGGCGGCCCTTGCTTCTTGCGGTACTCGAAGCCTTGCTTGCACGTGGTCATCTGCCAACTCCAACCTTGGTTCTTTGGGGAAAAATTGCGCTATGGCTGGAGGATTTAGCGCTGGTTGCTGAGTTTCCCAAAGCCATTGCAGAGCATCCCTACAACCTTTCATTCATAGGCCATACAGGGATGCAACAGCTGTTCGCGCCTATGAGACTATTGCATTTAAAGTAACTTTCATCTGGGTGATTCCAAGGTAATTAGCCAGTCATTGGCAATACCTGACGATTCCTGTCAAGTTTGGTATACTCGACCAAATCGTTCGGGATTGTCCTTCTGGGATACCCCGTTCTTCCATCGAAGCAAGTTTTTTGGAGTCTGTCCATGCGCCTTACTACCAAAGGTCGTTTTGCAGTGACCGCTATGATTGACCTTGCACTGCGTCAGCATCAAGGGCCTGTGACGCTTGCAGGTATCAGTCAGCGACAAGAGATTTCGCTTTCTTATTTAGAGCAGCTGTTTGGCAAACTGCGTCGGCACGAAATTGTCGAATCAGTGCGCGGACCGGGTGGTGGTTATAACCTGGCTCGCCGTCCAGAGGATATTACCGTTGCCGATATCATTATTGCGGTAGATGAGCCCATCGACGCCACTCAATGTGGCGGCAAACAAAATTGCCACGGCGATAGCGAGACCAAAGGTACTCGTTGCATGACACATGATTTGTGGGCAACGCTCAACGCCAAGATGGTGGATTACCTGGATTCAGTGTCACTCAAAGATCTGGTTGAGCAGCAAAAAGACAAACCTGTAGAGCCCAAGCCAGTCGTGGTGGTGCAACGCACCCATCACGCAGCCTGATCTAGCAACTGATTACTACGGAGCACTTGAACATGAACGCACCACTGGCAAAAAACCTAATGGATACCATTTGGGCGCCACATTTCCCAATTTATTTAGACTATTCATCGACAACGCCGATTGATCCGCGCGTTGCCGACAAAATGATTCCTTATTTGCGCGAGCAATTTGGTAATCCCGCTTCGCGCAGCCACATGTACGGTTGGGAAGCTGAAAAAGCAGTTGAGCAAGCGCGCGCTGATGTGGCCGCACTGATTAACGCGGATCCTCGCGAAATCGTCTGGACTTCTGGCGCCACTGAGGGCAACAATTTGGCAATCAAGGGCGCTGCTCAGTTTAACAAGACCAAAGGCAAACACATCATTACCGTAAAAACCGAGCACAAAGCAGTGCTCGATACGGTGCGTGATCTTGAGCGTCAGGGATTTGAAGCGACCTACTTACAGCCTGGCGACAACGGCCTGATCACCATTGCGCAATTGGAAGCAGCGATACGTCCAGATACAATTTTGGTGTCGGTCATGTGGGTCAATAATGAAATCGGTGTGATTCAGCCTATCGATGAAATCGGTGAGCTGTGCCGCAGCAAAGGTATTATTTTCCATTCAGATGCCGCTCAGGCGACAGGCAAGATGCCTATAGATCTGGAAAAAACCAAAGTAGATTTAGTGACCTTCACAGCCCACAAATCCTATGGCCCTAAAGGTATAGGCGCGCTGTATGTTCGCCGCAAGCCGCGTGTCCGTATTGAATCGCAAATGCATGGTGGCGGACATGAGCGTGGTTTGCGTTCCGGTACTTTGGCAACGCATCAAATCGTCGGTATGGGCGAAGCATTCCGTATCGCTAAAGAAGAAATGGCGACCGAGATTCCGCGCATACAAGCGCTGCGTGATCGCCTGGCCAAAGGCCTGCAAGAGATGGAAGAGGTTTACATTAATGGCGATATGCAGCATCGTGTGCCGCACAATTTGAATGTGAGTTTCAACTACGTTGAGGGCGAGTCCCTGATCATGGCGATTAAAGATATCGCTGTATCGTCCGGTTCGGCTTGTACCTCAGCTAGTCTTGAGCCATCGTATGTATTGCGCGCCTTAGGTCGTAGCGATGAACTGGCACACAGCTCTATACGTTTTACTTTTGGTCGTTTTACTACGAATGAAGATGTTGATTTCACGATTGATTTAGTCAAGAAAAAAGTTCAAAAGCTGCGCGATTTGTCGCCGCTCTGGGATATGTATAAAGATGGAATTGATATCAGCACCATAGAATGGGCAGCTCACTAATATTTGAGAGATGTTGATTTACTGTGAATTTCATGGCGAGCCAGCGCAGTTGTGCGACGTGGGGTCAGTCAAGCCAGGGGCTAGCCCCTGATCGATGGCTCTGAAAACGACTCGTTTTTATTTGTTAAGCACTACCTTAGGAGTAACACCATGGCATATTCAGACAAAGTACTCGATCACTATGAAAATCCGCGCAACGTAGGCGCGTTTGATAAAGGTGATGACACCGTAGGTACCGGCATGGTCGGTGCCCCAGCCTGTGGCGATGTAATGAAGCTGCAAATTAAGGTAGGTGCTGACGGCTTGATCGAAGATGCAAAATTCAAGACCTATGGATGTGGTTCAGCGATCGCTTCTTCTTCGCTGGTAACCGAATGGGTCAAAGGCAAAACACTGGATCAGGCGTTGTCGATCAAAAATACACATATTGCCGAAGAACTTGCGCTGCCGCCGGTGAAGATACATTGCTCTATTCTGGCGGAAGATGCGATAAAAGCAGCCGTGGCCGATTACAAAGCACGTCATGGCGAAGAGTCTAAAGCCGCTTAAGCATTCCGAGAGAGAACGATTATGGCAATAACCTTGACCGAAAAAGCTGCCAAGCATGTTTCACGCTTTATGGATAAGCGTGGCAAAGGCATAGGCCTACGCTTTGGTGTACGCACCACGGGATGTTCCGGGTTGGCTTACAAGTTGGAATATGTTGACGAAAGTTCTGCTGAAGATGAGGTATTTGAGTCGCATGGCATCAAGGTATTTGTTGATCCCAAAAGCTTGCCTTACATTGATGGTACCGAGCTGGATTTTGCGCGCGAAGGCTTGAATGAAGGATTCAAATTCCAAAATCCGAATGTAAAAGATGAGTGCGGTTGTGGCGAGAGCTTCCGGATTTAACTCGCTTAAATTGCTTTATCTTCAAGCCTGTTTGAAACGACAGGCTTTTGTTTTTGGATCACCATGAAAAATCATTTCGAGTTGTTTCAGATGCCTGAAGAGTTTGCTATCGATACTCAGCAGCTGGACTCGGCTTATCGTGAAATGCAGGGCAGAGTACATCCGGATAAATTCGTTACTGCGACTGATGCTGAAAAGCGAGTCGCCATGCAATGGGCAACACGGGCTAATGAAGCCTATCAGACATTAAAAAGCCCATTGAAACGAGCGATCTATTTATGTGAATTACATGGCGTTGATCTCGGTACTGAGTCCAATACCAGCATGCCTATGTCTTTTTTGATGCAGCAAATCGAATGGCGAGAGTCACTTGATGAGGCGCGTGCTTCTAAAAATCAGTCAGCTCTAGAGCAATTGGAAAGCGAGCTGCAGCAGACGCGTACCACCTTGCTTGCCTTAGTGTCGCAATGCCTGAACGCTGCACAGTATTCTGAAGCAGGAGAACACGTGCGGCAGCTTATGTTCGTAGAAAAATTCAGTGACGACGTTGGTCATGTGTTCGAACTACTCGAGGCATGATGGCAGCCCGCAATCGTCCAATTAACCAGACAAACTAATTTACATCATGGCTCTGTTGCAAATCGCCGAACCCGGCATGTCCACTGCGCCGCACCAGCATAGACTGGCCGTGGGTATTGATCTGGGTACAACCAACTCTCTCGTAGCGACAGTACGTCACGGTATTCCAGAAGTACTCGATGATGATGAAGGGCATTCCCTAATGCCTTCGATCGTGCACTACCTAAAAAATGGGCATGCAAGCATAGGTCACAAAGCTCAGGCAGCGCAAACCACTGATCCTAAAAATACAATCGTATCCGTTAAACGCTTCATGGGACGCGGATTGAAAGACATCGCGTATGTAGAAAATCTACCCTATGATTTTGTTGACGCGCCGGGCATGCTGCAAATTAAAACAATAGCGGGCATCAAGAGTCCGGTAGAAGTGTCCGCGGAAATATTAGCGACCTTACGTCAGCGTGCTGAAGATGCTTTGGGTGATGAACTCGTCGGTGCCGTCATTACCGTACCTGCGTATTTTGATGATGCTCAGCGTCAGGCAACAAAAGATGCTGCTCGGCTGGCGGGTTTAAATGTGTTGCGCTTATTAAATGAGCCCACTGCAGCAGCCATTGCCTACGGATTGGATAACGGCTCCGAAGGTATTTATGCTGTCTATGACTTGGGTGGTGGTACCTTTGATATCTCGATACTCAAATTATCCAAAGGTGTGTTTGAGGTATTAGCCACCGGCGGTGACTCAGCATTGGGTGGTGATGATTTTGACCACCGGCTTTTTTGTTGGATCATAGAGCAGGCTAATCTTGCACCTTTGTCAGATGAAGACACTCGAATTTTAATGGTCAAGTCGCGTGAAGCGAAAGAACTGCTGTCTACGCACTCTGAGACGCATATCGATGCGGTATTAAATTCTGGCGAAGAAGTCAGACTCACCATTACCGACACAGAATTCGCAGCTATTACTCAACATCTAGTCAGTAAAACGATTACGCCTTGTCGAAAAGCGGTGCGTGATGCAGAACTTAGCATCGACGACATAGACGGAGTGGTTTTGGTTGGTGGTGCAACGCGCATGCCGCATGTGCGCAAGGCTGTCGCTGACTATTTTAAAACTCTGCCATTGGCCAATATTGATCCTGACAAAGTAGTCGCCTTGGGTGCAGCGATACAGGCAAACCTGCTCGCAGGTAACCGTGCTTCCGGCGATGATTGGTTATTGTTGGACGTTATTCCCTTGTCGTTGGGTATAGAAACGATGGGTGGCTTAGTCGAAAAAGTTATACCGCGTAATTCAACCATACCGTGCGCACGTGCTCAGGAATTTACGACCTTTAAAGATGGTCAAACTGCGATGGTAGTGCATGTTATTCAGGGTGAGCGCGAATTGGTATCGGATTGTCGATCATTGGCACGTTTTGAATTACGTGGCATACCGCCCATGGTGGCAGGCGCTGCGCGTATACGCGTAACCTATCAGGTCGATGCGGATGGTTTGCTATCCGTATCCGCGCGTGAGACGCATTCAGGAGTGGAAGCATCGATAGTAGTCAAGCCATCGTATGGATTGGCTGATGATGATATTTCACGCATGCTGCAAGAGTCTTTTTCATCCGCTGAAAGCGATATGAAATTACGCGCTTTGCGTGAAGAGCAAGTTGAAGCCGAGCGCATAGTCTTAGCTACCAAAGCTGCGCTGGATCAGGATGCCGAGTTATTGTCGACTGCTGAAAAAAATACGATTGAACATTTGATCGTGAGCTTACGCGAAAGTGCAAAAAGCGATGATCATCATGCCATTAAATTAGCAATTGAAGAATTAGCTAACGCTACCGAGGATTTTGCTGCCCGGCGTATGGATCGTAGCGTGCGAGTAGCACTCAAAGGTAAAAAGCTGGATGAAATTACTTAATGAAATGTTTAATAAACTTTCTTTAACCGCTAATAAAGTACTGATTCACTAAAATCCAGGCGTTATCAATTGACTGCGAAAAGTTAACTATCCAATTCATTTGACCCAACGCTGCACCACTGCGATGGCTCGCCATAAAATTTATAATAAATCAGCCTCTCCCAGATAAATAATTAAAGGAATAGCGTGCCTCAACTTGTCGTACTGCCACATGAAATTTTATGCCCGGATGGAGCGGTCTTTGATGTTCCGTCGGGTACATCCTTGTGCGATGCATTGCTTGAACACGATATCGAAATTGAGCATGCCTGCGAAAAATCCTGTGCGTGTACTACGTGTCATGTAGTCATACGCGAAGGGTTTAAATCGCTCAATGAAGCAGAAGAAAAAGAAGAGGACCTGCTTGACATGGCATGGGGTTTAGAAGCGACCTCACGTTTATCATGTCAAGCATTGGTAGGCAGCGAAGATCTCGTTATTGAAATTCCCAAATACACCATTAACCACGCACGCGAAAATCACTGATGAAATGGACAGACACCCTACGTATAGCCGAAGCGCTGTATGATAAATTTCCTGAGATAGATCCGCTGACAATACGCTTTACTGATTTGCATCGCTGGGTTACTGAGCTAGACGGATTTGATGATGAACCCGATCGCTCAGGTGAAAAAATATTGGAAGCGATACAAATGGCTTGGATAGATGAAGCCCAATAGCGTTTCGTTTTAATTGATCACCGGCTTTTTCATCCCCGTCTTTTGTTGTTGATGGTGCGATGAATCGGGTATGGGCTTTAATGGATTGCCAAATACCCACGTGCCTACTAGCAGTGATAGTCCTATGATGCCAGCGCAGGCTAGAGCGCCCATGCCGATTGCATGATTCAAAGGCAGTTCATCCGTATCGTCTTCAACATATTTCATATGCTTCTCCATTTGAGGCCTGCACAGGTAAACGAAAGCATCTAGATTGACTCTAGTGATTTCTTGCTAGCCTTATACAAGATAGAAGCGATTGATTGCAGACAAAGCAATCATAGCTATGAGCTAGATCAAACGACGTACTGAACTACAGGCCATTTCCTTAATAAGAAATTACTCAGTTGAAACTTCATTTGTTGTTTCTGATGAGTTTGGTACTGAAACTTCGATGGAGGTTTCTGATGTGTCCGATGATGAAACTACTACGGATATATCTGCGACCTTCAGTGGATTTTCATCGATTAGATTAGTCGGTTTGATTTCATCATCTCCGAGTGCATCGTCAGTGGGTGCCATTGGCCTATTCCAGCCTTCGCCTTTCATTAAGTCATAAACCAGATCGCGATTTTGCGCAAAAAATCCATAGATACATTGCGCTAAGGTGCTCGCTGCTACTACACCAACGCCCGCTCGCCGCATTCTGTCATAGACCGCATTACGGCAAATACTTAAAAAAAAGCGAATCGCAATTTTTTTACTCATACGTACGACTTCAGGTTGTTTGGGTCCTATGCCAGGTCGAATGACGGGTGCATCGGGTTTAGCGATGCCGATACCGCGCTGATTGAATTCGATTACGGCTCGCGCATTGCATGCGCCACGTACACCATTGGCAATTGCGCCGACGATGAGTGGCAATATCAGTTCTTCAAATTGATGTGAATCGTGTTTAGGTTGCAATAGGCCACTGAGGTAACCATTCAACAGAACTGTGGCTGCAAGATACGGAAGTAGACCACTCATCGAAACGAATACTTTCCCATTGAAGTTCAAGGTGTTTCGGTCTACTGATGGGCCACAACGTTCAAGAGATGATTTGATAAATTCGACGAGAGTCGCTTCGCAGATAACGCCTATATTTTTTGATGCCAAATCTACAGATGGGCTGAGATAGGTATCTGCTACAGTTACTGCACTGACAGTGGCAGCTGTACCCACTAAAAAAACAGCCAACTTACTCGTATCGATGGCGTCCTCATAGTCATGACTTTTTCTGCAAAACTTGGAAAGTGAGGCTGTAATAGCCAGCGCGGAACCAGCGGCTAGCGCAACCACAGGTTGATAGGCCCCGAGTGATGCAATCGCTATTCCGGCAGTGGCTCCCACTACGGTACAAGCGACAACACTACACCGCTTAAGCAAGTTATCTGTGCCGATTTGTGCAGCAGCTAGTCGTTGTGCTTGCAAACCTCCGAAGACAGCGCCCAAGCTACCTGCAATAACGCGGCAGGGCAAGGAACTAGAAGACACATAAGCAGCAGCGTTAAAGATACCCAGACCAACAGTACGACCAGCGACTTGACCGGCAAAATCTCTGGCGGCATGGGCAAGTACGGTCATTTTGATCGAGAGCGTGGGTGGATTTGCCGCATACGATGTCGGTTTGTGATCATGCGCACCGGATACATTGATTACATCCAGCGAACGATTATCTACAAATGGAATCATGATGCGATATCCATCAAGTCGTCTTGAAGAAAAAATGTTGATCGCCATTCGGTCGCTAGCGTAGTCGCCCGCTGCAAGCTGATCCACAACTGTTCAGCACTGGCATTGGCCAATTCAAAGCCATAAACAACGGCACTACTATCAGGATCAACCGCGAAGTGTTCGCCCTGCGTGTGTGTAATGAGTAGATTTAATTCGAGTAAGCGACGATAAATAGTCGTTATCTGAGACGGATCAGGCAGACCTAGTTGGATATAAATGGCCAAACTACTGTCATTGGTGCCCGGAAGCAGTGTTACGGGAATATCTTGGCAACTGAGTGTGCCTGTCTCAAGAATGATATCAAGTGATTCGCATATACCTGCACGTATGCAGAGCTGATTAATTAACTGCTGTTGTTGCGCTTTCCACATAGAGTAATTCCCATCAACATTAATTTATGAAATCCTATGTAATGGGTAACTGCAATGAAAAAATGATTCCGTAATCCTAAAGAATTTTTTTAATTGACGAGTAATGAAAATGTCATAAAGCAGTGGTATCAAACGTCATCAGACATAAAAAAATCCCCGTTGAAACAACGGGGATTTCAGTCAACTTTTATTACGAAAGTTAGTCTTCACGTCGCAAATGTGGAAATAAAATCACATCACGGATATTAGGTGAATCGGTAATTAACATCATCAGGCGGTCTATACCTATGCCGCAACCACCCGCAGGTGGCATGCCATATTCCAAAGCGCGTATGTAATCGGCATCGTAATACATGGCTTCATCATCGCCAGCTTTTTTGGCATCGACTTGTGCTTGAAAGCGAGCTGCCTGATCTTCTGCATCATTCAATTCAGAAAAACCATTGGCAATTTCACGGCCCGTAATAAACAGTTCAAAGCGCTCGGTAATGCCAGCTACGGTATCGGATGCGCGCGCCAGTGGAGAGACTTCCACGGGATAATCAATGATGTAGGTAGGCTCCCACAGATGCGATTCAGCGGTTTCTTCGAACAAGGATAGCTGCAAAGCACCCAGCCCAGAAATCACATGCGGCTTTACATCAAATTTTTGTTTGAGTTCTTTTTTCAAAAACTCAGCATCGTTTAATTGGTCGTGTGTGTAGTGCGGTGCAAACTTGTTGATGGCTTCGACGATCGTCATGCGGTGGAAAGGCTTGGTTAGATCCAGCTCACGTCCCTGGTAAGTCAGCGCAGCTGTTCCATGCGCATCAATAGCTGCCTGTCGTATGAGAGCTTCTGTAAAATCCATTAGCCACTTGTAATCCACATAGGCTGCATAAAACTCCATCATCGTAAATTCAGGATTGTGACGAGGTGATACGCCTTCGTTACGGAAATTACGATTGACTTCGAATACTCGATCAAATCCACCCACGACTAAACGTTTTAAGTACAGCTCGGGTGCTATGCGCAGATACATTTCCATATCAAGTGCATTGTGATGCGTAATGAATGGCTTGGCCGCTGCACCACCGGGTATGACGTGCAGCATAGGCGTTTCAACCTCCATGAATTCATGACTGTCCATGAAGCGACGGATAGACGATACCGCTGCAGTGCGTGCTTTAAATGTACGGCGGGTTTCTTCGCTCGTGATCAGATCAACATAGCGTTGCCTATATTTGGTTTCCTGATCAGACAAACCATGAAATTTATCTGGCAGAGGGCGCAATGATTTGGTGAGCAAACGCAGTGTGCTGACTTTAATAGATAGTTCACCTGTCTTGGTTTTAAACAGCGTGCCTTCTGCGCCCAGAATATCGCCCAAATCATGATGCTTAAACGCTTCGTGGTCCGCCTCGCCGGTTAATTCATTGGTGATGTAGAGCTGAATACGGCCATCAGCTCGCAGGCCCGAGGCATCCTGTAGGGTGGCGAACGATGCCTTACCCATGACGCGTTTCAACATCATGCGGCCAGCAACCACTACATGAACGTTTTGATTTTCTAACGACTCACGTTCGGCCTCGCCGTATTGTTCATGCAGATCAGCAGCTTTGTGTTGTGGGCGAAAGTCATTTGGAAAAGCGATGCCTTTTCCCCGAATCGCTGCTAATTTAGAGCGTCGTTCAGCAATGATGGTGTTTTCGTCTTTTTCTTCAGACTCGGTGTGGTTTTTATCGTTCATGGTCGCTGTTCAGAGTGCATTGGTTTTTTTATACGCCTTGCTTGAGAGAGGCGGCGATGAATTCATCCAGATCACCATCAAGCACAGCTTTGGTATTACCTGTCTCAAAATTAGTACGCAAATCTTTAATACGGGATTGATCCAGTACATAAGAGCGAATCTGGTGTCCCCAGCCTATGTCCGTTTTAGAGTCTTCTAATTTTTGCTGCTCACTCATGCGTTTGCGAATTTCAAGTTCATACAAGCGCGACTTCAGCATCGCCCAGGCTTCTGCACGATTGCGGTGCTGGCTACGGTCATTTTGGCATTGCACGACGATGCCTGAGGGTGTGTGTGTTAATCGTACAGCCGAGTCAGTTTTATTAATGTGTTGGCCACCGGCGCCAGATGCACGATAAGTATCGACACGCACATCGGCAGGGTTAATGTCGATATCTACGGAGTCATCGACTTCGGGATAAACGAATAAGCTGGAAAACGAGGTATGGCGACCATTCGCTGAGTCGAAGGGTGATTTACGCACTAAGCGGTGCACACCTGTCTCGGTACGCAATAAGCCATACGCATAATCACCATCGACTTTGATGGTGGCGGTTTTAATGCCGGCCACCTCGCCGTCGGATTGCTCGAGAATTTCTGTTTTAAAGCCTTTGCGTTCGCAGTAACGCAAATATTGGCGCAACAGCATAGAGGCCCAGTCTTGAGCTTCGGTACCGCCAGCACCGGCTTGGATGTCAATAAAGCAGCTATTTTTATCCAGAGGATTAGAAAACATGCGGCGAAATTCCATGCCCTCGACTTGCTTTTGCAATTCGTGCGCATCGGCTTCTACCGCTACCAAAGTATCGGTATCGTTTTCTTCGCGTGCCATTTCAAGCAAATCACTGGCGTCGCGCAGGCCCGCATTTATATTTGTCAGTGAATCGACGATGGCTTCAAGCGATTTTTTTTCTTTGCCGAGATCTTGAGCCCGCTTTGGGTCATCCCAAACCGCAGGGTCTTCTAGTTCGGCGTTGACTTGTTCGAGCTTCTCTGACTTCAGATCAAAGTCAAAGATACCTCCGTAGTTCTTGCTCTCGTGTCGTTAGATCAGCAAGTAGGGCGGTAAGGGCGTTTAGGCGTTCGGCTTCCATGGTCTGCAGGGCTTTCGGTAAAGATCAGAATTATACCTTTGCACGCACGCCCTTACCCAATTGTGACATTGCAAAGCCCTGTCTAGCCAATTCGGTTAGAAATGAGTTATTGCAAGTACCAATTGCGAAAGGAATCAAGTGCATGACGATCCAAGCCAAAGCG